>ERZ1026864.422-NODE-422-length-25639-cov-13.031191_pt1 | contig 25639 bp, 20 predicted proteins | sample MGYA00380162_ERZ1026864 | MGnify/ENA primary metagenome ERZ1026864 (study PRJEB33269, sample SAMEA4719798) | human gut metagenome | biome: human-associated habitat; feature: organic feature; material: feces | place: Cameroon | collected 2013-10 ... | reverse complement strand
CCACAAACAAAAAAATCCAACGATTTCTAACGTGAAATCGTTGGATTTATGGTCCAGCAAGACTTGACAAATCCGAACTTTTTTCCTCCGCCGAATCGGCGGTCAAAGTGTCCTCAAACCGGACGGTTTGGGAGCCATCCTTGTAGTTGAACGTGATCAACATCCGGTCATCGTACAGGAAAATGGCATTTACAAAAATTTCAATCAGCACTTTCCGTTGTTTTTTCTGCGAAATATCGAACTTTCTAAATCTCATCAACCAAAACCGGATGAAATCTTCATTGAAACTGGGTTTCTTCAACTTTTCATCTGCAATTTTTGCAGTCAGCTCATCTTTCTGGATTTCCAACGCTTCCAGACGCTCTTTCGTTGTCCGGGTGTACAAGCCGTCCTCGATAGCCTTCATCAGGTTGTCCAGCTTTTTGTTGACCTCTCGCAGTTGCTTTTCCAGCAGCGGGATCGTGGTGTTCTCCTGATTCTGCACATCCATGACCAGTTGAACGATCTTTTCGATCACCGCATCGTCCTGAATCAGCTTCATGGTCTCCCGGACGACCAGATCTTCCAGCCATTCTTTCTGTACGGTCTTTTTGTTGCAGCCCTTGCGCCGCTTGACGTTGGCGCATTTATAATAATAGTAGGTGCGTCCGGTGGCACTAGTTCCGCTTTCGCCGAACATCAGCGCACCGCACTTGCCGCAGAACAGCTTGGTGGTCAGCAGATATTCCTCGTCTGCCTTGCCACAGGCAGGGGCACGCTTGTTCTTATCCAGACGCTTCTGCACCCGGTCAAACAGGTCTCTCGGAACGATAGCCGGAATCGCATCCGGCACAACGATGTCCCGGAAAGACAATTCTCCAATGTACCGGCGGTTCTTCAACATGGTGTTCACGCTGCTGTGGGTCATTTTGCCGCCCAGCATATTGCGGACACCCTTGTCATTGAGGAAGTTTACGATCTCCACCATTTTATCGCCGTTGTCATACCTCTGAAAGGCTTCCAGTACTAACGGCGAGGTCAGCGGGTCAAGATGATAAAACTTGTCATCGTCGATTTTATAGCCGATGGTTCCCGTACCGCCAGTGCACTTACCCTTCAGGGCGTTCTCGGTCTGACCACGAATTACTTTTTCGGACAGCTCTGCCGAATAGTATTCTGCCATGCCTTCCAGCAGCGTTTCCACCAGAATGCCCTGTGAGCCCTCGGCAATGGGTTCCATAACAGAAATCAGATGGACACCGTTCTTTTTCAGAATCATCTTGTAGTTTGCACTATCAAAACGATTCCGGGCAAAGCGGTCAAATTTCCAGACGAGAACAACATCAAACAGCTTCTTGCCGCTGTCTTTGATCATCTGCTGGAACTCCGGGCGATTGTCCGTTTTGGCAGAGAATGCACGGTCAATGTAGTGCTTGATGACCGTGATGCCGTTCTTTTCCGCATAAGCCGTACATTCCCGAATCTGGCCTTCGATGGATTCTTCGCGCTGGTTGTCGCTGGAATAGCGGGCGTAAATTACGGCGGTCATAGACTCACTTCCTTTTTCTTATCGAACAGACGAGTAGCTTTTTGCATACTTGTAAATCTGCCGTGCACAGTCAAGGCTCATTTTGCTGGAATCGTTGTGTTTGAGCCATGCATTTACGTTCCCGGGGTTTAGTTTCAAGTCCGTGTAAAGACGATAATTCGTCAGTTTCTTTTTCTGTTGAAGTTCCAATATCCGGCGATGGATCAGTTCTTTCGTGTCATTGTCTGCAAGGACGGCATCCCGCACCGAACAATAACTGCGCCAAACCTTCAAATAGCCTTCCGGCAATTCTGGTGATTGCTTTTCCAGAAGCAACAGCATTTGCTTCAGCGAGTAGCGATTAGAAAGCTGCTCATATTCCGCAACAACCGTGCTGTTCGCAGTATAGCGGAGCAACAGATCTACTTTATCAAAGGTCAGCGCATAGAGAAACAGCGGTTCTTTCAGGCGGGGATTTTCAGCCATACGATCTGCCAGCTTATGGACGCTTGCCGTCTGCACCCCAGCAAGCTCTGCCATATACTGCTTCAAAAAGCCTTCAAATGTCAGCTTTCGCATGGTCTCCACCTCTCTACATACTCCTGATAGCGGATATAGAAATCCCGATACCGCCAGTCGTTCAAGATGCTGGCTCTCAACTCATCTTCATCCGTTGCAAGGTGTTCCAGCAAATCCCAATCCAAAGAGTTCCGCACAGCCTCACTCTCTACGTCTGCCTTGTCAGTGTCCCGGAAAGAACAGAGCTTTGCAATCACCAAATCTTCCAGGCTGGGTGTGTAGAACTGCACCTTTGTACCACCAAAGGGTAGCGGCTGAAGCCGGTCTTGGAAGTTATACGGGAAATTGTCGATGTAGGCTTCCACATCGGTGTTAATGTCGTACTTGCCAAGCAAACTGTACAGTTCTTTCGGAACACTCAAGGCATCAATGTCATGAGTAGCGCGGGTCAGCTTGCCCAACAAAATAAACGCACTGCCACCTACAATCACCATCTGATAGCGGTCGTTATTGTCGATCATCAGGTCTGCGTCTTCGTCCAGACGTTCCAGACGCTTGCGGAGGTCATCTAAGATCATCTTTCCCATAAAGCACCCTTTTGTATTTTCAATAATAGTATTTTCTAAAACTATTTTACGAGAAAGACAGCTTATTGTCAAGAGCCAACCGCAAAGCTTACACAGATTTTTCTATGGAGTTAACCAAGAAAACAAAAACGAGCCATAAAAACAAAATATTGCGAAAGAAGATTTCATACGCAGCCGCAGAACCTATGCGTGCAATTATTACCGGGACGTTGTATATCGCTGGAATCTTATATAAACAGCTTACTATAACAGTTGTGATACCCAATTTTCCCGCGTGCCTAAAGTAGTCAAGAAGCGTTCCTAACAATGTATTTGATGGCCGTTTTTATCTGTTACCTGTTTCAGTTCCTTTGCATATGGACTCCCAAGCAGAGCTGATGCAGCAGCAATATATACACCTACGGCTATTGATACTAGCGTAGTTGCCGTGTCTGCCATACTATCAAAATTCCAATTCAATAAGTAGGCTATTACTGAAACTGTTATAAAGCACCCTATCAGAAATATTTTATACTCCTTATCCACCACTGTCACCTCAGTTTTGCAAGCAGCAGTTCCCTTACTTCATCTGGTTCAAAATGCTCATTTTCATCTTTTGTTGGCTGAATCAAAAAGTGTTTTAGAACAGACGAAAAATCAAATGTTTGCTCTATACCACTTTCATCGCATCCGATTATAACAACATCTTCAAATTCTTCACGATGCCGACAAATACGATGCCCATCTTCCGGGCATCAATAAGCAGCGTTTTACCAGCTTGTTTCTTGCGTTTGGAGATAAACCAGAGCGAAACCGGAATCTGCGTCGTATAAAACAGCTGTGTCGGCATGGCAATGATGCAGTCCACAAGGTCAGCATTCACAATATTTTTGCGGATGTCACCTTCGCCGCCAGACTGAGAAGAGAGCGAACCGTTTGCAAGCACCATACCCATGCGGCCACCCGGCGCAAGATGATAAATCATGTGCTGAAGCCATGCAAAGTTCGCGTTGCTTGCAGGCGGCATACCATACTGCCAGCGTACATCATCTTTGAGCTGCTCTGTGCCCCAATTCGACAGGTTAAAAGGGGGATTCGCCATAATATAGTCTGCCCGCATGGTCGGGTGCTGGTCATCAAGGAATGTGTCCGCTGCATACTTGCCAAGGTCGGGTTCAATGCCACGGATGGCAAGGTTCATCTGTGCCAGCTTCCATGTGGTCGGGTTGGAATCCTGACCATAAATCGAAATATCGTTGATATTTCTGCTATGGTTCTCTACAAATTTTGCAGATTGAACAAACATACCGCCGCTGCCGCAGCAAGGGTCTATAAAAACGTAATCTTTGATACAAGCCCGGTCGCCGGAAAAGTGTAAAAAATAGCGAAAGCCGTAGGAAACAAGGCGTTTCTTGCGGTTTTCGCTGTATTGTTCGGTGTTCAATTTACCCCGTCAGAGCACAGCCGTGGTATGCCTGATGCTGGCATCTGGACTCCTGCGTAGCTGGCTCAGGGAAAAATTAAAAAGTATGCCAAAATTAAATGGTTCAGGCAAAATTAAAAAGTACAATTATGTGTGGAAGATTTTCATCAGAGCCTTCAATATTGTCTCAACATCTTCCTCTGTATTTGATTTTCCAAGAGAGATTCGGACTGTACCCTTAGCATAGTTGTCATCAAGTCGGATAGACTGTAATACGTGTGAAACCTCTGTGTTTTTGCTATTACATGCAGAGCCAGTAGAAATGCAAATCCCCTTCAAATCCAGCCGGTGTAAGACGGCCTCTCCATCAGCTCCTGGAAACGATAGGCTCAGGAGACCAGGAAGTCTGTTTGCGCCTCCGTTCCGGACATATTTAATGCCCGAACTTTCAAGCAAACTAACAAACCTGGATTCCAACCTCGCTACATACCTCGTATTTTCTTCAAGAGTGTCACAGTTGTTTTTCAGGGCTACTGCCATCCCAACAATACCAGCAACATTTTCTGTTCCTGCGCGTAATCCAAATTCTTGTGCTCCACCGTCAGAATAGGGCATTACTTTAAGCCCATTTCGTATATATAGGAACCCGACACCCTTGGGGCCGTTAAATTTATGTGCAGATGCAGATAGCATATCTATGCCAAGGTCGTGAACATCTACCGGTATATGGCCAACTGCCTGAACAGCATCAGTGTGGAAAAGAGACCCGTTTTCATGTGCTACAGCGCACAACTCCTTAATCGGCTGAACTGTTCCTATTTCATTGTTTGCAAACATCACCGAAGTAAGGTGAGTCTGACCAGTGATATATTCCTTTAGAATCTCAGCCGTGATATAACCTTCCCGTGAAGGCCACATATACGCAACGGGATACCCACTCCGTTCAAGTGCTTGGCAGGGATGTAGCACCGCATGATGTTCAAATGCGGACGTGATAGTCTCATGTTTATTCGCATTCAATAAAGCAGAACCTTTTATAGCCCAGTTGTCGCTCTCTGTGCCGCCCGATGTAAAGATTATTTCTTCGGGCGTTGCTCCGATACAAGAGGCTATTATTTCCCTCGCATCCTGCAATGCTTTTTTGGGCTTCCGGGCAAAAGCATAGGGTTGTGAGGCGTTCCCATATTCATTTGTAAGAAAAGGCTTCATTGCCTCGAACGCAGCAATATCCATCTGTGTTGTAGCTGCGTTATCAGCGTAAATCAATCTGCTCATATTAATACCTTACAGATAGTTATACTGTATGTCCGGAATATTTTTTTTCCCCGGAACATTAAATTCTTTCGGGTCTATAATGCAAAGCTGTCTTTTTATAACGCCTCGCATCTCTTTTGCAGGTTCCAAACAATACTTAATGAACTCGTCAGCAGGTATGTCATCCTTGCATGTAGCATTTGGATATAGTAGCTTAACGAATGCCGTGCAAAGCCTCTTAATTGCCGTGAGGTCGCGCTTATCAGGTTTTGCCGGAACTGCCAAGCATTCATCTACTATTGTAGTGTAGGTTAAATCGTCGCGGAGAAGATGGAGTACCTCAGCAAAGTATTCTGTGTTGAGTGCCCAACCATTTGCTACAAGTCCCTGATGCATTCTGGGAATCATCCAGCCGGGGATAAAGCCATGGAACCGGTCAAGTGAGGCGGATTCACTAAAGACGCTACTTACCTCTTCCATCATGTTCTCATTAACATTGAACCGGCTGGCGTTGATATTACCAAGTACAATTACCCCAGCATCGGCAACGACCTGAGCATCAAACCCTTGAACCTCACCGAATTCCATATAATCCTTCAGTGCCGTCTGAATCTGGCTAGGCTTATCAAAGGTCATGGATTGTATTTCATCAAAACCGACAAAGTCAAAACGAGTCAGTAAGCCACCAGTTTTTTTCTGGTTATCATAAATAAGAGAAGCTCTTGAAACTGTTCCGCCAGAAATTAGCCAGCCACGCTTACTGATTTTTTGATAAACATAGCTTTTTCCCGTGCCTTTCGGAGCGAGCTCCATCAAGTTTAGACGCTTCTCAACAAAAGGAAGAAGTCGGCGAAGAACATACAGTTTTTGCTGTTCTGAATCGTATCCAGCAGGATTATAGTCAGCAGCGGAGATTAACACATCAATCCATTCTTCGATAGAAAAAGCTCGTCTGGCCTCTTTATAAAATTCTAGGTCTACAGTGTAGGGACAAAATGGACTGTACTCGATGAGTTTAATTACACCTTTTCCTTGACGCGAGGAGTAATCTTTGCCCCAAATCAGTTCAACAATACCCCAGTTTTCACTTTCTTTGAGGAGTGTTTCCTTCCACCGGGAGACAACATCATTTGCCACCTCCCCGGATGCACCGGAACGTGAACCGCCAAAATCAGGAAGCTCAAACAAGGTCTTCCCAGTCTTAATATCGACATTTACACGGATTCTTGCCAGAAAGCGGACGGTTTCTCCGTTCACCATCTCAAATTTAAATTGCTCAAAATCCTCGCGGCTCGGAATATACTGGCGGATATATCTCAGTACGCTGTCGTAGTCAATGATTCCATCGTCATCCGAAAACTTCATTACTAGCCAGTCACGCATATACGAAGGTAGGCTCAAATTGGAAAAGAACTCTGTCCTTTCTGGATTCTTCAGCACCACCATGTCGGAAAAAACGTCGCGTACTTTATCTTCCAGCATATTGGTTCCTCCTTCCATCACAGGAATAGTGTACATCCCTGTTCCTTAAATTCTTGGATTTTTATTTCGAGGTCATTTTTTGTACACTCCAAGTATTCTGCCAAGCAATCTATGCAGTAATAATCTTCTGTGTCCGTACCAAGCAGTTTTTTGCACAAAGCAACCTCATCTTTTTTAAGTGCTTTTTCACACTCACAGCATTCTATTTTTCTTCTCATAGGCCCATCCCACCAAACGGGTCATCGTTTTTACTGATGCCTTGAGCCTTAACCTTAAGAGTAACATTGGGAAGAAGCCGCCCGTTAGCTATTACCGAGAGGGTAATGTCATCAGTAGTAACACCGTCTAAAATGACAAGCCATGACCCATCCGCATTCATCGTACAGATGGCTTCCTTGTTATAATAAGAAACTTCCAGCGTTGATATGGGGCGACTAAATTGCAGAGCTTTTTCTACATGCCCATTTTTCTTTGTAACAAACAGGCCACCTTTGGGCTTGCATGTTACAGGAGGAAGCGGTTGCTTCCTCTTGATTACGATAACAGACACGAGCCGTTCTTCCGCTGTATTTCCTCCATGGATTTCCCCAACAACATCATGTCCATCCGTGTTTCCACCAGCTGCATTGCCGCTCACCGAGAAGTGCTGGTAGTTATCCATAACTAGATAGCGCTTGCCATTTGAAGTAGCTACGACCGTATTGGGCAAAGCAATGACATCTCCAGCATTATCATCGAGCTCACAAGATCTTCCAAAGCTACGAACCGTTGACTTTTTAGGAGCAGAAATTGGGACGACATTTTCCTGATGAAACGCAAGTGCCGCAAAACGGCTGCTTCCGTGGTCACCAGTCACAACTACATTCTCGTGGTTCTCCAAGAGCTCCTCAACCTTCTTAGCCGCATCAGAAAACACGGAAAGCTGATGGACAATGCAGGAGTAGTAGCTTTTGTCATCTGGCATTCCCTTATGCGAGAAGGAATCTAGCCTATCCCACTTAATGGTCATGGGGTCGTGTTCGTCCCATTGATGATTATATTCTGTTTCTGTGGGCAGAAGTGCAGTGGCTAGTTTTACGGATTCCGGAACAATGCCCCGTACTTTTAGCTCGTATAGAAACAAGGGCGTATATTCACTTCCAAATCCGTCAATCCAAAATGACATGCAGTCTTGCCCCTGCAGCTTATGCATGAGCTTGTACCGAGCATCAAATCGGTCAAAAGTCATTTGGACTGGATAATCACCCGGATATCGATTGATGATTTTGTTCTTACGATACCAGGCCATATACTCATCTATGACATCATCACAACCCATTTCATCCTTCATGTACGATGCCAAAGATGGATAATCACGTTCTAACAAGGTAGTAGCTATCGCGCTCGGTTCAGCACCACTACGAAGCATGTTACTGATTACCTTGACAGCATATGTCTTTTCTTCGTGAGTCTGATAAGTAAGGAGCTTCAGTTTTGTCTCGTCCAACGGCAGCTTATCCACGAGCGCAAAATACGAATCATCAAAGGAATGAAAAGACAAAGCTCGAACAGCAGCCATCCGCTCCTCAATCCAGCGGTCACTCCTGTTTGAAATGAGCAAAATCTCATCCCGAATCTTCTCCGGAATTTCAGAAGCACATGATGCCTTTTTGCAAGCATAACTATAGTACTCATCGGTCGGATATACCCTATACCAGAGCCAAACAAGATTCTTCTGAAAATCGTTCAGAGTTTCCCATCTTGCCGCAACAGAAACAAAGTCAAACTCATTGACATTCAATGCATCGAGTACGACTTTATCAAACGATGCCGTCTTTGCCGCATAATGTGAGGTACAATTAACAACGCGGCTCCAGAAGTCATTGCTTTGCCATTTTTCAACTAGTAGATTGCCGTCCACCAAAATGTCCACAAGATATCTGAATGGGCTATCAATGGGCTTAATATTGACTGTACCATAGGCTGTTTCGACATTCCCATACTGCATGGTCACGACTGAACAGGGCACATTTCTTCTAAGAATTATCTGCCAGTCCCGGAACCATGAGGTCAAATTATCTGCATCCGGATTAATGGCATCCTTGAATTTGGGGGAATATACAGATACGGTATAGTTTTCAACCGATGGCGCAGAATCGAGCGTCCAGACATAATCTTCTTGGCGCTCATCAATTGCTCCGATAATCCGGTCAAAGATATCTCTACAATTGAAAACGGGAATGATAACTCTGGTCTTGGACGCTTCCGGTTGCTGCGTTTCCCAAAATGCTCTGAACTGGCGACGGTCATGATTTAATTCACGTTTCGTGCACAAACGTAGGTATTCACCAACAGAGAGTAGCAAAACCTGCTGTCCCTCGCATTCCTTCAACTTGTTCTTAATCTGGTCAAATTGAGGGACAGTATCTGGCGCACGGCAAAAATCGGCCACATTTATCGTGACATCGCAGATACCCTTCAGCTGATGCTCAAGCGCAGAATAGTCGTCAAGGTTCTCGACGAAAATAATCCGTGCAGGGTACCGGGAACCGAAGCCACGTTCCTGGCTGAGCTTTTCCTTGATTTCAGCAATTGTCACGATTTAGCCTCCTCACTTAATAAACAGCGTATAAAGGTCGGGATTCTCGTCGAGGAGCTGTACGACCTTGTCACGCAGCTGTGCCTCCGGCATTGACTTCACTTTCTTCTTTGCTTCTCCACAGAATTTATCACGAAGGAAAGCATCAACCGTCTTTCGGATTTCTCCCACTTTGTTGGCCCAGGAATAAACATCAGAGGTCAATTTCGTGTTAGTTTTCAGTCGAGAAACCAAAATCGACCCAGATGATTCAAAAGCGCTACGATAGCTTTCGCCAATCTGGGAGATAAAGCAACTGGCAATAAATGCTTTGTCCTTCAGAGCGCTGACAGTGTGTGTCTCAAAAAACTGCGTAGCATTATGGAGAGCAGTATTGTCCGCAATTTTACCGTCCTGCACAGTCTTTAGCACTATAATGTGAGGAAGTACTTCATCACTGACAACCCACTGGATGGGTACGGCATAGTTTGCGCACCAAAGGGTGATAGAGTCATAGCCACTCTGTTCTTTCCAAAGTTCCTGAATGCGTACTTTGTTTCTGTTATAGGCAACCTTGTTCAGCTGCGCGTCGATTCGGGCATCAAAATCTGCAGCCGGAGAATTATAGTTTACAGTTTTCAGAGATTTGTAGATGCCGTCAAGCTCCTCGTCAGTGCAGTTGTGTCCATGGGATCCCATATACCGTTGCAGAAGCGGTTTCGAAGATGAAACAAAGCCCCACACTTTCTGCGCATCCGATTTCAAAAGCTCTGCATAGCTTTCTCTGTCTGCAAGTTCAATTTTCGACCACTGCGTAGTAGAAATAACCCTCATCGCCTGCAGCGCAGGTGTCCAACTGAAGCCGAGTTTCTCAATAACGGTTCCTGGAACTTTCATGTGGTCGAACATGTTTGCAATATCGTCGCTGAGAAGCTTGATGCTCTTTCGCTTAACGGTCAGTGCATCGTTCAAGATAGCAACAACCCGGTACTCTATGCAAAGTTCAGAAAGTTTTTCCTCTACTTGGGCCCCTGTCCAAGTGGAAACCTGCCCCTGCATCATTTGATGGATAGCGTCAAACAAGTCATGACTTGTAAGGCCAATGGCCTTTTGCAGTTCCTGAAGTTCATTGCATTTCTGAGAAATGAACGAACTGAACGCGTCATAAACTGTATTCTGGTCAAAGTAAAGGCTTGCAAGCGCTTTCCGAACAGGCCCATGTCCGGTGAACTTTACAGTGATGTTTCCCATTACCTGCTCTTGGTCACCGTTCTCAGACAGGAAATCGCAGAACAGGTCTATTATCTCATCTGCCGTTTGCTTTGCAGCTGCGCCACCAAATTTCTCTTCTGGAGCGTATTTCAGAACCCAGAATGGAGCGCCAGCCTTCTCTGTACACTGCTTGGACATGTACTTCCGAGCTTCGGTTTCATTGACCGCTTCGCTGTCCTGAAGCTGAAAGACCTTCTGCACATAGGGCTTGAATTTCTGCCATACTTCAGAGCCGGGGGAAAGATAATTGTTGATAACTTCCTCTTTGCAGAGGCTGGTAATCATCGTGGCTAGTGTTTGGTCAGTCAGCGGCCACGGATTATTATCTCCTTTGTTCCAGCTAAACTCACTGTTGACATAGTAACGCAGCAAGAAACCAAGGATGTATCCGCAGGCCATGCAATTATAGTAGCCATAAGGCGCGTCCTGGAGTTCCTGCCAAAGAGCATCCAATTTAATCTGCGTTCCTTGAGAGAAACGCTGTAAGATAAAGCTCGCAATCTTGGCAACTGCAGCTGCGCCATCGTTTCCTTTGCTTTGCGCGAGTGCTTCAAGACCCTCAACATCCCACACACCAGCCTGCTTCAGACCATTTACAATATTGCCAACCTGAGTATTAGGAGATGTTTTTTGCACACCAGCCAAGGCAGTGCTCTGCTGAATCTTCTTAAAGGCAGTATTCGTCGAAACGATAAGTTCAGGAGCTGCAGTGAAAATGGAACCGAAGATTATATCCTTCTCCAGTTTTGTGGCAAAGTAAGAGGTGCCGTATTCAGACGGATAAACCTTATCTCCGCAAACGACCATAAGCTGGTCATCCATTGCAGGCGCAGACCACTCCTCAATAACGCTGCTTGCCTCATCCGAATACCGTTCTGAATCGCCGCTTTTACCTTCCTCACCAGCAAGCTCAGAATGTGTCATAGCATTATACCATCTATCCAGATGGTCTTCGGTCAGCGGAGACTTCAGAAGGTAAATAGCCATGCGCCCTGTTTCGTCCTGAGCGGCGAGAGTCTTTACCTTTTCTTGCATTGCCGCAAACTGACTGGATTCGGAAATCGCTATGACAAGAATTCCAAACTTATACGGGCACTTTTTCAGTTCCGTTTGAACCTCTCCAAAACGAGCATTCATTGACGTCGTTCCGGAATCGCAGGCCGCGATAAACATTCTGCCATAAGATGCGCTTGTCTTGTCCCAGATTTTTGCTTCCATGGACTTTGCAAAATACCCGTTTTTCTTAAATAATTCGTAGCGGGTATACTTCTTGATGAGCATCTCTTTGCGGACATCGAATACGTCTGCGTTTCCAGTGTAGGGAATCTGTAGGCGCATATCTCCGTTCGTCATGGCATCAAGGCGGAGCACGCCTATCTGCTCAAGGTCGGAGAGATACATCTCCACATCTTCCTTGTTCAGCTGACCAGCAAAGCATTTATACAAGGTGCTTCTGGTAGCAGAAACCTTGCGCTGTGTGGCCTGACTATAAAGATTGCTGACAGTTCCAGAGGACATGACCGCAATCAGCAGCATGGCCGCTTTGAACACATGCATGTGATAATCGTCTGCGATGTATTCACGCTTCGCCATAAAATGCTGATATGCGCTTTTGGCCTCTGCTGAAAAACTACGAACGTCACTCTCTCTAGTAAAGAAATAATCCCACAGGAAATCCGGGGTCAACCACCGCCAGTCATCCGGGCCATAATTATTGATGTAATAGATAAAGCCGACATTCTCTTCGGACTCTTTCGTATCCTTCATAAAGCGGAAGAGTGTACGCTGGGAAGCTCCGAAGTTCTGGGCAACAATTGCAAGGAGCGAAAGCGTCATCGGGTGCAGCGGGCAGAGCTGACGGAGGCGTTCCTTCTTGCTGCTCATGTCCAGATTATCGAAATCGGCAATGTTTTTGCTGATGGATTTCATCAGCTTATCTTTTTCCGCATTCCATTGCTCCTCCATCCCCGCACGGGTAAGGATGGAGCTGCCAATCAACTCATAGGCCGCACTTTCGCTCACATGAAAGTCAAGAGAATGATAGCGGTGGACAATCTGCTCGTAGACTTCTTCTCCAATCTGGCTGACCCAGCTGGGTGCTCTGTGGACAATCAGGAACATGAAGAAGGGCTGCTCCTTGCAGAACTCCGAGAGAGGCTGAAGAACATCATCAGTCGGATTGTTACGGAGATATGAGGTGAATTCGTCCCAGATAAAGATGATACCGGTATCCTGCAGATTGTTCCCTTCGATGACATCTGCGACCCAATCTTTAAACATCTGAAGGGAAGTAAAGAAGCCCCAGCCCTTATCTCGATAGATACGGGCGACAACATTTGCTGCTTTCAGGTTCCCCGCGTTCACTTCCTCGCGGAAATCATCGACAGAGCCATACTCTTCATATAGAGCATACGTCTGGTTCGTGAAGAGCTCGTCCCAATTGATGGAAGAATCGTTGACGGCGTCTTGTGCGGCAGCAACTAGGGATTTTTTACCATAGTAAGCGGATGCGCCAAATTTCTCCTTGAGTTTTTCACGGATGGCGTCCTCCATTGTCATCATGAGCTGGATACCGCTCTTAATGTCGGTAGCCTGACTCTTCCAGATAACAAGGAACTCTCCCTTTTCCCGAATGGAAAGGAATCTCTCTCTGTACGGAATCAGCATCTGGTTCGAGAGGAACTTTCGGATAGAATCGACTTTGTCCTCAAAAAGATGCTTGAGAACGATTGCAGCATAGCTCTTGCCGGTGCCATATGCACCATGAATCCAGAAAGAGCGACGCTTGTCCTCGTCTTCATATTTCATGGAGTCACAGATTTTCTCAATGGCTCCCTTCATATCTTCATGGACAATGTACTCCTGCCACATATCAGGATGACGAGATTCAGAATCAATATCCACCACCGATTCGTAGTGTGGGCTCAGCTCAATGTAGGTATTATACTTAGCCATGATTCCTCCTCCTTACTTTGCGATTAAATCCAGAATATCAAGAGACTTGTATTCAGGGAAAAGCTGGACATTGTCCAAATCCGCGACAAAGGTCGTGCGGATGTATTTGTCGAACTGTAGGGAAATATCTTGCAGGATGTCCTTGAAGCGGTCAGGATTGATGCCGAAGATGGACACGGGGTCTACGCCTTTTGCCTCGGCGTTTCCTCTCGCTGCAGCCATCTGGCCAAGCGTAAAGGTATATCTGCCCGTTGCTTCTGCCCACATATACAACGCATAGAGAATAGCGACTGCGTCCGGAGTATTCCATCCCTGTTTTGAAAACTTATAGCTGTTTCCGCTTGGAATCGGGATGCCCTGCTTCAAAACAGTACCGATGGGACTATGCCGGAAGGTTTCAAGTAGAGCGGTTACCGCGTTGTCCCGCGTTGACTTCGAATAATCATCTCCAAGAAGGAAAATCAAATCATTCTTCTCGTAGATTTCTCCAGAGGGTGCATAAAGCATATACCATTTGGAGATAATGGAATTATAGGCAAGGTTTGTCCATATAATAGCCCATGTTAATGGATTTCCGGCTCCTAATGGCTGGAGTTTTTCAAAAAGTGGTGTCGTGACACCAGACTTCTTCGCAGTAACAAGATTTGCTTCATACAGCCATGAGCCTAAGCCTTCGTATTGCTTGCTGCCAATGCGCTGCATGGTAAAGTAATCCATACCGAACTGAAAGAAGTTTTCAAGCCACGGCCTTCTAAGCCCGAAGTGCTTATATCTATCCATGCCTTTAAGTTCCATATCGGTTCCCCCTGTCGACGCTAATGATTTAGCCACCAAGCATCCTCTATTTGTAAAAGTTAAGCAGTTATAGCAGTGAACACATTGTTCGCTACGAATATAAATCTTCCCGTCGTCGTTGATAGTAAAGGCTCCTGTAGGGCACTGAACACAGCATGCCTTACATCCAATACAATATGCCACTTTGTTTGCTACAGCTCTCAGGTGGCTAATAACAAACCTATCCATCCTAGAATACGGGTAATAGCTGACTGTAACTGTCGGTTCAGTCTTAATTCTAAGCCTAAACTCTTGATGGCCTATAATTTGAGTGCCACGTCCATTTCCAAATGACACTATTGGCCCAAGCAGCGGGGCGACAGATAACCATTCCTGATGCATTTCAGTGAAAGCGAATGAGATTGAATCATCATCTGAGGTGGATTCGATAACTCGCTTTCCACCGTTGGGCAATATGTTCCCTCCCATTCGCGCTTTCCAGCCACCTTGTTCGACATACTTTTTAACCTCAGACTCCGGCTTAGCTATCATCGCCATCGTTTCAACTTTTGAAAGCAGTGGCTTCAGTTCTTCCTTATAAATGTCATTAGCAATGCCATCCCACCATGCCGAAGACATCGGGCAAACCGCACAGCCAACCCTAAACAAGCCATCGCGATATGCCTGATTAAACAGAATTTTGTTCTTTAGAAGGTAAATAAATAATTCAGCTGAATTCCATTTCAAGATTGGATGGCAGTTGATTTGATTGATATTCTTTTCCCCGAAACCAATCTCATCATAGCTTGCACGTTGCGCACTTTCTTCTGCCCTTACACCATCGAAAACCACAGCTTTAATTGCGTAATTTCCTGTTAATTCACGAAGTAGCAGAATAGTGGGAACTGATTTATGTACTGCACAGCACCATCTCATTCTTCTTCCCGGAGGGCCAAACTCATCCCAGCTGTCAGTAGGGTCAAGATGGCTTTTGGCTTCATAGAATTTAAGTGAAGGCCAGTGCTTTTTTGCCATTTCAACAGATTGAATGGTCGTGGAAAGCTCCATCCCCGTATTGCTAAAAACCACGGAATATTTGTCGGGAGAGAGTGTTCGACTAACGAGGTCGAGGAGAGCCAAGGAATCCTTTCCTCCACTAAACGCAACAGCGAATGCCATTCCTTGCTTTTCGTATTTATCATGAGTCTTTCTAATGAAATCCATGGATGTCTTTTCAAGGCCGAGCATCAAACGTTCATTTTCTTTCCAGAGCGCATCGACATCAATTGGCTCCAGATTCAGACCTTCAGTATAGATTTTTATGGTCGGTTTTGTATAGAATCCACCGCCCGTGGCTTCCGCAACACAAGTGCCGTTCAGAATGTAGCGGCGAATCCCCTCGGCCCAAAGTAACGGAGCATCTGTGTCCGGATATGTCCAATGTTCGTTAAAGCCGAAATAATCCAGTTCTTCTTTGAACACAGGACGAATCTCTTTTTCAATTTTGCTGTTAACTGACAGACGGTAAATACCGTTTTGACCCGTCCACTCATATCCGTACATAGATTGACCTCTATTCTAAATATGGCGCATTTACTTATTCCCGCGCACATATACTGTTTTGTTTTCGTTTGACCACGCAAACCGATAGTCGTTCAACGCCTTCGGCAGCGCATAAATCATTTCGCCGTTTTCCAGCATTCCTGCATCCCGCAGTTCAAGCCGCAAATCTTCACCAGGTATACGCATCGGCAAGTCATGGTGTTCCTCCATGAAGAGCGTAACCACATCCGGGAAGGTCTGGAGCGGTGAGTCAACCGGGGCGAACGCGGCGGCAAGTGTATCGAGCGTCTGGTTCAAATCCGGAGAAATAGATTTAAAGCCGATGGCAGGATACTTATCCAGCACTTCTTGCAATAAAAGGAGCGTCCAATCCAAGCCGTGCGGCAGCGACGGCAGCGTTGTCAGCCATGAAGCGTTAATATCTCTCGGTATGACATATGCCACATTCGCCTTGCGAAAAAGGTCGTCCAGCCGGTCGTGCATCCGAAGACACCAAGCATCGTCGATTCCCAACGACTCGCTTAGAAGATAGCGGTCTGAATCATAAATGAGGAAGGTATTGGATGAACCAAGTTGCAGGAGCTGGCCAATACCGCCGTAGGTGAGCATGGTCTTCTGCAAATAGTCCTTAGCATCGGAGGCATACAAAAGGCCGCCATTGCTTCTGGCAAGGTGAATCATCAGGCCCCGCAGAGTCATAGGGTAGTCTGGTTCCTTCTCGAAAATATGTGGCGTAGAGAATTTGTACGGTGCCCCTGCCACAGCCTTTTTCTCAAAAAGGAATCGGGCAATGGCATACACCGCATCAATGTTTTCACAGTCGTTGTCATTCAAAAACATCGACAGCTCTTGGGAGGCAGCCCCAAAGAGAAGCTGGTTATTGCTATAACCTCCAAATTGAGCAAAATGTGTCCTCAGAATCCGCCCCAACGCTTCTTCAGCCTCGTCCAGGTCAACAAAGCTATCAATATGAACATATCGGTTACCAGGCATGGCAATAATGTTCACGCTACCATCCAAGGCAGAAGCAGTAGACGAAACCGCTGCATCAGGCTGAACAGCCTTTATCAGTTCTTTTACTGTTGCACCCTGTAGGCCAACAGACCGGAGGTATGCTTCAGATTTTTCTATTGAAACGCCATATCCTTTTGCGGTCAGAGTTTCATCCTTCTTTTCGGCAGGCGTAGTTTTGGCCTTTCGACCCGATGCAGATGCCTTAGCCTCACCATAGAGAACAATCTGCTCCTCGGTATATCCGCACCTTACGCACAGTGCCCGTATCATTTCCATGAGGCGTGGAATGTTATAGTTAATACATACCCAATACCCATTTGATAGCTGGGCGCAATGAAGGCCATCAAGCCGCTCCTCCAACAGGTAGGGGCGGTCTTTTTTTGCTGCAATTAGCGACTCTTTATAAAGCCCATCCATTGCTGCATTATGCCTAGCAAGCTCCTGCTCGGTAATTCCGACGAGAATCCGAGCCCAATCCTTCCCCTCGATAGGTACTCCAGCTATTGCGCAATAAACAGGAGCGGTACGCTCAAACCTCTGAGCGTTTGTAAAGTCATATTTAATCCAGCTAGGCTGGATTTCAACTGTTTTTTGTGATGCTTCTGTTTCAACAGGAGCTTTTTCTTTTTCACGAAGGTAGACAATATAAGCCGCAAGGAGCTGCACAGCCGTATTGTGAAGACGCTTATTGGCAAATGTCTTTTTTGTGCGCCGCAAAGCAAATTCCACTTCGTCTGTGGAAGTGACGCTCGTTAGCGTCTGAGTCAATGCCCGTGATTTGATAAGGAGGACGTTTATCTGTGCATATGATTTCTGAATATCTTTTAATACAGAGGACGTGACAGCAGTTGGAAGCCACTGGAAAAACTCTTGTTCAGCAGGATTGCTAATTTCTGCCATGCTCATTTTCCTCCGTTCTTCCTTTGCTGTTGCCTTGCCATGAGCAGCACGCTGCTCACCAGAATTCTGACCATCTTGAGATGCAACGCTCTTCTCCGTGCTTAGGATTTCTTCATAACGAACTCTGTTGTTTTTATAGAGCGAGACCACCTCAGCAAACATAGGTGTTCCCGGAGTAGATTTTGATTCCCGCCCCTCGTACAGACCTCCTAGACTACGGAGCCGGTTTACCAATCCACCTGCACTGCGATAACTGTCACTGATTACATATCCGTTTCTCTTTGCGAGGTTACGCAGGCGCACAGATGCTTTCTCAGCAGCCTTCGTAATAGATGTCCCATTCTTTACCATCTCGAGATACACATCCAGCAATACGACTGCTTCCTGTAGGTCAAATGGGCGTTTATTCAAAGGCTCTCTGGAATCCTTACGTGCTTGCATCTCTTCTTTCTCCCCCCAGACTGCCATAAGACATGCGGCAATGCTTATTTTTCAGTATTACCTTTTTCCGATGGCTGTCCGGAGAAAAAACCGTAGACTGGTCTCTCGGCATTTTCCGGTATCATATAGGTCGTTCCGTGCGTTAGCACTCCGGGTATCCGGTTCATTTTACAGTGGTTTTGCACTTGCCTTTGTGTGATGCCCCATTTTTCAGCAGCTTCTTTTGTAGTCATATAGCCGTTCATAGAATCAACCTCCTGTAGCATCAAAGCGCACAATAAGCTATAATATTTTACCATGCTTTCGGCGAAATGTCAATGCGCGAAGACGAAATCCAGAGTTCGTTTTGGCGAAATTGCAGGCTCAATATCTCGCTCAAATTCTTCCTGAAGGAACGCATCAAGCGAGGAGAAGATTTCCTTCTGCCGCCCCCGGCTTCTCTGTGTTGTAGTCCCAATTGACGGTTTTCTAAAAACTATTTTCATTTTTTTGACAAACAAGGAGGACGTTTTATGGCAACATTAGGCTGTATCCAAGCCAAGATGGGTAGGGCAACCTGCTACATCTGCAAAATGGCCGCTGGGGAGCTTATCGACAAGGTAGGCATCGCCAAGGAGCTCCTAGAATGGCCAGATATGACCGCAGAAGAAAAGATACAACGAGAATGCGATATCAAACGAATCGTTGAAGAGATTGTTCCGTATGTCACGGATGACCCAGACCGCTTCTTCTCTAGCCTCATCGTGGATATCTACTCTGGCTTTGATGAAATCCGTTTTGAGCCACTCTCAAAAGTCGTAGGCAACATTCCAGACGCCTATGCCGTTCCTATGGCAGACATGGGCTTCATAACCCTCCCCGGTAAAGAGCGACTCATTGCTCTGGACGGGCAGCACCGCCTTCTGAGTTTGAAAATCGCCATCAGAGGTATCATGGGAGTTCCGGGTGGTACAAAGACCTTTGCTGCTATGAACAAGCTCCAGCCCCACCCTGAGCTTGCGAATGAAGAGCTCTGCATCATCCTTGTGGAGCACACTGACACAGCAAAAATCCAGAAAATCTTCAACAAGATTAACAAGTACGCCAAACAGACCAGTCGTAGTGACAATATCATCACGAGTGACGATGACACCTTTGCTGTTATTGCCCGTCACCTCTTCAAAGAGGGTGGCCCGCTAGCTCCGATTAATGGTATCGACCTTGTTAACTGGAAGAGCAACACCCTATCCCAACGCAGCAAGAACCTCACGACATTGAGTGCCCTGTATACGATTGCAGAAACAATCCTGAAGGACAAAAAATACTCTTCCAAGATGTTGCCAGATAGCGCAGCGCTTGAAGAAGCATACCAGACTATCGCTTCCTTCTGGCGTATCACTCTCGATGGTGTGCAGGCATACCAGCAGTACCTTGAACTTACCCGCAACAACAAACCCGTCTCCAATCTGCGTGAGGAAAACCTTCTGCTGAAGCCGGTGACCCAGATGGCGCTTGCGCATGTCGCTCTTATGGCCCAACGTAGGGAAATCAGATGGGACTCCGTCGTTGGAAAGCTCAACCAAATCGACTGGTCTTTCAACAATGAATTGTGGTTCAACATCCTCGTGATAGGCAGCGCCAACAAGAAGATGATTACCGGCAAGGACTCTATCCGCAGTGCTGGTATGGTGATTGCTTACATGGTCATGGGCAACCAGATGACACGAAGTGAGGTAGATGACGTCCGTCAAATCATCCGCAATGCACGGAACGATGACAGCGCCGCTCTCCCTCGTATGATTCCTTAACTGCAGGAGGTGCTGATGACTGATATGACAACACCCCCCATTCCGTTGAGTATAAATGTCCGCATGAAGGTTCCCGTTGTAAGCTAGGCAAACACTGTCATGTCCTTGAAACCGCCGACAGGCTCCCCTGCAGAATCACTGCGTTTGTTAAGTGCCCAATCTACAAGAAAAAGATTCCTGTTGAAATTGGTGCACAGCCGAACTAAATAGGAGTTACTCACAGGAAAGCCGCTTAGACGCGCTAAGCTGTAGGACTCAATCAACATGATTGATTTTCTATGGTGAAGTGTATCTAAGCGGCTTTTTTCATTGAAAGGAGGTGAAACCCGGCACCATCTACAGAGACATCCGCAACAGCAAGGGCCGCCTGCTGTGCAAAGCGAATGACCAGAGTGGCATGGTTGAAACTGAAGGCCCCCACAAGTCGAGCTGTAAGTTCAACGTCCCAATTGGCGGCTCATTCACAGTTACCCGTGAAAACATTATCTCGCGGGTAACCCGCACCAAGACCACATTCATTGTGGAAGACACTGTCGCTGCCTAACGCAGCAAAAATCAAACCGAATCCGCAGAGCTGCATTGACGGCCATGGATTGTAGTTGTTCCTCACAGGAGAACTATATCCACGGCCGCCTTTTCTGTTCTACGGACTAAAAATCGGCTCCTGCGGATTCCGCATCCAAAGGAGTCGATTTTTATGAAAAACAACGCAAAAGAAAACCATCCCTTTATCTACGACCGCACCACCGGCGAGAAAATCCCGGTCAACAAGGAAATCCGCGACGCCTACTACGGTGAGGCAGCCCGCATCCGGATGAAGGAGCAGGCTCATGGGCGCTGCGTCTGCCCTCAGAGCAATGTCTGGGCCTGCGACGGCGACTGCCTTATTTGCGAGTACCGTCGTTCCGGCGACCTCGCTTCTCTGGACGTTCCCATTGGTGAAGATGGCGAGGACACCCTATGGACATGCTTCCGTCTGAGGCTCCGGCCATCGAGAGCATTATTGCAGACCGCGACCTGCTTGACCGCCTTTTCGCCCGTCTTCGGGAGCTTGACCCCGATGCGGACACCATCATCACCATGTGGATGGACGACGACAACGTCTCCGACCGCGCCATTGCCAAGGCCCTCGGTCGGCCCCAGCGCACCTTCGCCGACCAGATGAAGAAGTATCGGACGGAGCTCCGGCGCATCCGGGACTATTAATCCCCAGCACTCCCGGCCCTCTGACCATCGGTTCCCGCCGGTGGCCGGAGGGCCTTTTTGTTTTTTGAAAAATCCTCCGCTCAAACCGGCTCCTCACCTTCAGAGGGAGGTGGAAGGCAACAAACGACACTCGCCTTCAGGGAGGTGAAAACCGTGTACGACAACAACTACAGGAACAGCAGCATCGCAGCCGAGGAGATTCAGGTGCTCAAGGCTATCTCCCGCGTCTCCGCACGACTGGCGCAAAAGCTCGCTGCCCTCGACAACCAGAGGCAAACCAAGGAAGGAGGAAATCGCAATCGTCAAGCGCATCTACAGTCTGTTCCTGCAGGGCATGACCTACCACGGTATCGCCGACACCCTGACCAAAGACGGCATCCCGACACCCGGCGGCAAGAAGAAATGGAGCATCTCCACCGTCAAAAGTATCCTCAGCAATGAGAAGTACAAAGGCGATGCGCTCCTTCAGAAAAGCTACACCGTCGATTTCCTGACCAAGAAGACCAAGGTCAACGAAGGCGAAATCCCGCAGTACTACGTCGAGGATAACCATGAAGCCATCATCGACCCGGAAGTGTTTGAGATGGTGAAGCGGGAAATGGCCAAGCGCGGCAAGGGCAAAAAGTACCACAGCGGAGTCCACGCCTTTTCCACCAAAATCAAGTGTGGCGAATGCGGAAGCTGGTACGGCTCAAAGGTCTGGCACTCCAACAGCAAGTACCGCAAGACCATCTGGCAGTGCAATCACAAATTTGATGGCGACTGCCGATGCCAGACACCGCACCTGACGGCTGAAGAAATCCAGCTGCACTTCCTTTCGGCGGCGAACAAGCTGCTGGCCACAAAGGCTGCGGTCATCGCCAACGGCAGAGAGATGCAGGCGCTCTTGTTCGATACCACCGAGCTGGAAGCGGAACAGGCCCAGCTCCTCGAAGAAACGCAGGTGGTTTCCGACATGGTACAGCAGGCCATTCAAGAGAACGCCCGCACCGCTCTGAACCAGACCGAATACCAGAAACGCTACGACAGCTTGGTGCAGCGCTTCGACCGGGCAAAGACCCGACTGGAAAAAGTCACCGCCGAGATTCAGGAAAAGCAGACGTCCAGCGCCAACATGGGAACCTTCCTGAATGCCTTTGAACAGATGCCGGATGCACCGGCCGAGTTTTCCCTTGAAAGCTGGCACAGCATGGTGGACTTCGCCACCGTCTACAGCATCGACGACATCCGCTTCACCTTTAAGAACGGGCAGGAAATCAAAGCATAAAATTGCTCCCCACCATTGGATCGTTCCAGTGATGGGGAGTATCTCGTTATACAGTAAGTTCAAGTGTGCCTGCTAAATCGCCATTAGAACTACTCGATTTAATTGAATAACTGAGCTGTATAGTCTCTTTTAGCGGTCTAAGAATTATCATATTCGACAACCATTTTGATTCTTTCGCATGTAATGTAGGAATATGGAATGAAAACATATCAGGGCTTTCTACTTCGGGAGAAGCTATATATCTTGATAACTCTCGAACATAATCTTCTTCCGTATATCTTGGCTGGCCATTAATCCCGCTGCGAAGCATAGCATCCATTTCGCCTCGCTGATCCTCAATGCCCCAAAACCTATCATCTCGACTGTTCTTTATATCTACGGTGTCATTCTGAGCAAGGGTCATTTCAACAAGTCCATCTTCATAGACGTATCCCTCAACACCTTTTAGGTCATCGCAAATAAGCTCTGCTGTAGGATATATAGCTTCTGCCGTTGAATTTTCAATTTGGATAGAAATTGTAATATCACTATCAGAAATAGAAGATTCATTTTGAGCTGCAAGTGGAAGAAGAATTAATCCATCAAATGTCTTTAGATACGTTTCGAGCATTTGAATTCTCGCAAGTGTAGCCACCATTTCGACATAATTATCATGTTTCTGTTTTTCTTCTGCTGTTCCATCGTACTCACTTCCCCAACCGGGAACCATAGAAAACTTGCATTTCAATCCGCCAAAATCAAATATTTCCATACCCACTTCGATTCCTAAGTAGGTCATTATTTCTGCTATTGTATCTATTTTCTCTTTCTCCTGAATAACAACAGGACTCCACTTATTAAAATCTAAAAGAATTTTGCTTGGTAGTGGAGTAAGTTCAATACCATCTTTTGTTATGATTTTTTCGCTTTGGACATCTTCTTGCTCTGGCGCAATTTCTTCAGCAGGAGGTAACTCATCAGTATTCCTCACCTTAGCAGTTTGGATGTTTTCAAGTAACATTCGAACCGTATCCAACATTACCTCTTTTACAGCCTTTGCAGGCCCTGACGCATGAACATTATAGGGTATCAAATTTTTGCTAACTGCCTTTATTTCACTGTTCCAACTTCCAATAGAAATGTTTGAGAACTGAGGTTGTACTCTTTTTCCGTTTTCCATTACATTCATAACAGTGTCGGCAATAATGTCTCTCAATTGCTTGCGAACTTCCGCTTTTTCTTTTCCGCTTAACGAGAAGTGTGTAAGCCTATGGTGCTCTATATCAAACGGAATCTCCCCATCATGATTATAATCATCATTCATTATACAAATAATATTATCCCAGCCCACAACTTGCGTAGCATAACCAAGTTCAATCATAACATTGGCATTGGGCGTTGCCTTAAGTCTATCTGTCTCATTTCCATCTTTATCCAAAGGATGATATGTGGCAACCGATGTAACATCTGCTACAAATACATCACATTCGTCAATCTTTGAGAAAATTGTTTGTACAATGTCAGGCGAACCCGTCACTCCCTGCGTGTCGCGATCAGCATATACAGAAACAGTATTTCTAAGGCTTCTAACCGCTGCTTCGATGCTACTTTCGATAAGTCCGCGTGTTGTACTGTTAGGAAGATCTGATTGCCACGAATAAAAAATTGTAAAAGTTGAATCAGCCATCTTAATATCTCTCCTTATTCTGTATCCGGGCCAGTGTCTCCAGTATATGCTTTTCTATGGCTTCCGGACCATTTTTATACGCTTCACAAATGAGCCTAAGCCCATCTGGTGTTAATATTCTACCGTTATTTCGATCTTTACACAACTGCTGGTAATCCTCCAGCTTTTTTTGATATTGTAGGCATTTTCAAATCTCCTATATACAAAAATAGCGTCGGTCAGCAAACCGATACCTCTAACGACACCGCGACACCCCTGCGGTTATGCGGCAGCATTTTGTATCAAATAACGAGTCTAAATTTCATACACTCGTCCCTTAAACGGTTGCAGCACTTCTACCAGCGTCCGCACAACGCAGGACGGCGTAAAGAACTCGCCGCCGCGCTTGCCTTCCTGTTCTGCAAACATAGACAGGCAGTATTCATAAGTGCGTCCCAGAATGTCCTTCTCGCTGCCATGTTCGATCATTTTGATGTTCGTAAACAGGTCAACGACTTCACCCAACCGCCGTTTATCCAGTTCCGGGCGCGCGAAATTTTTCGGCAGGATATCCTTCAGGCGCACGTTTTCTTTTTCGATAGCGCGCATTGCATCATCGATTACCTGACCGATTTCGGGATCATGTACCTTTGCAGAAACATCGCTCCAACGCGCGCCAGCAGGCACAAAGAAGATTCTTTCCGATGTGTACTCGTCACGATCTTCCTCAAAACCATCACCGTCTGCAACCAGCTGATTGTGCTTATCTTCAAAACGATCCGAAATATATTTCAAGAAAATAAGACCAAGGACAACGCCCTTATACTCCGAAGCATCCATATTGCCCCGAAGCATGCAGGCAGCGTTCCAAATCTGTTTTTCAAATCCAATGTCGGCGGTGTTTTTCTCTGCCATGGTTCAACACCTCCGTTTTAGCTCAACAAATTCTGCTCTGAGTATAGCACAGATGTGCCGATTTTCCAATTTGTGCGCATAAATTCTTTGCTAGATGCTTCAATTTCCAGTAGATAAGTCCTACTATCGCTGCTTTAGCACAATAAATTTTACAAAACAATCTTGACGGATCCTACATACCGTGGTATTTTTCTTGTAAATCCCACCGTTCTTGTGGATTGGTTTGAAACCCTCTACAAGATGTGGTCGTGTTCATTTTGAACACAGCCACAGAAAGTGGTTGGTTATCACCGTGAGACCCACCACTTCCGTGAGGAAAAGTCCACGAAAGAACTTACCGCCCCGCAACACACCCGATTCATTTTGCCGCCGATTCACCCGACAAAATTTTTCGCCTGTCTTGCAGGGTGGTATTTTTCTTTACGGGAGTTGTACCTTGAAAATTTCATGAGCCGACCGAACGTGATACCGACTTTTCGTCAACACCGCTGCACAAACAGGGGCAGGAACTGCGTTCGGAGCAAACGGTGCCCCACATACATGAGCAGCACAACCTCTACTTATTTTTTGCGCCTTAACAATTCGGAAACAT
>ERZ1026864.416-NODE-416-length-26321-cov-8.742443_pt1 | contig 26321 bp, 23 predicted proteins | sample MGYA00380162_ERZ1026864 | MGnify/ENA primary metagenome ERZ1026864 (study PRJEB33269, sample SAMEA4719798) | human gut metagenome | biome: human-associated habitat; feature: organic feature; material: feces | place: Cameroon | collected 2013-10 ... | reverse complement strand
CTACCACCTCCATCCTGACCATCACCTCCAACGTGGTGTACGGCAAGTACACCGGTGCTCTGCCCGATGGCCGCGCCGCCTTTACCCCCTTTGCACCCGGTGCAAACCCCAGCTACGGTGCGGAGCAGAACGGCCTGCTGGCTTCCCTGAACTCTGTTGCCAAGCTGCCCTACCACTGGGCTCTGGACGGCATCTCCAACACCCAGACCATCAACCCCGAGGCTCTGGGCCACAGCGAGGAGGAGCGCAAGGAGAACCTGGTGCAGGTGCTGGACGGCTACTTCGATCAGGGTGCACACCACCTGAACGTGAACGTGTTCGGCAAGGAGAAGCTGCTGGATGCCATGGAGCACCCCGAAAAGGAAGAATACGCCAACTTCACCATCCGCGTCTCCGGCTATGCGGTCAAGTTCATCGACCTGACCCGCGAGCAGCAGATGGACGTGATCTCCCGTACCTGCCATGCCGCACTGTGACCCTGTCGGTCTCGTCCACTCGCTGGAAAGCTTTGGCTCGGTGGACGGGCCGGGTGTCCGGTTCGTTGTCTTTCTGCAGGGTTGTGCCCTGCGCTGCAAATACTGCCACAACCCCGAAACGTGGAGCGCTGAGGGCGGCACGGAATGGTCTCCGGAGAAGCTGTTCCAGCACGTCTGGCGCTACCGCAATTACTGGGGCAAGAAGGGCGGCATCACCGTCAGCGGCGGCGAGCCGCTGCGGCAGATGGACTTCTTGACAAAATTCTTCCAGCTGGCGCGCGCCAAGGGGGTGCACACCGCGCTGGACACGGCCGGTCAGCCGTTCCAGCCCGATGACCCCGCCTACCTGGCCGCCTTCGATACCCTGATGGCTTCCACCAGTCTGGTGATTCTGGATCTCAAGGAGATCGACCCGGAGAAGCACCGTCAGCTTACCGGCAGGGACAATGCCAACATCTTAGCCATGGCACGGCACATCTCTGATCTGGGCGTTCCGCTCTGGATCCGGCATGTGCTGGTGCCCGGCCTCACCGATGACGAGGAGGACCTGCGCAGGACCGCAGATTTCATCCGCAGCCTGAAAACGGTGCAGCGGGTGGAGGTGCTCCCCTACCACACGCTGGGGCTGTTCAAGTGGCAGAAGCTGGGCATCTCCTATCCCCTGCCCGATGCGGTTCCCCCCACGGCGGAACAGGTCCGCCGGGCGGAGGAACTGCTGGAAGTGAGCCGCTACCCCGGCTGAACTGCACCGGCAGGGTGGACTGGGAAAGCTTCATCCTGACTTAAACAAAAAGAATGACCCTCTCTATCACGCTGACGTATGCCCGCTCCCTTTTTTGGGAGGTGGCACTGCGAAGCAATGATAGAGAGGGTCGTTTATTTTTCTTCACTTCCGGCGTGATACACCTGCAGATACACCCTTTTGCGCTCGGCATCCGTGTTCTCTTCCAGCTGCTGGCAGAAACGCTCATCCTCGAACAGAGCGACCACATTGGGCGCATAGCGGGTGCCGCTCTGGACCCGTAGCTCTTCCAGCAGAGCGTGGAAGGGCTTGGCAAGGTTGTAACACCGACCGATATTATCGGTGGCGGCATCCAGCGAGTCTGCCACGCTCAGCGCATCCACGATCCCCTTGATCTCCGCCGGGCAGGAGGGTACATCATTGGGATAGCCGCCCTTGCCGTTGTAATAGCAGTGGTGATAGAGCGCCGCCGGGGCCAGCGTTCTTCCGCAGCCCATTCTATTCAGAATGGCAGCGCCGGTCCTTGGGTGGCTCTGGATGCAGAAAAATTCCTCATCCAGCAGGCGGCGGGCATTGTTGTCGATGTACATCAGAACGGCGCACTTGCCAAGGTCGTGGTACAGGCCGCACTCATAGGCCGTCTGGCAGAGCTCTTCCCGCCGGGCCTGCACTTCGGCCGCGCTCCTGCAGCCCAGCAGGCCCACCAGTGTTTCGGGCCGGGTCTCGATCTGCCGCCGCAGCAGGGCACGGGTCAGCTCTGCCACCATCAGCGAGTGGACATAGGTCGGCTTGTGCCCGGCCAGGATGCTGCCCAGCATCCGGCGGTTCGCCGTTTCATCTGAGCTGGAACTGATCTTGCTCAACTCCCAGGCGGCAGAGCTTACCACACGGGGATACTGGCTGGCCGGCATCTGTTCCAGATACTGATACGCAGAACGGCGTACCTGCTCCACGGCTGCACGATACCTCTGTGCTCCCGCCTCGTCCAGACGTTCTGCATAGACCGAAAGATAGGCCGCCAGAACCAGCTTCCGGTTGATGGCCTCGGCAGAATAATCATCCCGCTCCACATTTCCCGCCAATTCCAGAAGGATCTTGACCACGTCTTCCAGGCTGCCCACCCCGGCATGGTAGCGGGCAGCAGCATAAAAGTAGGGCACCCGCCAGTTCTGCAGGCGTGCATCCGGGCCCTTGTGTTTCTTCTTGTGACCCCAGATGTATTCCGCCGATTCCAGCACCTGCCGCGCCACCTCGGGATCTTCCTCCTGCCGCAGGTGGATCAGCAGGGTCATGCGATCCATGTGCATGGAATAGATGTAGCTTTCCCAGGGGAACTCCGGGTCCAGTGCATGGTAATGCGCAGACCGGATGACCTCCATTGCGCGGCGGAACCGCTCCAGATACTGGCGGCTTTCCTCGTGGGTGCCGCGGGACATCCCCAGCCGGGTGTTGCCCACACAGCGGATGAGATACTGCCGGGTATTCCTGTCCAGCTGTTCATACTGTGACATGTATTCAGCAGCTTCCGTAAAATAGACCTGGATCGCATCTCCCAACAGGTTGATGCCAGTTCCCTCATCCCGGACGTTCATATAATGCAGGGTGATGCCCGTGTAGTACAGCTCCCTGACGATCATGGGCACGTTTTCCCGGCTGCGGGCCGCTGCCAGCAGCAGCTGATGCACCTTGAATGCCACACCTATATCCTCGCTGTTCGCATAGTTGAACAGCCTGCCCGCAAAGGCACTCAGTCCCTGGATATCCGCTTCGGTCAGGGAGGCAGGGTCGCGGTCGTAGACAAATTGCGCCAGCAGTGCCTCATTCTGCCGCATCAGGTCGTTGCATCTCAGCGCGTTGGTCTGGATCTCTTCCAGCACGGCAGCGGGAGCCTTGCCCTCCGGAAAGCTGGGCCGGGAGATCGAGCGCACAACGCGCAGATCCCGAATATACTGTTCAAAAGCCTCTGCCTGCGTGCACTCCATCTTATCAGCCCCTTTTGCCGAAGTTTGTCGTTCGATTTGAAACTATAATTCAGTATACGGCATTTTTCGGCAGAAATCAACTGATTTTCGCAGATTTTTTAGCCCCCCCCCCGAATATTTTTACGCATTCATACGTCGTTTTTTGTATAAAATGCCATTTCACCGGGGGGATCAGGTGCGTCCGATTTATGAAATTGCTTCCGGCAGCTGCATCCATTTGCCCTTCCAGGCGTAGAGCACCATCAACACTGCACCCACAGCCCAGGACACCGGGTAGACCAGCAGCACACCCTCAATGCCTGCAAACAGGGGCAGGGCAAACTGGATCCAGAGGATGCGGAACAGGCACAGGGAGATCAGCAGCACCACCATGGGCGGCACGCTCTTGCCGGTGCCGCGCACCGTACCGGCAAGGCCCTGCAGGATGCCCAGCATCCAGTAGAAGGGGCAGAAATAGAGCATACAGATCTTGCCGTAGGCAATGACCATTTCATCGCCGGTGAACAGGTGCATGATGGGGTCCTGGAAGGCGAGCAGCAGGATGCCGGTCAGGATGGTGTAAACGATGCACATCCCCAGGGTGACAAAGGTGCCCTTTTTGACACGGTCGATCTTGCCCGCACCAAAGTTCTGGCCCACAAAGGTGGTGGCCGCCATGCCGAAGCTCAGCACAGGCAGAATGTTGAAGCCATCTACTTTCATATAGGCGGCAAAGCCTGCCATGGCAGCGGCACCATAGCCGTTGACGCTGACCTGCACCAGCACATTGGAAAGGGAGATGACCATATTCTGGATACCGGTGGGCAGGCCCACCTTGATGATGCGGACCGCCATCTTTTTGTGCACGCGCACTTCCTTTGCCGTCACGCGGTAATCGTCCTCCACCCGCATCAGAAACCGCAGGGAGAGCACACAGGACACCAGCTGGCTGATATCGGTGGCAATGGCCGCACCGGCCACGCCCATCTTGCATCCGGCGATCAGGACAAGGTCGAGGACGATGTTGGTGATGGAGGCAACGCCCAGGTAGAGCAGGCTCCGCTTGGAGTTGCCGGCGGCGTTCAGGATACCGGCCGCCATGTTATACACCACGCTGAACAGCACGCCGCCAAAATAGAGCCGTATATAGAGCACCGCATCCTCCAGCACCTCTGCGGGGGTGTTCATGGCGGTGAGCAGGGCCCGGCTGACGGCAATGCCGCACACGGTCAGGATCGCACCCAGAATGGCCGAAAGGGCCAGCGAGGTGTGCACTGCAATGTGCGCGCCCTCCCTGTCCTTGGCTCCCAGAAACTGGGACACCACGACACCGGCACCCACGGCGATGCCCTGGCTGAACCCGATGAGCAGGAAGATGGGCGAGCCGCTGGAGCCGACGGCTGCCAGCGCGTTGCTGCCCACAAAGTTGCCCACGATGATGGAATCGGCGGTGTTGTACAGCTGCTGCAGCATGTTGCCCAGGATCAGCGGCACCGAGAAGAGCAGGATGCTCTTCCAGATGCTGCCCTCTGTCATCAGCCGTGATTTTTTCTTTTCTTCTAAAATCGTCTGTGCCATACTGTTTCCTTTTTCACGCAAAGCTTCAACTCATATATCAATCGTCATACAGATAAACGATACCTTGTTTCTGCCAAAAAGTCAAGCAAAAGCGTAAAAAGGGGCGTTTGTACCGGTTCCACCCTATTTCCACCCTCTTGCCGCTGGGTCCAGCATCTCGGCGGCAGAGTAGACCAGGGCGTTGCAGACTGCGGCGGCCACGGTGCTTCCGCCCTTGCGGCCCATGGCCGCGATGGCAGGCACGCCGTTGGCGGCACAGGCGGCAAACAGCGCTTCCTTGCTTTCCACCACATTCACAAACCCCACCGGCACGGCAATGACCAGGGCAGGCCGCAGCCCGGCCTCGATCTCTTCCGCAATGGTCAGCAGGGCGGTGGGGGCATTGCCCACCGCAAGAATGGCCCCGGGGTGCTCCTGCGCCGCGCGGTGCATGGAGGCCACTGCCCGGGTGGTTCCGGTCTCGGCTGCGATCCGCGCCACCTCAGGGTCCGCCATATAGCAGAGGGCACTGCCGCCCAGCCGGGCAAGGGCAGGCCTGGAAATGCCCGAAAGCGCCATGTTGGTGTCGGTGATGATAGGGGTCCCGGCCCGCAGGGCGGCCACACCTGCTGCCACAGCCCCCGGCGTGAAGCGCAGATTTTTCGCATAGTCAAAGTCGGCGGTGGTGTGGATGACCCGCTTGACCACAGCGGCAGTCTCGGGCGGCGGGGTCAGGCCCAACGCTTCCAGCTCTGCCGTGATGATGGAAAGGCTTGTCCGCTCAATGTCGGCGGGCAGATGATGTTGTGGAATCATTGTGCATTCCTCCGCGGGTTCTCCAACCCCATGGCCGCGTAAACGGCATCCAGATCCAGCGCACCGCGCACGCCATCGGCCAGCAGGTCAAACTGCTGCTGGCGGTATTGCTCCATCGGGATGAGGGCGGCACTGTCCGGCGCAATGCCCTTGCGCCGGCAGAGCAGGGCCACCAGCTTCTCGGTAAGCTCCCCGGTATCAAACAGGCCGTGCAGATAGGTGCCGAACACGTTGTCCTGCACGCAGCCCTCGGGTGTGCCGTCTGCCAGTGTGCAGAAGGGCACCCCCTGCACCTCGGTGCGGCCGGTGTGGATCTGGTATCCGGTCAGGGCCGCACCCGCAAAGGTGGCGGCGGTCACGGCGGCAGTGTCCTGGGTGCGGTGCTTCTGGCCGGTAAAGACCGTGCGGGTGGGCAGCAGCCCCAGCCCCCGCACGGTCTGCGCCATGCCGCTCTCCGTGCCCTCAGGGTCGGCCAGCGTCTCGCCCAGCATCTGATACCCGCCGCAGACCCCCAGCACCGGCGTGCCGCTGGCCGACAGCTTCAACAGGGCCGCTTCCAGCCCGGACTGCCGCAGCCAGAGCAGGTCATCCACCGTGTTCTTGGTGCCGGGCAGGATGATGAGATCCGGTGTGCCCAGCTGGCGGGTATTCTGCACATACCGCACGCCCAGCAGCGGGTGCTGCTCCAGCGGCATGAAATCGGTAAAGTTGGAGATGTGCGGCAGGCGGAGGATGGCTGCATCCAGCGGGTGGACCGCTTTGGCCGCATCCAGCCGGGTGGAAAGCGAATCCTCATCCTCAATGTCCACCTTCAGGTAGGGCACGACCCCCAGCACCGGCAGCTGCGTTTTCTCTTCCAGCATAGCAAGGCCGGGGCGCAGGATCTCCACATCGCCGCGGAATTTATTGATGAGCAGCCCCTTGATGCGGGCGCGCTCCTCTGGCTCCAGCAGCTCCACCGTGCCGTACAGCTGGGCGAACACACCGCCCCGGTCGATATCGCCCGCCAGCAGAACGGGGGCATCCACCAGCCGGGCAAGGCCCATGTTGACGATATCGTCTGCCTTCAGGTTGATCTCTGCCGGACTTCCGGCCCCCTCAATGACGATGATGTCCACGGTTTCGGCCAGACTGTTGTAGGCCGAGAGGATCTCCGGGATGAGCGATCTTTTCATTCTAAAATAGGCGGCGGCGGGCATCTGGCCCCGCACCTCACCGTTCACGATGACCTGACTGCCCACGTCACTGCTGGGCTTGAGCAGGATAGGGTTCATCCGCACATCCGGCTCGATGCCTGCGGCCTGCGCCTGCACCACCTGTGCCCGGCCCATTTCCAGCCCATCCCGGGTGACAAAGCTGTTCAGTGCCATGTTCTGGCTCTTGAAGGGAGCCACGCGGTAACCGTCCTGCGCAAAAATGCGGCAGAGGGCGGCGCACAGCAGGCTTTTGCCTGCACCGCTCATGGTTCCCTGCACCATGATGCACTTTGCCTTGCTCATTCCAGCACCTCCGCAAGAAGTTTCAAAAGCTGTTCGTTTTCAGGCCCGGTGCGCACGGCGGTGCGGTACCAGCCGGGGCCCAGCCCGGGGTAGTTCGCACAGCTGCGCAGCACAGCACCCCTTTGCCGCAGGGCTTTTCCCAGCGTCTCCGGGGCCTGAAACAGCAGGTAATTTGCCCTGCCGTCCAGCACCCGCAGGCCCAGCGCCCGCAGCCCGACCGTCAGGCGGGGCCGCTGTTCGGCAATGAGGGCCCGGACCCTTTCCACATACGCTGTCTCCTCCAGTGCGGCAAGGCCTGCCGCCTGAGCCAGACTGGACACGCCCCAGGGCTGGCCGCAGGCCTGCATCTGTTCCAGCAGCGCTGTGTCGGCACTCAGGGCATAGCCCAGCCGCACGCCCGCCATGCCGTAAAGTTTGGTGAATGCTTTCAGGATGACCAGATCTCCCTCCCCCAGCAGACCTTTTGCCGTGTGCAGGGCATGGTCGGGCAGGAAATCGAGGAAGCATTCGTCCACCACCAGCAGGGTGCCGCACGCCGCGCAGCGGTGGAGGATCTGCTCCACCAGCGGCAGGGCCGTCATCTGGCCGGTGGGGTTGTTGGGCTGGCAGAGAAACACCATGTCCACCCCCGGGCGGATGGCCGCACAGAACGCATCCGTGACCGCAAAGTCCTCCTGCTCCCGCAAAAAGAAGCGTTCTACCGTGCAGCCGACACTTTCCAATGCAGTGGCATACTCTGCAAAGGTGGGTGCGGTGACCAGCGCCCGGCGGGGCTTTTGGGCCCAGACCAGCCGGAAGATGAGGTCTGCCGCCCCATTGCCGCAGAGGATCTGCTCCGCCGGCACGCCCTCATGGAGCGCCAGCTTTGCCCGCAGTTCCCGGCACAGGGGGTCGGGGTAGCGGTCGGCCGTGGGCAATGCCGCCGTGATGGCCCGGGCCACCCCTTCCGGCAGGCCCAGCGGGCTGACGTTGGCCGAAAAATCCAGCGCGTCCCGCCCGAACTCGGCCCGGTAACCGGCCCAATCGCCGCCATGTACTAGTTGCATGTTCGTTCTCCTTTTCCTGGATGGTTCTGGATCCCAGTTCTTGGCTCCCCCCTTTGGGGGAGCTGTCATGCAAAGCATGACTGAGAGGGTGAGGTCGTTACAAAATAGCCCGTATTGCCACGCCCCACGCCAGTGCAAAGGCGCTTGCCACGTACATCATCCGGTTGGCACGCAGGATATCCTCCGGTTCAATGGGATGCAGCGGATCGCCGATGGTGGGCTTGGCGTAGTATTCGCCAAAGTAATAGGCGGGCCCGGCCAGCTGCACCCCCAGCGCACCGGCGCAGGCGCTCTCGGTCTGGGCGCTGTTGGGGCTGGCGTGGTTCCGGCGGTCCCGCCGCCAGATCTTCCACGCCCCTTTTGCGTCATTGTGCGTAAAGGCCGCGGCAGCCACCCACAGCAGGGCGGCAAGGCGGCTGGGAAGGTAATTTGCCGCATCGTCCAGCTTGGCTGGGATGCGGCCAAAGTAGAGGTATTTTTCGTTTTTGTAGCCCAGCATACTGTCCATCGTGTTGACGGCCTTGTAGGTCAGGGCCAGCGGTGCCCCGCCGATGAGCATATAGAGCAGGGGCGCGATCACGCCGTCGCTGGCGTTTTCGGCCACCGTCTCCACAGCGGCCCTGGTCACACCCTCCAGCGTCAGATCCTGGGTGTCCCGCCCCACGATGCGGCTGACCGCCCTGCGGGCGGCAGGCAGGTCGGGCTTGACCAGTTCCCGGTAAACATTGGTGCTCTCCTGCGCCAGCCCCTTTGCGGCCAGTGCCTGCCCGCACCAGAACATCTGGACGGCTAGCCCCAGCCACGGGCTGATGCGGGCAGCCCCCAGGCAGACAAGGCTCGTCAGCAGAAAGGTGCCCACCGGCAGGCAGAAGGCCACAATGGCACCGCCCAGCAGTTCCCCCTGAGGCGTTTTGGGCAGGCGGGCCCGCAGGCGCTTTTCCAGCGCCGAGATGGCTTTGCCCATGTACACCACCGGGTGGGGCAGCCAGGCCGGGTCGCCGAAGAGGCAGTCCAGCACAAAACCGCCGAGTACTGCGTATTCGATCATCGGGCATCCTCCTTTGTGTACTGCACAGTTTTCAGCAGGTGCAGCACCCGCTGCTCCGCCCAATCTCCTGCATCCAGAACGTAACCGCCCGCATTGGGGGCGCACCAATGGTAATAATCCGCATGGGGCAGGGCGTAGCGCTCCATGGCAGCCATCTGGGTGCCGCCGTGGGCCAGAATGACCAGTGTCTCTTCCCCATCGGCAAGGGCCCTGTCCACCAGTGTGGCAAAGGCCCTGCACACCCGCTCCGAAAAGACAGCCTTGGTCTCGCCGTCCGGGCAGGGGCTTTCGCAGTTGGCGTTCACCCAGGCCAGATAATCCGGGTCGTGCTCCATCTCAATGAAATTGCGGCCCTCAAAGCTGCCGAAGCACATCTCCTGCAGGTCTTTCACCTCCACGAGCCTTGCACCCGGGAAGAGCACCTCAGCGGTCTGTCGGGTGCGGCAGAGCGGGGTGATATAGACCGTTTTCGGCCGGAGGTCAGCCTGCCGCAGCTGGGCGCGGCCCGCGGGGCACAGGGGGATATCCCGCTGGCCCTGATAGCGCTTTTCCGCATTGTAGGCCGTCAGGCCATGGCGCAGAAGATAGATCAGCATAGGGGCAGTTCTCCTTTCAATACTGTGGGGATGCCGCAGAACATCTGCACCACGCACCCGGCCCGGGCCGCCAGTAGGCAGGCCAGCCGTCCGGCGGCTTCCCGGGCGGCCCGCTCCCCTGCGTCCATGGGCACCACGCCGCCGCCCACCTCGGTGGCCATCACGATATCATAAGCGGAGAGCTCCTCCGCAAGCTTTTCCAGATCCTCAGCCTCTGCGGCCAGGGCCTGCACCTCCGCAATGCGGGTGCCGGGCAGGCGCTGGGCAAAGGTGCGCTTGCCGCTGTACAGCGGCCCGGTGATAAAGATCATAACAGTCCTCCCCACTGGCAGGCACACAGCGCCGCCAGCATCCACAGCTCGGCTTTCTGCAAAAACCACCCGGCCAGATCGCCGGTGATGCCGCCAAACTGCTTACCCGAAACAACATGATAGCGTGCAAACACAAGAAACGCCGCCAGCACCAGCGCCCAGCCGCCCAGTGCCAGCAGGGCGGCGCTGAGCAGAGCGGCCAGCACCATCAGCACCCGGCGGACAGTAGTTCGATCCGCCGCCGTGGCAAAGGTGTGGGCAAGGCCGGTGTTCTTTGCCATCGGGAACGATGCCACGGCCAGGCCCGAGAGGGCCCGTTCCAGCACAAGGGCCAGTGTCCAGCACAGGCCCACCCGGGGCGTGAAGTCCACGCAGGCGCAAAGGGCAAGGTAGGCCGCAAAATAACTGCACAGCCGGATCACCGCAAAGGCACCGCAGTGGGGGTCTTTGAGGATCTCCAGCTTCTTTTCCCGGTCGCCATAGCTGGAAAGGGCATCGCAGGTGTCGGCATAGCCATCCAGGTGGATGCCGCCCGTGACCCAGACCGGGACCAGGCAGAACCCCGCCGCTTTTGCGGGCATCGGCAGGGGCAGAGCGCCGCACAGGCACCACAGCCCGCCAACGACCACCCCGATGAGCGGGAAGGCGCACATGGCATACCGCATGTTTTTCTGGTTCCACGCGAACTGCGGCACCGGCAGGGCCGAAAACATGGCAAAGGCCACTGCAATGGTCTGCAATCCAATCATTTTTCCACTCCTTTATAATAGACCGGGATGCCGCACACCACCCGCACCACATGGTCAGCCCGGGCGGCAAGGGCATTGTTCACCTGCGCCAGCGCTTTCAGGTAGCGCCCGGTGTCGCCTGCATAGTCGGCACCGCCGCTGAACACCTCGTTGGAGACCACGATGAGGTGCGCGCACTGTCCGGCCAATTGGTCCAGTCCTTCCAAAATGGCCGAAGCGGCATTTTCTCCCGCCCCGGCGGGGCCGTAGAGCTCGTTGGCGGTCAGGTTGCCCAGATCCTCCAACAGCGCAGTTCCCCGGGCAGGCAGACGGATGTTCTCCAGATGCAGGGGACACTCCACGGTCTCAAACTGCTTTGCCGCCCGCATCCTCCGGTGCTTTTCCACCCGGGCGGCACACTCGGCATCCCACACCTGCATGGTGGCGATGTAATAGCGCGGAAGCGCGGTTTTCAGCACCAGGCTCTCGGCATACCCGCTCTTGCCGCTGGCGGCACCGCCCAATACCAGCGTCAGCATTGGGGGGTGTACGGCGTGATGCCGCCCTCCGTGAAGGAATAGCAATCGCGGTAAACGGCCAGTGCCATATCCCACAGCGGGATGCTTGCCACCGCTCCGGTGCCCTCGCCAAGATGGAGCCCGGCGGTGAGCAGGGGCACTTTGCCCAGCGCTTCCAGCACCAGCCTTGCTGCCGGTTCGGTGGAGCAGTGGCTGGCAAACACGGCCTTTTCTGCGGCGGGGCAGAGCCGCACCGCGCACAGCGCCGCCACCCCGCTGATGAAGCCATCCATCAGCACGGGCAGGCCTTCCAGCGCACCGCCCAGAAAGACACCGCACAGCCCGGCGATGTCGAACCCGCCCAGCTTAGAAAGCACATCCAGAGGGTCAGCGGCATCGGGCTGATTCCGCGCAATGCCCCGCCGGATGGCATCCAGCTTGCGGGCAAGCCCCGCGTCGGAAAGGCCCGCGCCCCGGCCTGTCATCCGCTCCACGGGCTGCCCCAGCAGAACCGCGGCCACGGCGCTGGAGGTGGTGGTGTTGCCAATGCCCATCTCCCCCGTGGCCAGCAGCTGCACCCCCGCCGCCTTCTGCGCCCGGACAAGCCCGATGCCCGCCGCAATGGCATCCACCGCCTGCTGGCGGGTCATGGCAGGGCCGGTGGTGAAATCCGCCGTCCCGGCGGCAATGCGGCAGTTCTGCACCCCGGGCACCGGCTCCCCGGCCATGCCAAGGTCCACAGGCACCACTTCACAGCGGGCCGTTTTTGCCATCTGGCAGACACTGGTGCGCCGGGCGGCAAGGTTCTCGGCCACGGCCCGGGTCACGCTCTGGTCCGTCTGGCTCACGCCCTGCGCCACCACGCCGTTGTCGGCGCAGAGCACCAGCACGGCCCGGCGGGAAAACGCCAGCTCTGCCGTACCGGTCAGGGCGGCGGCATCCTCCAGCATGGTCTCCAGCCTGCCCAGCCCGCCCAGCGGCTTGGCCAGGCTGGCCCAGTGAGCATGGGCGGCGGTGCGAGCGGTCTCGTCCGGCCGGGTGATCTTGGAAAGAAGCTGTTTCAGTTCAAGCTCTGTCATTGGTCCTGTTCCTCTTGATGATAGTGTGCGGCGGCATCCACGAACCGCCGGGGCAGGGCCGTGCCCGCCCAATACAAATGCGGGAAGCCCGCATAGAAATGCTCATTTGCAAAGCCGCAGTCCCATTGCTTCCCGTTGGGTTTTGCGGCGGTAAAGCCGGTGCCGTTGTCTGTGGAATCCCAGTGGTGGAACTCGTGCACGGGCAGACGCTCCCAGGCGCGGAACAGCATACTGTCGGCGTGGGCAGTCAATGCCGCGTATCCGAACCGCACCAGCCGCCCCACCCGGAAGCCCTGCCCCGGCAGGACGCCTGCCATGGGCCAGCGTTCCCCGCTGGCATCCTCCAGGCTCTGACCCAGATAGAGAAAGCCCCCGCACTCGGCCACCGTGGGCAGGCCGCGCTCCACAGCCCGGCGCACAGAGGCCAGCATGGAGCGATTCGCGCTCAACTGCCCGGCATACAGCTCCGGGTAGCCGCCGGGCAGGTAGAGCCCGCCGATCTGCTCCGGCAGGGCGGAGTCCCGCAGGGGGCTGAACCAGCAGAGCTCCGCCCCCGCCCGCTCCAGTGCTTCCAGCGTTTCGGCGTAGGTGAAGCAAAACGCCGCATCCCTTGCAACGGCAATGGGAACGCGGGGGCGCTGTTCCTCTGCTCCCTGAGGCGGAAGCTCTCCCGCAGGGGGAAGCCGATCTGTGTGCACCAAAGGCGCTGCTCCTTCGGTCAGGGCAAAAAGCTTCTCCCAATCCATCACCAGCGCATCAGCCATCCGGCTGATCTTCTGCTGTAAGTCCGCGATCTCCCCGGCAGTTTTCAGGCCTAAGTGGCGGCTCTCAAGGGCGGCATCCGGCAGGTGGGGCAGATAGCCCAGCACCGGCAGGCCGGTCTCCCGTTCCAGCATGGGAGCCAGCAGAGCATACAAATGGGGGGCACAGTCATTGAGCAGGATGCCCGCCAGATGGCTGGGGGTGCGGAACTGTTTCAGTCCGTTGATCTGGGCCGCCAGCGTCAGGCTGGCCCCTCTGGGCTGGATCACCAGCAGCACCGGCAGGCCCAGCGTATCGGCCAGATGCCAGGCACTGGCGGTATCACTCACGCCGCCCAGTCCATCGTAAAAGCCCATGGCACCCTCGCACACAGCTGCCCCGTGCCCGGCGGCGGCCTGCGCATAGAGCGCGCGCACCGTCTCCGGTGCGGAGAAAAACAGGTCGAGGTTGTGGCTCTCCACCCCCAGCACGGCCCGGTGAAACATGGGGTCGATATAGTCCGGCCCGCTCTTGAAGGAGCAGGGGTCCTGCCCCCGCCGCTTGAGCGCCGCCAGCAAAGCGCAGGTCAGTGTGGTTTTGCCGCTGCCGGAACAGGGCGCGGCCACAAGAAATTGGATCATTTGCGTTCTCCTGTGATAAGGAAGATGGGGTTATTGGCCATCAGCAGGTGGAGCCTGCCCGCAGGCCGGGTGCGGCTGACTGCGATCTGCGTTACCTCCGCAGCAAGGCCGTGGGCAGTCAGTGCGGCCACGGCGGCGCTCAGCGTTTCCAGCGCAATGGCAGAGATGCAGATGCGGGCGTTCGGATTCCGGGCAAGCACCGTGTCCACCACAGCCTCCATGCCCCCCTTGGTCCCGCCGATGAACACGGCATCCGGGGCGGGCAGGTCAGCCAACGCGGCGGGAGCGCGGCCCTCCACCAGTGTCAGGTTGCAGGCGTGGAACATTTCCCGGTTCTGCCGGATGAGCCCGCAGGCCTCCGGGTCGCACTCCACGGCATACACATGCCCCCGGGGTGCAGCCAGCGCCAGCTCCACGCTCACGCTGCCGGTGCCCGCGCCCACATCCCATAGGGTATCGGCAGGCTGCACGGCCAGCTTGGCCAGCGCCGCCGCCCGCACCTCCTGCTTGGTCATGGGCACCTCTCCCCTGTGGAAGGCTTCATCCGGGAAGCCGGGCACCCGCCGGGGCGGCTGAGGAACGTGTTCCACAAGCAGAACGCTCAGGCTTGCAAACTGCTTTTGCGCAAACTCCTGCGCCGTGCCGAACAGGATCTTTTCCTCTGCCCGGCCCAGCTCTTCGCCCACCAGTACATGGGCATCGCCCAGCCCGGCAGCAGCCAATCGGCCGCAGAGGGAGGCAGGCGTTTCTGCCCCGCCGGTCAGGAAAAACACAGGCTTTCCCCCGGCTGTCAGGCACTCGGCCACCGGGTCGCAGGCACAGCCGTGGGCCGAGACCAGCTTCCACTCCTGCCAGGAGCGGCCCACCGCAGCGGCCAGCAGCTGAACGCTGGAAAGCCCCGGCAGCACCCGGCAGGAGATGCCAAAGGCCCGCAGCATCGGCAGCAGCTGGGCCGCACCGGAGTAAAACCCGGTGTCGCCGCTGTACACAAGGGCAGCATCCACCTCCGGGTCAGCCGCCAGCGCGGCAAGGACATCCTCAGGCTGATACAGGGCCTTCCGGTGTTCCGTGCAGCCCTGCGGCAGCTGTTCCAGCAGGCGCTTTGCCCCCAGGATCAGTCCGGCGTTCTGCAGGGCGGCAAGGCCCTGCGCGGTCAGGCTTTCCGGCGTGCCCGACCCCATCCCGATGAGTGTGATCATTGCAGCATCTCCTTACAATGTGTCAGGATCTGTTCCGCCGTTTCGCCCTGCTCGGCCGGGCGGCGGATAACGATGAGCTGTGCCCCGGTGTCCTGCGCTGCCCGGGCTTTTTCTTCAAAGCCGCCCGCCGCGCCGCCATCTTTGGTAACGAGGAAGCGGATGGCAAACTGCTCCATCAGTGCCCGGTTCAGCGCATAGGAGAACGGCCCCTGCATGGCGATGATGTTCTTATGGGGGATATCTGCCCCCTCGCAGGCGGCAATGCCCTCCCGGGTGGGCAGGACACGGGGAAAAAGCCGTGCCGGTTCCAGCACAGCAAAGGCAGAAAGCTCCTTGGCTCCCGTGGCAAGCAGGATATTTCCCTGCGTCCGGGCCAGAAATCCCGCCGCATGGGCTGCGGAGGCAAACACCATGCTCCCGGTGGGCAGCGGGCTTTCGGGCCGGAGCAGGCGGCGGTACTCCGTGCCCGCTGTTTTGCAGGCTGCCCGGATGTTCCGGGTGGCCTCCACGGCATACGGATGGGTCGCGTCCACGCAGAGGTCCGCCCCCTGCAGCAGGGCGGTCATCTCCTCCGGGGTCAGCCGCCCGCAGTGGACGGTGATGCCGGATCTTTCGCCCTGTTCCTCAGCCCCCAGCGGGGTGGCCACGCTGACCAGTACCTCGGCCCCCAGTGCGGCCAGCTGCTTCGAGAACACGCGGCCCTCGGTGGTGCCGCTGAATACCACGGCCCTCATGCGCGGTACCCCCGCGGCGTGACCATCCGCCCGCTCAGCTGGCAGGTCTGGGCGTTGCCGACAAACACGGTGGTGAACATATCCACCGGGGTGGTTTCCAACACAGCCAGCGTCAGAACGCGGCTTTCCTGCCCCTCCCGGCCAATGTTCCGCACAATGCCGCAGACCGTTCCGGGTGCTTTTCCGTTTGCCAGCAGGATCCGCACCGCCCGCGCCAGATAGTCCGGCCGCCCCTTGGAGGAGGGGTTGTACAGCGCGATGCAGAAGTCCCCCATGGCCGCTGCCGCCAGCCGCCGCTCAATGACCTCCCACGGCGTGAGCCGGTCAGAGAGGGAGAGCACACAGAAATCGTGGGCCAGCGGGGCCCCCAGCACCGCACCGCCGCTCAGGGCGGCGGTCAGGCCGGGCACCACCTCCACCGTCACGTCCGGGAAGTGCTCGGCCAGCTCCAGCAGAGGGCTTGCCATACCGTAGACCCCGGCATCTCCCGAGCAGACCAGCGCCACCGCCCTGCCGCTCCGGGCCGTTTCCAGCGCCCAGCGGCAGCGGTCGATCTCCTTGGTCATGCCGGTGGAATAATAGAGCTTGTCCGGGAAGTAAGGGCGCACCAGATCCAGATAGACCGTATAGCCGCACAGCACCTCGGCTTGCGTTAAGGCGCTCTGCGCCTGTGCGGTCAGAAACCGGGGATCCCCGGGCCCAAGCCCGACAACAAAAACAACATTAGGCATCCTGCCACCTCCAATCCGGGGCAAAGGGACGAAGCGCCAGCGCAAAGGTCACGCCGTTGCCCGCCTGTTTGGGAAGAATGATCGTGCCGCCTGCCGCCAGCACCGCCGCCCGCTCGCAGACATTGTCCACACCGGTCACGCTCCGGACAAAGGCCGAAGGTGTGAACTGCCCGGGGGCGTTCTGCAGCTGTGCGGCAGAATAGAACTGCACCGGCCAGCCGTGGATTCTGCAAAATTCCAGCAGGCCCGGCTCATGGGCTTTCAGGTCGATGCTGGCTGCCGCCGTGATGCACACTGCTGCAAGGCCGTGGGCCGCGCAGAACTGTGCAAAGGCCGCTTCCAGCTGTGCGGCGCTGGTCCCCCGCCTGCACCCGATGCCCAGCACACCGATCTTCGGGATCAGGTGCAGCGCATCGCCCGCCGGGAAAAGGGTCAGGGCAAAGTCGGCGCGCTCTGCCTCCCCCGCCGGGATCACCCCGGCAGGGGCCTGCCCGGCAATGGGGAATTCCGACCGGTACCGCACCGGCCCGCCCGCCAGCAGTCTGCTGCTGACGCGCTTGATGCGCCCCGGCTCCAGCACGGCGCAGTTCTGGTGCCTGGCCCACGCATCCACGGCAAACACCCCGTTGGCATCGGTGGCCGTGGTAATGACCGGCACCGCACCACAGACCGCCGCCAGCGCCCGGGCCAGATCGTTGGCCCCGCCCAGATGGCCCGAAAGGATCGGCACCGCAAAATGGCCGCACTCGTCCAGCACCACCACGGCAGGGTCCACCGCCTTGCTCCGGCAGTGGGGCGCAATGGCCCGCACCGCAATGCCCACAGCCCCCACAAAGATCAGGGCATCCGCATGGGCGAACTGCTCCGCAGCCCAATCGGCAAGGCCGGGCCCGCCATGGCCGCAGCGGGCCACAGTGCCGGGCAGGGCACCGGCCAGCTTTTGGGCCAGCGCCAGCCCTTTTTCCGTAAAGGCGAGATAGGCGCGGGTCACTGGTCTGCCCCCTTGCGGAACTCCGTCGTAAAGGTTGGGTCGTAGAGCTTGCTCCGCTCATACCGGGTGCCCAGAAACTCCCCCACCACGATGAGCGCCGTTTTGGTGATGCCGTTGGCGCGGGTGCTCCCGGCCAGCGTGCCCACGGTGCAGCGCACCACCTTCTGCTCCGGCCAGCTGGCCTTGTAGACCACGGCGGCAGGAGTCTCCGGCGTGTAGGCTCCGCCTGCCAGCAGGGCCTGCTGCACCTTGTCGATGAGGCCGATGGAGAGAAAGATCACCATGGTTGCTCCATGGGCGGCAAGGCTGGCCAGCTTCTCCTTTTCCGGCACCGGGGTGCGCCCCTCCATCCGGGTGATGATCACGGTCTGGCTGATGGTGGGCAGGGTGTACTCGGCGTTCAGCGCCGCCGCCGCCCCGCAAAAGCTGGACACGCCGGGGGTATCATCGTAGGGGATGCCATCCGCATCCAGTGCGTCCATCTGCTCCCGGATGGCCCCATACAGGCAGGGGTCGCCGGTGTGGAGCCGCACGGTGGTCCCGCCTGCGGCTTCCACCCGGCGCATCACGTCCAGCACCTGTTCCAGCGTCATCTCGGCGCTGTTGTAAACGGCGCACTCCGGCTTCGCCAGCCCCAGCAGAGCCGGGTTGACCAGACTGCCCGCATAAATGATGCAGTCGGCTTCCTGCAGCAGGGCCGCACCCCGCCGGGTGATGAGGTCAGGTGCGCCGGGGCCTGCGCCTACAAAATGTACCATCTCAATGCTCCTTCCATTCGTTCAGCAGTTGTGCGGCAGTGTCGGTGGCTCCCAGCGGGCCGTGCTGGTTGGAAAACAGCACTGCCCCCACCCGGAACGCCCCGCAGGCCCGCCGGTCAAGGTGGAGCTGGACTGCCCGCAGCAGGCTTTCCAGCACCGGAGCCCGCAGGCCGGCGCTGTCCAGGAGTTCCAGACAGGCATCGGTGGTGGCAGCGTTCATCAGGGCGGCGCAGACTTCCCGGGAAGCGCCGCAGAGCGCCGCATGGGTGCAGAACAGCTCGGTGCGGCAGTCGGCAGTGTGGGAATGGGTGTTCATAATACCGCCCGCCACCTTGACCAGCTTGCCCACATGGCCCACCAGAAGCACCTCTTCAAAGCGGGCCGCAGCAGCCATATCCAGCGTGTCTCCAATAAAGTTCGAGGTTTTCACCACCGGAACAGCGTGAAACTCCGGGTATCTTTCGTGCAGATAGTCCAGCCCGTAATTGCCGGGGGCCAGGATGAGCCGTCTGGGGCTGCCCGCCCGGAGAGCGGCCTGATTCATTTCCAGCTGGATGGTGTCCAGGATCGCCTGCTGGCTCATAGGCTCCACAATGCCGCTGGTTCCCAGCACCGAAAGCCCGCCCTCGACCCCGATGTGGGGGTTGAAGGTGCGCTTTGCCACCTCTTCCCCGCCCTCGATGGAGATGGTCACGGCAAAGCCGCCGGTGTAGCAGGCGCTCTCGGCTTCCCTTTGCAGGGCCTCGGCGATCATCTGCCGGGGCACATGGTTGATGGCAGCTTCCCCCACCGGCTGGTCCAGCCCGGCCTTGGTCACCCGGCCCACGCCCTTGCCGCCGGAGATGCGGATCTCGGTGGTATCGGGCAGCAATTCTACGGCGGCGATCACGGGCAGGCCGGTGGTCACATCCACATCATCCCCGCCGTCCTTCTCAATGGCACATTCGGCACCGGCTCCGGCGGGGCGGCAGTACAGCGGGGCCACCTCCACCACGATGCCCTTCGGCGTGCGCAGGGCAACGCTCTCCGGGGCATGGCCGGTGAGCAGGAGCCGCGCGGCCCCCGCCGCACCCAGCGCCGCGCAGGTGCCGGTGGTGTACCCGCAGCGGAGCAGCTTCTGCCCACTGCGGACGTAATGTTCAAACTTTGGCCCGGCAGGCTTTTCCGGACCGAACACGGCCTCGTACTGCTCCTTGGTCAGGCTGTACAGCGCCCGGATGTTCTCCGGGGCAAAGGCCTCCTTTGGGGTCAGCACCCCCGAAACGCTGTGCGGGAACACGCAGACCACCGCATCCGCGATCTTCTGCGCCATGTCCAGCTCGTGCAGGCTGACGATCACGGCCAGCCCCTGCTCATGGGCCAGTTTCTGCAGGATGGTCAGCAGCTCGATCTTTCCCTTGACATCCAGAAAAGAAGTCGGCTCGTCCAGCAGCAGAACTCCGGGCTGCTGGCAGATGGCGCGGGCCAGCAGAACGCGCTGGCGCTGGCCGTCGCTGATGCAGTTGAAATCCCGGCCCGCCAGAGGGGAAGCCCCCACCAGTTCCAGCGCGTCCCGCACGGCCTGCCGGTCGGCATCGGACAGGATGCCCAGCCGCCCGGTATAGGGGATGCGCCCGGCGGCGGCAAACTCAAAGCAGGAAGTCAGCTCGGTGCGGCGGGTGTGGGGCAGCATCAGGGCCAGCTTCCGGGCCCGGACTGTGCCGGTGTAATCGGTCAGGCTGCGGCCATCCAGCAGGACAGCCCCGCCCAGGGGGGCCAGCTGGCCCGCCAGCGTTTTGAGCAGGGTGGATTTGCCCGCGCCGTTTGGCCCGATGAGGGCCAGGATCTGCCCCGGCACCGCCCCCAGCGTGATGCCGGAAGCAAGGGGCGCACTGCCATAGCCGATGGCCAGTTCTTTCGTTTCACAGCGGTATTTCATCGCACACCCTCCTGACCCCGGCGCACCAGCAGCCAGATGACCACCGGTGCACCAAATACTGCCGTTACGGCGCTGATCGAAAGCTCGGTGGGGGCAAACATGCTGCGGGCGATGAGGTCACACAGCAGGCAGAAGGCGGCCCCGCCCAGGCAGCACCCGGGCAGCACCACCAGCGGCCTTGCGCTGCCGAACAGCTGCTTGACCAGATGGGGCACCGCGATGCCCACAAAGGAGATGGGCCCCGCAAAGGCCGTGACACAGGCGGCCAGCAGGCTGGAAAGCAGCACCAGCAGCCGGGAAAAGGCTTTGACATTGATGCCCACGCTCCGGGCGTAGGCCTCCCCCATCTGGTAGGCGGCCATGGGCTTGGAAAGGCAGAATGCTGCCGCCAGAGCGGGCAGCACCACCAGCGCCGCCGCCCGCACATTGCCCCAGGTCATGCCGGAAAAGCTGCCCTGAGACCAGTTATGGAGGTTGACGATGTTGCTGTCCTGGGCAAAGGCCACCACAAACTCCGTGACGGCCGAGCAGATGTAGCCGATCATCACACCGCAGATGACAAGGATGCTCATCCGCTGCACCCGCTGGGAGACCGCCAGCACAAAGGCCATGGAGGCCATGGCCCCCGCAAAGGCGGCTGTAATCAGGGTAAGGGAGCTGGTGAGCAGGCCATGGTTCAGAAAAGCCACCATGACCAGTGCCACGGCCAGCTTGGCCCCGCTGGAAATGCCCATGACAAAGGGCCCTGCAATGGGGTTGGCAAAAAAGGTCTGCAGCAGGTAGCCCGCCGCCGAGAGCGCCGCCCCCAGCAGCACCACCATCACGGCCCGGGGCAGGCGCAGCTGGGTGATGATGCCCACGCTCAAAGCGTCCTGCCCGCGGCCGGTCAGGGCCGCCAGCACTGCCCCCGGTGTCAGGGACACACTGCCCCAGAACAGGTTGGCGGCAAACAGCACCGCCAGCAGCAGGGCAAGGATGCCGTAAGAAAGGATCAGGCGCTTTTTGCTGGTCATAGGTTACTCTACTTTCCTCAGAAATTGCAGGTCGGCGGGGTCGTTCTCCGTAAAGACACGGTGCAGGTCGAGCACAAAATCGACCAGTGCCATGCTCTGCTGGAAAAAGCTCTGGGTGGTGCACCAGACACTGCCGCTCTGCACGGCCTTGAACTCGGCCAGCAGGGGGCATTTTGCCACCAGTTCCTCCGTGGTATGCACCACGCCCTCAATGGTGCTGTTGTAAAGGAGCACATCCGCATCCTTTGCACCGGCGTAAAAATCCTCCAGCGGCAGGTTCATGGTGGAAAGGTTGTTGCCGTTGTCGGTCAGGTCCGCAAAAACATAATCACCGCCCGCCATCTCGATCATCTGGGCCACATAGTCGCCGCCCTTGCGCACATTGGCAAGGTTGTTGGCTGTGATGGAGAAAAAGGCACAGCGCTTGCCGGTGGGAGCCTGCCCGGCCAGCGGTGCAAGGCGCTCCACCTGCCGGGCAAATTCCTGTTCCGCCAGCTCCTCTTTCCCCAGCAGGATGCCCCAGAACTTGAGCCATTCCAGCCGGGCCAGCGGGCCGCTCTCATAGCTGGAGCGCTCCACCAGCACCGGGATGCCGAACCGTTCCAGCTGCTCCTTGACCTCCGGGGTGTGGTAGATCATGGTGTTCTCGATGGCAAGGCCGCAGTTGGCCGCAAGGATCTTTTCGTAGTCCGGGGCGCTGTACTTGCCCGCATAGGCAATGCGCCCGTCCTCCATGGCGGCTCTGGCCTCATCCAGATACCAGCCCTCCGCCCGGGTGCCGGAAAGGGTCACGCTGTCCAGCCCATCCAGCGCGAGGAACAGGTCCATCACCGAGGTGGAGACAAGGTAGATGTTCCGGATGGGCTGACGCAGCACCGTCACGCTCTCGGGCAGGCCTTCCACCGCAGCGGCATCCTCCGGGGTCACAAGGAACTGCTCCCCCGATTCGGTCAGGGTCAGCATGGTATAGCCGCCCTCATAGCAGTCGGCAGTAAACTGTGTGGCGTAATCCAGCGGGCAGGCATGGTCAAAGACCAGTTCTTCTGTGCTGGCGGGAGCCGTTTCGGAGGCGGCGCAACCCGACAGGGCCAGTACTGTAGCAGGCAGAACGCGCAGGAATTGTTGTCTCGTCAGTTTCATCAGTTCAGCGCAAAGGTCAGCGTATACTCGATCTCATGGGGGGTGCTCATGGCTACGGTATCGGCAGTGACAGCCAGCGGGGTGCCCAGTGCAGAAACAGGGATCTCAAAGGTGGAGTTGCCCTCGGTGTTGGTGGGCAGATACTTCTCGCCATCCACGATCATGTAATCATAATTGGGGCTGCTCCACAGGATGACAGCGGTCATTTTTCCGTCCGCCACGGTCAGGGCGGCAGGGCTTTCCACGGTGGCACGGCCAGAGCCGCCCTCCAGGGTCACATTGACGCTGTATTCACCGTCCGCAGGGGTCTCGGCGGCTTCTTCCGTCTTGGGCTGTGCATTGCGGATGCTCACGGTGTGGTCATACCACTTGCCCTTGGTCCCGAGGAGTGCCAGCTGGAAGTCCTGGTCCACAGCGGCCACGGGGATATCATAGCCGTAGACCTCCTCCGAGGTGCCATCAGAGTAGGTGACGGTGTCGGTGGTAGGCAGCAGCCAGTCTGCCTTGTTGGCCTCGGCATCGGCGGCCATGCCAACGTACAGGTTGACGATCTTCTTGGAGGACAGACTGACATGGAAGGTCATCTGCCCGTTCTCCACGGTCAGGGTGCCCATGCCATTGCAGGCTTCGTTGGCGTGGAACATGCCGCTGTCGGTGTCGAACTCAGCCGTGTACACGCCGTCCGGCAGGGCGGCTTCGGTGCTTTCGGAAGCGGCGGCAGTGCTCACGGCAGAAGCGGCTTCCGAGCTGGCGGCAGAGGAAGCAGTGGAAGAAGCCCCGCCGCAGCCGGTGAGGGCAGCGGCCAGCATCAGAGAAGCAACGGACAGGGAAACAAACTGTTTGCAGTGCATAAACAAAATACCTCAAAAATTCAGAATTTGAAATGGGAGTGTTTCTCCTCATGCGGGGAAGCTCTCCATAAAAAATGCCCGAAAAGATCTCTCCCTTCGGGCATTGGAATGCGGAATATTAGCCGTTCAGGGAATCAATGGCGGCTTTGGTGTGCTCAATGTAGCGCTGCTGGATGTCCTCGATCTCACCCAGACCGGCGATCTGGCACTCCACGGACTCAAAGTCACCGGAGGCCTGGAACTGGCTCAGCCAGGAATCGTCATCCGCACCGGCCATATCGTTGTTGGCGTGGTCACCGGCAACGACCATCAGGGGACGCAGGATGACCTTGGTGTAACCGGCGGCCTTGACAGCCTCGATGACGTTCTCGCAGGCGGTCTCCTCGGGCTCACCCTCCACCGTGCCGATGAACACGTTGTCGTAGCCCAGGGTCTGCATGGTGGTCTGCATCTGGCTGTAGCTCACCTTTGCGGTGTGGGAGGTACCGTGGCCCATAAAGACGAAGGCGACCTTCTCCTCAGCGGCGGCATCCAGGCTGTCGAAACCGGCATCCTTCACAGCAGCAGCGGTAACAGCCTTGGCAACAGCTTCCTTGTCGGCGTTGATGACGGCAGCGTCGGCACCAACCTCGCCCAGCAGGGGCTCAGCAACGGCGACGCTCTCGAACTTGTCCTTGTACTCGTCGATCATCTCCATCATCTCGTCGTACTCTGCACCGTGCATCAGGTGGGTGGGCTGGACGACCAGGTTCTTCACGCCGTTGGCCACAGCGCGGTCCAGAGCCTGCTGCATGTTGTCGATCTTCTCGCCGTCGCGGGCCTGAACATGGTTGATGATGATCTGTGCGGTGAAGGCGCGGCGGACAGACCAATCGGGATAAGCGGCCTGCAGCGCATCCTCGATGCCCTTGATATCCTTCACTCGGCTGTCGTTGAAGGAGGTGCCGAAGGAGACCACCAGCAACTCATTCTCGCCGATGTCGTCCTGATTGCGGCTGTCGTCCTTGGAAGCATCGCCGGTGTCACGGCCAAAGTAGTCAGGGTCAGCCTCTTCGCCCTCGACCAGCTCCTTCTGGGCATCGGTCAGGGCATCCCATGCAGCCTTGGCGGCCTCACACTGGGCATCGGTGTCATCGGTGCGCTCCTGCACATAGATGGCATCGATCAGGTCTGCAACGTTCTTTGCGGCCAATTCGTCAGCCTCCTCGCCGGAAACCTCGCTGCTGGCAGCAGATCCTGCCGTGCTGGAAGCAGTGGTGCTGCTTGCGGCACCGCCGCAGCCGGTCAGTACACCGGCGCAGAGGGCCAGAGCGGTCAGGGCGGCCGCTGCTTTGTGGATGGTGCGTTTTCTCATTTTTGTTCGTTCCTTTCCTGTTTTTGAACATGATTTTTGCTGAACAGAAGGTACAGGAAAGAGTGCCCGGCAAAACAAAAGGGGCCTTTCTGCTTGCGGGACGGCAAAGCAAAAAGGCCCTTTTCAGTTTTTTCAGGCTTTTTGGGTACAACCAATTCCTCGTGATCTGGGGCTTGCGCCCCCGTACCAACAGCGGGCAGGTTTCCTGGCTGAAAGCTCAACATCCACCGCCGCCTTCCCGGAACATGCGTTCCAGTGACCGGTGCAGCTGCACCCTGGCGGTAAACTCCCTTATCACAGTGACGAGATCGTGCGGGATTTGCACCCGCTTCCCTTTTAACGTGCCTGCCCCCGGCCAGAGCCGCGGGCGGTACGCACCTGCTGTTTTCTATTCAGTTCGCTGTTCAGTATAACATACTCAACAGAGGAATGCAATCAAAATCCGGCGCAAAAGCCCGGGCGAGCAGGCGGTCAGCCTTCCCCGATCAGGGCCACCGCCACATCGTTGACATTGGTGCCCGTTGCCCCGGTGATGATCAGGCCATCCACTGCTTTCAGGGCGTGGTAGGAATCGTTGTTCTGCAAAGCTGCGTATCCGCTCCAGCCCCCGGCCTCCAGCGCGGCAAGGGTATCCCCATCCACATAGCCGCCGGCGGCATCGGTGGGGCCGTCTGTGCCGTCGCTGCCCACAGAGAACACCGCCGCGTTCAGCCCGGCAATGGCAGGCGCAGCCGCAAGGGCCAGCTCCTGATTTCTTCCGCCAAGCCCTTTGCCGGTCAGGTGAACGATGGTCTCGCCGCCCGCGATGTAGGCCAGCTTTTTCCCCTGCCCCGCCTGGGTGCGGACAATGGAGCCAAGAAAGCTGCCCGCCTCCCGTGCTTCGCAGCAGAGTTGGTCAGTCAGGAGAACCGGTTCATATCCCAGATTCCGGCAGGCACTGGCCGCGGCACGGCAAAGCTCCCGCACGCTGCCGGTGATCCGGGTGGTCACATTGTCCAGCATTTTGGGCGTTTCCTGCGCCAGCAGGGCCCGGGCCTGTGCTGAGAGCGCCAGATGATACTTTTCGGCAACGGCAAGCGCCTGGGCGCAGGTGGAGGTATCCGGCACCGCCGGGCCGCTGGCGATCATATCCAGCGGGTCCCCCAGAATGTCGCTCAGCACGATACTGAACACCTGCGCAGGGGCACAGCGCTGCGCGAACCGCCCGCCCTTTACACCGGAAAGCCGCTTGCGGATGGTATTCATCTCCACAATGTCGGCCCCGCTGGCCAGCAGCTGGCTTGTGATCTCCTGCAGCTCTGCCCCGGAAACAAGCGGCTGCTCGAACAGCGCACTGCCGCCGCCGGAAAGCAGGAACAGCACCGTATCCACGGCGGTCAGCCCCTGCACCAGCTCCAGCGCCTTTTGGGTGGCCGCAAAACCGTTTGCATCCGGCACCGGGTGGCCCGCCTCATAGCAGGCCACACCGGGGATCTCACCTTTCACATGGCCGTACTTGGTCACGACCACGCCGCCATCCACCCGGCCCAGCGTTTCAACCGCCGCGTGTGCCATCTGCCAGGCCGCCTTGCCCGCAGCCACCAGAAGCACCCGGCCCTTCCCGGGCCGGAGATCACGCAGCGCGCGGCGCACCGCCTCATCCGGCAGAACAGCGTTCAGGCTGGAACGAAGGATCACATCCGCATCCCGGCGCAGTGCAGCATTCATAGACTCGCCCTCCTTGCAGCGGTGCCCGCCCCTCCGGGACAGCGCACCGAAAACAGCCGAATAAAAAATCAAGACCGACGATCTCTTTTGAAATCGTCGGTCTTGTTTCAATCCGAGTGGCGAGAATCGAACTCACGGCCTCTTGAACCCCATTCAAGCGCGCTAC
>ERZ1026864.404-NODE-404-length-26626-cov-8.405404_pt1 | contig 26626 bp, 25 predicted proteins | sample MGYA00380162_ERZ1026864 | MGnify/ENA primary metagenome ERZ1026864 (study PRJEB33269, sample SAMEA4719798) | human gut metagenome | biome: human-associated habitat; feature: organic feature; material: feces | place: Cameroon | collected 2013-10 ... | reverse complement strand
AATGGCGAATCCACGTTACTACAAATGTGAGGTCACTTCATATTATCTAAGGGGGTCTGTTTTTATTTTTCACGTTCTCTTCGTGTGTCCTCTGACGGCAGTCCTCCGGGCACGCTTACTTGAATGAAAGCCTCTTCTTTATTACTTAAAACTACGTTATAATAATATGAATTATGCAATTATGTGTAGAAAGGCTTTATGATGAATATCGTATATGCATCTGATGAAGGATACTGTCAGCATATGGCGGTGTCGATTATTTCTCTGATTGAACATAATAAGGGAGAACAGCTGACCTTCCACATCCTGTCCGACGGGATCTCGATGGAGAAGGAGGATCAGCTTCGTGCCATGGTCCGTGGCTATGGAAAGAAGATCGTATTCTATCCGATCGAGCATCTGATGGAGGAGCTGAAGGGGCAGATCTACGGGCTCGATACAGGACGATTCCGGATCACGACGCTTGCGCGTCTGCTGATGGGCTCGATCCTGCCGCGGATGGTGACGAAGGTGCTGTACCTCGACTGTGATACCGTGGTGCTGCGTTCGATCGCCTCGCTCTATCGTCTGCATCTCGAGGATGATATGGCAGCGATGGCGGCGGAGCCGACCATCTATCTGGAGGTGAAGGAGAAGATCGGCCTTACGGAGGAGGATACCTACTTTAATGCCGGTATGCTGCTCATGAATCTCTCTGCATGGCGGCTCGAGGACATGGAGGCGAACTGCTTCGCCTACTATAATCAGATGGGCGGACAGCTGCCGTTCAACGATCAGGATGTCCTGAATCATGTGCTGCGGGGACGCATCAAACGGGTCGGTCAGACCTATGATTTCATCACGAATTACTACTACTTCCGCTATGAGACGCTCTGTGCGAAGTCCGCATCCTTTGCGCTCGGTGAGTCGAAGGAGAGCTTCCATCTCGCGAAGCATCATCCGGTCATCGTGCACTTCGCCTCGGATGAGCGCCCGTGGAACCGTGGAAATCTCAACCACTACACACGTGCTTACGATAAATACCTGAAGAAGACCCCGTTTGCAGGCGCTGCCCGTGTGAAGGGAAAGGAAGCCTACATGGCCCTCTACCATGCGATGAACATCGCGACCTTCCTCTGCCCGCAGGTACGGCAGTATATCTCAGACAGGTACTATCATGAACAGATTGAAAAATAAGAAAATACTCCTGATCATGCCGTTCTTCTATCACTATGAGGACGCCATAAAAGCACATCTCGAGCAGGCCGGTGCGGAGGTCTGGCTCGTGGATACAAACATCCATGCCTACGGCCTCAGAAAGAAGCTCGTCATGTTCTACACGAAGCTTCTCCGTGACCGCCTGGTGTACCGCTACTATGAGCAGGCACTCCGGGATGTGCCGGATACCGTCGACGAGGTCATGATCATCAAGGGGACCTGGATGACCGATGAGGTCCTCCACGCGCTGCAGGCGCGCTTCGCGTCGGCCGATTTCCGGATCTATCACTGGGACAGTGTCGCAACCTTCCCGGATCAGCTCCGCATCAACCGCTTCTTCACGAAGATCTATACCTTCGATCCGGTGGATGCCGCACAGTACGGCTGGATCTACCGCCCGACCTTTTTCGAGGAGGAGATCTGCCATCCGTCGGAGGAGAAGCGCTACGACTTCCTCCTCATCTGTTCGATGCATACGCGTCGGATGGAGGTGCTCCGGAAGCTGAAGGCCCTTGCGAAGAAGCAGCAGAAAACACTCTACAGCTACATCTATGTTCCGCGGCTTCAGTGCATCCGGGAGACGCTGCTCCGGCACAATCCCCTCTATGAGGGTGCCCGGGATGCACTGCATTTCCAGCCGCTCCCGCAGGCGGAGACCTACGCGCTCTATCCGCACACCCGCTGCATCGTGGACTATACCTTCCCGCAGCAGAACGGCTTCAGCATGCGGACTTACGATGCCATGGGCTGCCACTGCAAGCTCCTCACGAACAACCCGCATGTGAAGGATGCGGATTTCTATGATCCGCAGAACATCTACGTCTATGACCCGGATCACTTCGAGATCCCGGCGGATTTTCTGGAAACCCCGTATCGGGCGCTTCCGGCGGACATCTATGATCGCTACCGGCTCGACGGCTTCCTGCAGGAACTGTTCGGCTGAGAAAGGAAACTATGGTCACGGTCCTTTTATGTACATATAACGGTGCGGCGTACGTCCGCGCGCAGCTTCAGTCGATCCTCGATCAGACCGTGCAGGATCTGCATGTGGTGGTGTCGGATGACGGCTCCACGGATGAGACGCTTAGCATCGTCGAGGCGATGGCGGCCGCACATCCCGGTCGTATCACGATCCTCCGGCAGGATCCGCCGACCGGCAGTGCGCAGCGACACTTCCTAAAGCTCCTCGTGGAGCGGGCCTATGATATGGCTGACTACATCATGCTGTCCGACCAGGACGATGTGTGGCTTCCGGACAAGGTCGAGAAGACACTCGCACGTATGCAGGCGGATGAAGCGGCCTGCCGTGCCGCCGGTGAGGCTCATGCCTCCATCCTGGTGCACTGCGATTCACGGATCGTTGACCGGGCACTTCGGGAGATCGCGCCGAGCTTCGTGGCCTACCAGAAGATGACGCCGTCCCGCTGTCAGCTCCAGCAGCTGCTCGTGCAGAACAACGTCGTCGGCGGTGCGATCATGATGAATCGTGCACTGGCGGAGCGCATCACGAAGATCCCGGCGCACTGCGTCATGCACGACCAGTGGATCGCGCTGATTGCGAGCGCCTTCGGGCACATCGATTTCGTACCGGAGTCACTCTATCTCTACCGCCAGCACGGGGACAATGTCCTCGGCGCAGGAAAGGGCTCCCGCATCATGGAAATCCTCGGGCGCTTCGGCATCGGCCGGAAGGACGGAAAAACGAAGGCCGAGATGGATGCGCACTCGCAGAGTGTCTACCGGGAGATGTTCCTCCAGGCGGAGTGCTTCCGAAGCTGCTTCGATGCGGAGCTCTCGGCACAGCAGAAGCATCTGCTCGACGAGTTCACAGCGATTCCGAAGCGGAACCGGCTCGGGAAGATCTGTACGATCCTCCGCTACGGCTTTACCTATAATTTATTTCACAGGACGGTGGGCGAATGTCTTTTTATCCAGTAAATGACATCATGGTCTCGGTATGTGTCGTGACCTATAACCATGGAAAGTATATTGGCAACTGTTTAGATCATATCCTCCGGCAGCGTCGGAAGTTCCGCATCGAGATCCTCATCCATGATGACGCGTCGACCGATGGCGCACAGGAGGTGATCCGGGCCTATCAGAAGCGCTATCCGGACATCATCAAGCCGATTCTCCGGGTGGAGAACCAGTACAGCCAGGGCATCACGAACATCTCGGGGGCCTTTAATTTCCCGCGCGCGGTCGGAAAGTACATCGCGCTCACGGATGGCGATGACTACTGGTGCGACGATTATAAGCTACAGCGCCAGGTGGACTACATGGAGGCGCATCCGGAATGCGGCTTTACCTTCCACTCGGCGAAGGTGGTCAATGAGGATGGTGCCCTCGTGAACGGGGAACTCATGCGTCCGTATCACGAATCCCGTGTGGTTAAACCGGCGGAGCTTGTGGATAAAGCCATCGGCAGTCCCTTTGCAAGCTTCCTCCTGCGACGTGAAATCGTCGAAAAACTGCCGGATTACTATGTGGACTGCCCGGTCGGCGACCGTCCGCTCGAGCTGATGGCGGCGGATTACGGGGACAGCTACTACTTCGATGAGCCGATGAGCGTGTACCGCTTCGGCATCCGCGGCTCCTGGACGGAAAACCAGATGAACGGGGATTATGTGGAGAAGCAGCAGAAATATGCCGCCGATATGTGGAAAATGTATCACCGCTTCGACGCAGAAACCGGTGGACGCTTCCACGAAGCCTGTGAACACGCGGGTCGGCGTGTGGAATTTCTGACGGCCGTCAACACACGAAACTTCGAGCTGATCTATCGACCGGAGAATGCAGATTTCCTGCAGGAGCTGAGTCGGCATGACCGCTTCTTCATCGACTTCGAGCACCGCTTCCCGAAGCTGTATCACGGACTCCGCCGTCTGAAGAGCGGGGCTCCGAAGCAGATTGAGTCGACGAAGAGCACTGAGAAGCAGCTCGAAGAAAAAGAAAACGTATAGACATAGAAAGGGCTGCCCGTCCCGCATAGTACTGCGCGGAATGGGCAGCATTCGGTATTTTATGACTGAGAATTCACTGAAATCAAAGGTGGTGCAGGGGCTCTTCTGGAAGGTGCTCGAGCAGGGCGGCTCCCAGGGCATCCAGTTCGTCGTCGCCCTCGTGCTCGCGCGTCTCATGACGCCGGAGGAGTACGGCACGATCAGCCTGATCACCATCTTCATTACCATCGCGAACACCCTCGTACAGTCCGGTTTCGCGACCGCCCTCGTGCAGGGAAAGGAGGTCGAGGACGAGGACTACTCCTCGGTCTTCTGGATCTCAATGCTGCTGTCGGTCGTGCTGTACATCGCCCTCTTCCTCGGTGCACCGTGGATCGCCGCTTACTTCCGTACGCCGGTCCTCGAGGCCCTCGTCCGGGTGATGGGCGTTGTCCTCTTCCCGGGGGCGGTGGTCTCGATTCAGACTGCCTTCGTTTCCCGGAACCTGCGCTTCCGCCAGCTCTTCCAGTCGACGATGGTCGCCGTTGTGCTCTCCGGTGTCGTCTCCATCGCACTTGCGATGCAGGGCTTCGGTGTCTGGGCGATGGCGGCGCAGCAGATCGTGTATTACTTCGCCCTGATGCTGGTGCTGTTCATCACGATCCGCTGGTATCCGCGCATCCAGATCCGGACGGAGCGCCTCCGGAAGCTCTTCAGCTTCGGCTGGAAGATCCTCGTATCCGGACTCCTCGATACGCTATGGCAGAACATTTACGGTCTCATCATCGGCCGGAAATATACGAGTGCCGACCTTGGTGCTTACAACCGCGGCGAGCAGTTCCCGAAGATCATCTCGACGAATCTCGCGACCGCGATCCAGTCCGTGCTCCTGCCGGCCTACAGTAAGAAGCAGGACGACCCGGACACGCTTAAGCGCATGGCACGCCGCTCCATCCGGCTCAGCGCCTTCGTGCTTTTTCCAATGATGGCGGGCCTCGCTGCGGTGGCGGAGCCGCTGGTGACCCTGCTCCTCACAGAGAAGTGGCTGGTGGCTGCCCCGTACCTCGTACTGCTCGCGGTGAGCTATGCGACCTATCCGATCCACATCATCAACCTGCAGGTCATGAACGCGATGGGACGCTCGGATCTCTTCCTGAAGCTGGAGATCATAAAAAAAGCACTCGGGATCGTGATCCTGGTGCTTAGTTTACCGCTCGGCATCTGGCCGATGCTTCTGTTTAAGGTGGTGGATGAGTACCTCTGTACCTTCATCAACGCCTGGCCGAACCGGGCCCTGATCGGCTACGGACCGCTCCGGCAGTGGGCAGATGTCCTGCCGAGTGCAGGAATCTCCGCCGTGATGGGCGTCGTGGTCTACCTCCTGCATCGACTGCCGCTCGGGGTGCTCCCGATGCTGCTTGTTCAGATGCTGGCGGGTGTGATCGTCTACCTGCTGCTGTCGCTCCTCTTTAACCGCGAGCCTTTGCAGTATATTTACGGCCTAGCTGCAGGACGTACTCCAGCGTCTGATAGATAAGCCGAAGTTCGATCGAGAGGTATCGTAAAAACGGTACCTCTTTTAATTTGGCCTTTTCGAGCTGCTTCCGGGTACGGATACCTTCGAAAAGTCCTGCAGCATACTCCTTTCCGAAGCCCTTCCGGAAGAAAAAGAGCTGCTTCACAAGGAAGCCGAGGAGAAGCGGGAGGACGTTCACGAGAAGCATGAGCGCCGGCATGTTCTTATAGAGAAGATACACGGAATTCCGCGCGCTGAGCCGCACCTTGAAGGCGTTATACTTCGAGCCGCTGGTGCCGGAGCCGACATGCTCCACCACGGCCATCGGGCAGTAGAGCACACGGTAACCATAGAGCTGTGCCCGGTAGGAGACGTCGATGTCCTCGAGGTAGGCGAAGTGATGCTCATCAAAGAGACCGACCTCCCGGAAGAGGGCGGTGCGGTACATCGCGGCACCGGCGCAGGCCGAGAACACGACGGCTTCCCGGTTCCATACCGGCTTCTCCGCACACTCGCCGAGGCCGTGCTGGAACTGCCAGCCGAGGAGGGTATAGGCATCACCGGCATCATCGATCTTTAGCGGATCATGCATCTTCACCATCTTACTGGAGAGCGCGAAGACACGCCCCTTCTGATCTTGATCCATGCGCTTCTCGAGGGCCTCGATGAAGTCCGGACGGACCTTCGTATCGTTATTGAGCAGCAGCGTGAACTCGTAGTGCTCCTCCATCGCGATGCGGATACCCTGATTGACCGCCCCGGAAAAACCGAGGTTCGCGTCGTTCAGAAGCAGCTGCCGCCGCGCAGGATCCTCCGCCTGCCATGTGCGGAGCCAGGTGATATCATCTCCGCCGGAAGCATTGTCGATCACGAGGACCGTAAAATCCGTCACCGTCTGACGGGACAGCGCCTCCATGCAGTCTGGCAGGAAGCGAAGACCGTTGTAGTTCGGAATCACGACCAGCGTACGGCTCGTGTTGTGTGTGGTTTCAGATGTCGGCATAGACAGATACCTCGATTCAGATGATGGACAGGGGCAGAAAGCAACATGAAAACGGAGATGGAAACCACACCGGAGGGTGTGACGTTTTCGCTGCAGCTTCTGTTAAAAGTCATATCATTATAGCATAGAAGAAAAGGGAATACAGGGATTCTTTTGCCATTACGGATATTTGCCGGCATTCCGGTGGCCCCATTTTCAGCTCACAAAAGAGGAATATCAAAACTTGAGATGCCAAACTGGCATTTCATAACAGTCCAGCTCCCTTTTTATTTTGGACTGCTTTGATACAGCATTGCCGGCTTCAAACAAATGCTCAGCGTTCTGAATGTCATGGACGGAGAAGACGAAGCGAGATAAAATTAGATAAAACACTGCAACGATAAAGATAAACCGTAGCAATAAAGACATGACAACGGAAAGGAAAAATCATGATTAAAAATATCATATTTGATTTTGGAAACGTACTCATCCGTTTTGATCCGGAGCTGTTTCTGTCTCGCTATCCTGTTTCTGAAAAAGAAAAAGAAATTCTTAGAAACCGGGTTTTTCGAACTGTAGAATGGGCGATGATGGATCGTGGTGTTCTGGATGAGGCGGATGCAAAAAAACATATTCTTCCAGAGCTGCCGGACAGACTTCAGTCGATTGCATGTGATTTAATCGACCGATGGGAAGAACCCCTGGTTCCGGTGGACGGTATGATGGATCTGCTTCGGGAATTAAAAGAGAATCAGTATAAACTATACCTTCTTTCAAATGCAGGGCTTCGGTATCATACATACTGGAAGAATGTTGAAGCCAGTCAGCTGATGGATGGAACGATGATCTCGGCAGATGTGAAGCTTCTGAAACCAGATCCTCAGATTTATGAGCTGCTTTTAAAAGAGTTTGCACTTAAACCTGAAGAATGTGTATTTATCGATGACACACCGATCAATGTAGAAGGTGCTGTCTATATGCATATGGCGGGCATCGTATTTAACCTTGACGTAAATGAATTAAGGGAGAAATTACGGGCCTTAGGGGTAAAAATTTCGCATCTGGAATAATTAGGAATGCAAATTAAAACCAGGCTGCCCCACGATCGGTGATTACCGTTCGTGGGACAGCCTGCTGTTAATATAATGAATTCGATGGTGTATGATGAGCGTCTGTATTGTGCAAAACAAGTTCAAAGTAGTGGAAATCTTGTTCTATTTTGCTGAAAATATAGATTTAAAACCAAAAAACTTGATATTTGGTTTTAAATACGGTATTCTTGTTGAGAATTAGGAGGATAGGACCATGGGTGGTGCTTATATTGCAAACACGCTTCCTTTAGATGCGGGATGTTTAGATATTGGTTTTTTTCTGGAAGAACTGATAGATGCAACTGCAAAGTTAGAGGTTTACAAAGAAAAAATCAAGGATAGCAAACTTAATAGTTCGTGGTTTATGCCTACGCTTCAGCAAAAGGAGGCATTGGCATCCTCAATGCTTGAAGGGACTCAGGCAACGCTTGATGGAGTCCTTATTAATCAAGTTGCACCAAATGAAAAAGATAAGAATTTGAATGAAGTGAGTAATTATTATGATGCTACAGTGAGTGGTTATCGATATTTAAAAGGAAACTCATTTTCGAATGAATTTTTTTTTAACATGCATAGAATATTGATGGATGGAAATGTTAGAAAACCGAAAGTGATTGGTAAATATAGAAGTACACAGAATTATATCGGTCGAAGTGATGCAACGCATGCTATTACCTTTATTCCACCAGAACCAGAAAATGTACCAGCACTTATGAATAATTTGATTGAATATATAAATCAACCAAAGGATAAGTTACGTCCATTAGTAAGGGCAGCTATCGTACATGCACAGTTTGAAACTATTCATCCGTTTATGGATGGTAATGGAAGAGTAGGAAGAATGTTGATTCCGATGTATCTTTATGCTCAAAGGCAAATTGATCTTCCGTGCTTTTTCATTAGTGAAGCATTGGAACGAGACAAGATAAGATATTATTCATTATTAAATGACATCCGATATAAAAATGATTGGAATGAATGGATTAAATTCTTTTTGTCAACGGTAACCAAACAGTGTGAAAAGTATATTCGAACTATTACCGACATCAATGATTTATATGAAAAGCATCTTGCTGAAGCCAAAGAGCTTGCGCGTTCAGCGAGTATCGTTGACGTGATAAATGTGCTTTACCAGTATCCGATTGTGACAGCAAAACAAATTGCGGATAAAACAAACATACCGATGACATCCGTTAATAGATATCTCAATATCTTGACAGAACATAGAATTCTATATTCAGATAACAAAAAAAGAAACCGGACATTCTTTTATTATGATCTATTAAATATTTTAAGATGATGTGTTTTACGAAAGGGGTGAGGCTTATGTGGATAAAAAAAGCGTATTGATAAATGCTGCAACATTTATCGACACGCTTCTTAAGTGGATATGCTATATCTCAAACTCATTGAAATGATAGCATATCCTTTCTGTTCCAACAATTGACGAATTAAACAAAACGTCAATTGATTGTTTATTGTACCCTATGATTAGGGAGAAAGGATTTGTGTTATGATGACAAGTCAAATTATGCGGTTAGATCCGTTATTTACAAGAAATGAATATACATGCTGTGGCCGATGGGATATACCACTGGTTAAAAAGCAAGAGGTGGACTTAGCTAAGATTCGTTTAATTTCCTATTCTGATACAAGATCTAATGACAGACCAGAAAATAAGAAATGTGGAGTTCATTTTTTTATCGACGATTATCGTTTTGAAAGTATATATCGTTCCCCTGAAAAATCTTTACTTAAATTATCCCAGTATGCATTTCTTTTAACACCAGATTATTCAACATATGCGGACATGAACCAGTGGAGACAACTTGAAAGTGTTGCACATAACCGCTGGTGTGGTGCGTATTGGCAGAGTAAAGGGCTTACTGTTATTCCTACAGTTAGTTGGAGTACACCGGCAAGCTACAGCTATAGCTTTGATGGAATTGAAAAGGGGGCTATTGTTGCTATTGGCATGATTGGGTGCAAGAAAAATAAGTCGGATTTCATGCATGGATATAATACTATGCTTGAAAGGATACAACCCGAGGCGATCATTTGTTTTGGCAATCCGTTTTCGGAAATGACAGGAAATCTTATAACTGTTGATTATTGCGCTTCACGAAAGGCGGTGCGGTGATATGGGAGGACGGGGGACATTTGCGGCAGGAAACAATACTCCATATAGTTATCAAACTGTCGGGAAAATTGGAAATGTTAAAATTCTGCAGGGAATTGGAAATCAGCATGGACTTCCGGAATCTTCACATAGCAGTGCGGCATATATTAAGCTGAAACCAGATGGAACCTTTCATGAGATGAGATTTTATAATAAAGAGCATGTTCTATATATGGAAATAGCATATCATGCGGAAGAATCACTTACGGGGAACCGACATACACCTATACTACATTATCATATGTATGATGATCGATTTAGCAAAAATAATACTGGAGCATTTCATCGAAGTAGCGCAGCTAGGCTGACGGAAGAAATGAAAGCAAAATATAAAAAGTATTTTAAGGGGGGTGAAGAATATATGATTGGCGGTAATCCGAATGACTTTTTGAATAGAATATATTCTTGCCAGGATACGATTTTTATATATAAGGGTATTAAGTACTGGTTTCAAGGGTATATGCCGGATGATAGTTCGGTTCACATGGAGGTGACGCAATATGAACCATCGAATGATCGGGAAGTCTGGCGTTATGATGCAACGACCATCGATGAATGTTGGCAAGCGTTTATAAAAGCCCCGTTCTTTAACGGAAAATCCTTCTGGGAAATTGAGCAGGATATCGAGTGGGTGGACTATTAAATGTGACTTGGAGCGACCTATGCAACGAAGGGCTGCCCTACGATTGGTGAATACCGTTCGTGGGGCAGCCTGGTTTTAATTTCCAGTAGATAAATTTCTTTTCATCCGTTTGAGCAGGCGCTGTTTCATCTGACGCCAGGCCAGAATCATCAGAGCGCAGAGTGCAAAGATCAGTGCCGCGTAGCACAGGGTATAGAGCACGATGCCGACGAAGCTGCCACCGAAGAGCTGCTGCGCTGCCTGCTCGATCCCGAGGGCACGAAAGTGATTCGTAAATATGAAGTGGATGAGATAGATCGGGAAGGTCAGACTGCCGAGGGTGCGGATCGTCTGCGCTGCCCGTGCTGGAATTTCCGGGAGCATCAGGATGAAGGCGCTGATGGCGATGGCCTGCAGACCACAGAGCATCCCGCTCCAGCTGGTGTAGTAGTAATTTGCATTCAGTGCAGCGATGTCCTGCCCCATCTGCAGTCCCTTCACATAGAGCTGCTTCTGCAGGAAGAAGAGCGCGATGCTGAGAAGCAGTTCGAGGAGGAGGCAGGCGTATCGCTCCCGTGCCTCGACGCTTCGGTCCAGGGTGGATCGGCGGACGGTAACGTGGCGGTAAAGAAAACAGCCGGCGATCGCATACATGGTCGGTTTACCGATGCACTCCGGCCGGTACAGGGCGATCGGCAACGGATAGAGTCCGTTCAGGTTGTCAAGTGTGAAGTGGAGAAATGCGAAGCCCATGAGAAGCAGCAGGATGCGTTCCTCGTGTGCGCGCAGGAGACCGATGATGATCGGCACCCAGAGCATCATCGTTCCATAGCTCAGGATGTACCAGAGATGCTCCGCGTAGCTTCCGAAGGAAACGACGTCGAGACAGAGAAAGCCCCTCAGCATTGAGAGGAAATCCTGGAGTGGGTGGGCCATCCGCATACTCTGAAGAAGAGAGATTTCCGGTTGCGCGATCCATGGACGCAGAAAACTGAGCGCCATGATCAGCACCATAGCCGGACAGATCACGCTCGTCAGAAATCGTTTCCATATATGGAGAATCGACTGTGTGCCGCGAAAAAAGAAGCCGCTGATCAGGAAAAAGATGGCGACCGAAGGACCTGAAAGCACATACATCAGGATCACACTGTCACGGAGCGTCGTGCCACTGAATGGATACAGTCGTATATGAATGATGATGACCATAAAGCAGGCGATGACCCGCAGCAGTTCGACCCGCCAGTCCCGCGGACTCTTGATTTGATTCATATTATCTTAACGCCTTTCCGGCTGAAGCCTGTGTTGAAGCACATGGGCTCTATTATAGCGTGGTTTTCCACGATAAAGAAGAGCCTGCCACGACACAGGGATGCCCTGGTGCCGTGGCAGGCAATATAGTATGTTCAGAACGGAGCTTCGATTACTGTGGTTCGCCCTGGCCGGCAGCGGCAGCGGACTCTGCTTCCTTCACGGCCTGCTCTTCAGCGGCGCGTGCAGCGGCATCCTGCTGTGCGGTTACGACCGGATCGGTCGGATCGTAGGTCTGGTCTCTCGGGATCGGCTGCTCGATGGCATCCTTCTCAACCGGGCCCTTATCCCATATGTCGTTGTAGATGATGACTGGTGTTCCGTTTCCACAGTTGTTGTAGATCCATGCACAGTCGACGGCCTTCAAACGGATGCATCCACCGGAAACCGCGTCATCCATGTAGTTATAGTTGATGGCGTCGAGTGTGTTGTGATCCGGTGAGCTGTAGAGCAGCGAGTGGAGCAGGTACGGTCCGTTAAAGCGGCTCAGGAACTGGCAGTAGCAGCCCTTATGCATGAAGTGCCATCTGTACTTCGCGTAGATCTTGAAGGAGCCGAGCGGTGTATCGGTACCGACGGTGACCATCAGGGTCTTGTACGGGATGGTGAAGTTTCCGTTTTTGTCCTTCGTCATGACATAGGCGGTTCTGGTCGCCTTATTGATGCGGATCGCGTAGCTGGACTGTGCGCCCATGACGCCGGAGAGATCCTTCAGTGCGACACCCTTCTCGTCGAAGTAGATGTTGTAGCCATCGACAGCATGCCAGCCGGTCACCGCGACACCATCGACGAAGTAATACTGATTCGAATCCTCATCGAAGCCCCAGCCGGTATAGGCACGGCCATCACCTGTGATGTAGCGTGCGCCCTCCGAGGTGATGATGACCCCCTCGTTGTTTGCATTGTCCAGCGGCTTGGTGGTCTCATACGGGAACTGAACGTCCTTGCGCCAGTATGCTACCTTGATCGCACAGATGTAGCGGTTCGGATCACCGATGACGCCGACGGCCTGGCCCTCACGTGCCCAGTCGGTGACGGTACCGTCATTCAGGACGGCTCTGTAATACAGGGTGCCGTACTTGTGGGAGTTACCCTTTACACGAAGCTGCATCGCAGATACGACGCCCTGGTTCGGTGTGTTCTCCTTCGATGCGGCCCATGGACCCCAGCCGGCAGTAGCATTATAGGTTCTGTAGTACCAGCGTGCGATGCCGGCGTGCTCCAGATAGAAGCTGGTGAAGCCGTTCGGTGCATAGGCGAAGGACTCGTTCTTTACAGTGGTCGCCCAGTCGATACGGTTTCCGTTTGCGTCCTTCACGAAATAGCTGCCGAGTGGAACCAGGTTGAGTACCGGATCGGCCTGCATGTCGCCGCTGCTGTCAACGGTCATGTATGGACGGATCGTGTCCACAACCGGATTGATCTTCGGCAGAATCTTGTTGCCGGTGCTGGCTGTCATACCGCTCGTAGCGGCTGCAGCTGCTGTAGTAGTATCGGTCGTGGTCTGTGCAGCTCCCGGCAGAACGGTGCCCGGTGCAGTGGTGCCGGCAGGAACGACTGTGCTGGCAGGTGCCTGTGTATCGGTCGGTGCCGCCGTAACCGTCGTATTCTGATTTGAGAAATCAACGGTAGCGGTGGTGCCCGCGTCATGGATCTCGAACTGAGGGGCCAGGTTATCGCCTGGTGTTGCAGCGAGGGTGGTCAGCGGCTGCGCCATCATCATAGCGGCAGCAGCCACGATCGCAAGTGTGCGCTTCATACTCATGTATTAAATCCTCCAAGATTTAAAAATGTATAAATTTTCTGCCTAAAAGATAACACAAAAGCCGGGCGCTTTCCACCCCGGGTTTACATTTTAAAAGCAATATTATAGAATCGTAACGAGTTCGTCAGAATGTCGAAATTTCGTAGGAAATTCGTAATTTTTACATCGACGGAGCCGCATCTGCGGCAGGAGAAAAATCATGAGTGATTCAAAAATCATCAACGTCACGCGCGCCAGTCTGCCGCCGCTTTCCGAGTACGAGGAGCTGCTGCAGCACATCTGGGACACGGCGTGGCTTACCAATATGGGCGAGTACCACGAGACGCTGCGGGCGAAGCTTCAGGACTATCTGAAGGTCGGCTCGGTGCAGCTCTTCGTGAACGGACACAGTGCACTGGAGTTTCTGCTGCAGGCGATGGACCTCCACGGCGAGGTCATCACGACGCCGTTTTCCTTCGCCTCCACGACCCATGCAATCGTACGGAACGGCCTCACGCCGGTCTTCTGCGATATCAATATGCGGGACTACACGATCGATGTCGATCAGCTCGAGTCCCTGATCACCGAGCGCACCAGTGCCATCGTGCCGGTGCATGTCTATGGAAACATCTGTGATGTGCAGCGTATCCAGGAGATCGCAGACCGTCATCATCTGAAGGTCATCTATGATGCCGCCCATACCTTCGGCGAGGAGCTGGACGGACAGGGTGTCGGTACCTTCGGGGATGCCTCGATGTTTTCCTTCCATGCGACGAAGGTCTTCAATTCCATCGAGGGTGGTGCCGTCACGACCGGAAAGCCAGATCCGGCACTGATGGAGAAGCTCTATGAGCTGAAAAACTTCGGTATCCTCGGGCAGGAGGAGGTCGCATCCGTCGGTGGAAACGGAAAGATGAACGAGTTTGCGGCGGCGATGGGCCTCTGCAATCTGCGTCATGTGGACGAGTACATCGCAAAGCGGAAACTCGTGTTCGAGCGCTACCGCGATCATCTCGCGGATGTGCCGGGCATCGTTTTCCCGGAGATTCCGGCGAATGTGAAGTCGAACTATGCCTATATGCCGGTACGCTTCCATAACTATAAGTATACGCGGGACGAGATCTTCGACCGTCTGAAGGCGGAAAATATCCGTGCCCGGAAGTACTTCTATCCTTGCATCAATGCCTACAGCTGTTACCAGGATCGCTACGACGTGAAAGATACGCCACATGCACTGCTGGTGAGCCAGGAGATCCTGACCCTTCCGATGTATCCTGACCTCGCGCTCGAGGATGTGGACCGGATCTGCAGCATTGTACTCGGGTAGAGAACCGCAACCGTTGCATGGAGGCACGACCGAAGCCGCTGCCGCCTGCAGGGCTCTTGTAATAGATGCCGCGGGATGAGCGCGGCGAGAAAGGCAATCGTATGAATACAACACAGCGTACCGCCCTGGTCACGGCGATCGGCTCCTTCAGTGCCGATGCGGTGATTCGGACACTGCGTCAGGAGGGCTGGCGCATCATCGGCACGGATATATATGAAGCAGACTGGGTGGCGGCCTCCCTCATGGTGGACGCCTTTTATCAGGCTCCGTATGCGAGTGAGGAGGAGACGTATATCGACTTCATCCGGGACATCTGTGTCCGGGAGCAGGTCAGCCGTGTCCTGCCGCTCATCGATGTGGAGGTCGATGCACTGAATCGCCATCGTGCGGAGATCGAGACCGGAGACTGCCGGATCTGCATGTCGCCGGAGAAGAGCATCCGTATCCTGCGTGATAAATTTGAGATGAAGACGCTCGTGGACGGGGTGCTTGACGAAAGTCCGGAGGAGATCCGGCAGGCCGTTCGGACGATTCCGACCGAGCGTGCATCGGAGATCGATTTCGAGACGGTCCGCTATCCGATCATCCTGAAGCCGGTCGATGGCCGCAGCTCCAGCGGACTCTACCGCATCTACCAGGAGGACCAGCTCGGCTTCGCGTTTTCAAGCATCATGGACCCGACAAAGCTCGAGGATTCCAGTCTCGACAGCTACATCGTGCAGCCGATGATCAAGGGTCATGTCATCACCGTAGATGTGATTCGCGATGCGGCAGGTCACTGCACCGCCGTACCGCGTGAGGAGCTGCTGCGTACACCGAACGGCGCCGGTCTTTCGGTACGCGTATTTGAGGATCCGGTGCTGGAGGCAGCCTGCCGCGCGATCGCAGCGCGGGCGGAGATTCTCGGCTGTGTGAACTTCGAGTTCATCCGGGGCGAGGGCACCGGCATCTACTATTTCATCGAGTGTAATCCACGCTTCGCGGGCGGTGTCGCCTTCACGGAGCTCGCGGAGGTACCGGCGGTGCATATGCACCTCGCGATCTTCGCCGGCGGTGAAATCAGTGGAGAAGAGAAGCCGGTGACGGGCTTCATGACCAGAAAATACCAGGAATTCAGGATGTGAAATGAATGATGTAATACTTATCATCCCGGCGTACAACGAAGCCGGGAACCTCCCGCGGGTCATCGAGAACATCGAGGCGCAGGACTTTCCGATGGATTATGTGATCGTATCGGATGGCTCGACCGATGGCACGATCGCGCTCTGCGAGGAGAAGCACTATAACTATGTCGCCCTGCCGACGAACCTCGGTCTCGCGGGCTGCTTCCAGACCGGAATGCAGTACGCGGCACGCCACGGCTACCGCTATGCGGTACAGTTCGACGGCGATGGTCAGCATCGTGCCGAGGATATCCGCGCGCTCTACGAGAAGATGCAGGAGGGGGACTACGATATCGTCCTCGGTTCCCGTTTCCTCGACCGGAAGAAGGGCGGCAGCATGCGGGAGATCGGTTCCCGCCTGATCACCGCTGCGATCCGCTTCACGACCGGTGTCCATGTGACGGACCCGACCTGCGGACTCCGAATGTACAGCCGCCGGATGATTTCCTGCTTCGCCTACCGCATGAACTACGGTCCGGAGCCGGATACGATTTCCTATCTCATGAAAAACGGTGCACGCATCACGGAGGCTCCGATCCGGATCAACGATCGCCTGTCCGGTGAATCCTACCTGCGTCCGCTCACCGCAGCCCGCTACATGGCGCGCATGCTTGTGTCGATTCTGCTGGTGCAGGGCGCACGTGGGGATGCGGACATCGAACTGACGGGAAAACCGGCTGGTCCTGCGGATGTAGATCACACAACGAAATGAAGTATATGAAGAACGAAAACAATCAGAAAAAGGATTTTCTCTGGAACGCTGTCGGGAGTCTTCTCTACGCGCTGGCCTCCATCGTGCTCGCCTTTGCCGTCATCCGGATCGCCGGAGACGACGAGGGCGGTATTTTTGGTTTCGGCTTCTCTACCCTGGGACAGCAGATGTTCATCATCGCCTACTTCGGCATCCGCCCGTTTCATATCACGGACCGGACACCGGAATACAGCTTCGGTGATTACCTCGGCACCCGCAGCCTGACCTCACTGCTCGCGATTCTCGGAAGTCTCCTCTTCCTCGGCGTTCAGCTCGGCACGGGACAGTACAGCCTGCACAAGGCACTCATCCTCCTGCTGCTCGCCCTGTATAAGATCATCGACGGTTATGCCGATGTCTATGAGTCGGAGCTGCAGCGCCAGAACCTGCTGTACCGCAGCGGCCAGTCGCTCGCCTTCCGTACGAGCCTCTCGGTCGTGACCCTGCTCGGCAGCCTCGTCCTGATTGGCAGCCTGTTCCTCAGTGTCCTGCTCGCCGACCTCATGCAGCTCTTCGGCACCTGGGCCTTCGCGATCCGCGTGCTGCGCGCCTGCCCGAAGGGACAGCTCGATACCCGGTTCTCCTGGGCGCATGTCGGAACACTCCTTCGCAGCACGAGTCTTCTCTTCTTCGGCGTCTTCCTCGACTTCTACATCTTCTCCGCGTCGAAGTACGCGATCGATCGTCAGATGTCGAACGCAGATTCCGGCTTTTTCAACATCCTGTTCATGCCGACCTCCTTCATCTATCTGCTGGCGAACTTCCTGATCCGGCCAATGCTTACACGTCTGGCAGATCAATTCACGGCGCGGGATACGGAGGGCTTCCGTGCCTCCGTCCGGCTTATGGCGCGGGCGGTCATGTGTCTCAGCCTCGGCATACTCGTGGCGACCCTGCTCCTCGGTCGCTGGGGCCTCGGTATCTTCGAGCTGATTCTGGGAGCGAGTGCGAGCGGTCGTCTCGTGCCGGCCTTTCCGTCCTTCCTGCTGATCATTCTCGGCGGCGCGCTTTATGCGATGGCGAATGTGATGTACTATATTCTCGTGACGGTGCGCGAGCAGCGACGGATCTTCCTGTGCTATCTTCTCACGACCGTACTGGCCTTCGTGAGCGCAGACCGTATGGTTGCGGCCCGGGGCATGCTTGGCGGGGCGATCAGCTATGTACTGCTGATGGGCGGACTGCTGGTACTGTTCAGCGTCTTCGTTTTCGGTACGCTTCGGAAGATGCACACGGATAAGAAAGCCTGAATAAACGCGTCCTTTTCGACGACACGAGATCGAGCGAAAAGGTGAAACCTGCTTCGTGCGAAACCAGGTGGAAAGCAGGTACGATATTTTACGAAATGAGGAAACGACATGTACAGTGTGGATGTCATCATCCCAAGCTATAAGCCGGATCAGAAGCTTCGGAAGCTGCTGGAGCTGCTTCTCCGGCAAAGCTACCCGATACAGAAAATCATCATCATCAATACAGAGAAATCGCTTCTCGATCCGGCGCTGATTCCGGAGGATGCACGCATCTCGGTGACGCATATCCGGAAGGAAGAGTTCGACCACGGCGCGAGCCGGAACCTCGGCGTATCGAAGTCAGATGCCGAACTCTTCCTGCTGATGACCGAGGACGCCGTGCCGAAGGATACGACCCTCGTCGAGAAACTGGTGCGTGTCTTTGAGACGGATCCGTATAAGGATGCGGCACCGCTGCCTGTAGATGTAATCACCGCGGAAACAGATGCTGCGGACGGGCATGCCGATGGAGACATTGGCCGAAGGAAGGCGTCCCGCGGCCCGATCGCTGCGGTCTACGGACGGCAGCTCGCGACGAAGGAAAGCTCCTACGACGAGCAGTATGCGCGGCAGTTCAACTACCCGGCGCAGTCCTTCGTGAAGACGCAGCAGGACATCGCGCGGCTCGGCATCAAGACCTACTTCGAGTCGAACGTCTGCTGCATGTACCGCCACGACATCTTCGACCAGCTCGGCGGATTCATCGATCATACGATCTTCAACGAGGATATGATCTACTGCGGGAAGCTCCTGCAGGCGGGCTATGCGAGTGCATACGAGGCCTCGGCGGAGGTTTACCACGCGCATCACTACAGCGGCTGCCAGCAGTTCCACCGGAACTTCGACCTCGGCGTGTCGCAGGCGGATCACCCGGAGATCTTCGGCGGTCTCCGTTCGGAAGGCGAGGGCGTGAAGCTGGTGCTCGGCAATGCAAAGGACCTCCTCCGTCATGGCCGCCTCCTCACCGTACCGAATCTCATCTGGAAATCAGGCTGCAAGTACCTCGGCTTCCGCATGGGCCGGAACTACCGGAAGCTGTCCCGCCGGATGGTGCTCCGCTGCACCATGAACCCGCGCTACTGGGCGCATGCAGATAATCGAAAGGAAGAAAAGCGATGATGACACCCCTGTTCCGCGTGGTGCTGGTCATAGTATCGATCGGCACACTCGCGACGGTTCTCAAACGAATACAGAAGGCGAAGCTTACGATCGAGGACTCCATTTTCTGGATTCTCCTCGCGATGATGTTCGTCGTCTTCGCCCTGTTCCCGATCGTGCCGGATACCCTGGCACGCCTGCTCGGCATCTACTCCACGGCGAACTTCCTCTTCCTCTTCATGATCTTCATCCTGCTCATGCGGATGTTCTCGATGAGCATGCGGATCAGCACCCTGGAGGATAAGATCCGGAAGCTCGTACAGGAGCTTGCCCTACGCGACAAGGATGCGCGGGATGCAACGATGGACGAGATCGGATGCGATTGCTCGGCGCAGGCTTCAGATAAGCCGTCCACATCAAGCGTACATTCCGTAAACAGCGCAAAGGAGAGAAACGGATGAAGACCACCGGACGAAGCCTCTACTGGGATATTTTCAAGGGCCTCGCCATCATCATGATCGTTTTCGGTCATACCGGACATGGCGGTGCCTTCGTGTACCTCTTCCATCTCGAGCTGTTCTTCTTCGTGACCGGCTTCCTGTATAACGAGATGAAGTATGGTGACCAGCCCTTCACCTTCCTGCAGAAGCGCATCGAAGGAGCCTGGCCACGCTATACGGTCTACAGCATTTTCCTCGCGCTCACGCATAACTACATGGTGAAGCACGGCCTGATGGCCCCGGGGACGGACGTGCACTACGCACTTCCACAGATGTTGACCTCACTTTTCCACGGGATGATCTTCCAGTCCCCGGAGCTGCTCGCCGGACCGATGTGGTTCGTACCGGTGTGGATCCTCGGCGCTGCGCTCTTCGGCGGCGTGGTGTGGCTGGCACGCCGCATCGGACGCATGAAGGACGGCATCATCGTGCTCTGTGCTCTCCTCGGCATGGGCATCGGCTACTACTTCATCGGACAGAGCATCCGCCTGTTCTACGGTTTCGAGCTCTCATTCTTCGTACTGCCGCTCTTCGCCGAGGGCTACTTCCTCCGGAAGTATGCCGGTGATTTCGCGACGAAGATCCGCGGACCACTCGCCCTCGGACTGCTCGTCGTGAGCTTCATCGCACTGAAGCTCTTCGTAAAAAACGGCATCTGGTTCGACCTCTCTGCCCGCAGCGTACACGGTGCCTGGTTCTTCCTCGGCACCGCGATCGGCACCATCTTCACTCTGATGCTGACACTGCTGATTGAGAAGCTGCCACCAAAAATCGGCGAAGCCCTCGCCTATATTGGACGCCACAGCTTCGACGTCATGGCCTTCCACATCTTCGTCTTCAAGATGCTCGACATGTTCCTCCGGAAGCTGTACTTCCGCAACCCCGCGATGGACCTCAGCGGCTACCCGTCGCCCCTGTCTGAGCACTACTGGATTCTCTACACCCTCGTGCCACTCGCCGTCTCCGTCCTCGCCGGATGGATACTTGACCGCATCGGCGCACGGTGGAAGAACACGCACTAAGAAACATTTAGATACTGGAATATAACGCAGTCTGCCCCACGAAAGGTGTTTACCAATCGTGGGGCAGCTTCTTTATGTTGTGATCAGAAGATAGAATAATCAAGATCATCATAATCAACATAAAGAAAGAAGGACGGCAGGATGAGACAGTTTGATCCTATAGAGGATATCAGCAAGTACAGACTTTATCTTCTGGAGATGGAGAAGAGTGCGGCGACGATCGAGAAGTACCTCCGGGACATCCGAAAGTTCAGCAGTTGGCTGGGGGCTGATCGGGAGGTGACGAAGGAGCGGGTGATCGAGTATAAGCACGCGCTGACCGAGCACTATAAGACCAGCAGTGTGAACAGTATGCTGGTGGCCCTCAACATGTACTTTCACTACCTCGGCTGGGAGGAATGCTGTGTGCGTGGACTCAAGTGTCAGCAGCAGATGTTCACCGGCAGCCGGAAGGAGCTGAAGCAGGAGGAGTACCTCAGGCTTGTGCAGACTGCGCTTCAGAAGGGACGGGAGCAGATCGCGCTTGTGATGGAAACGATCGCCAGCACCGGCATCCGGATCAGTGAGCTTCGGTACATCACAGTCGAAGCCGTGCTGCAGGGCTGTGCGAATGTGAACTGTAAGGGAAAATGCCGGCAGGTCTTCATCGTGAAGGAGCTCCGAAAGAAGCTCTCGAAGTACATGAAGCGCAGGAACATCGAACACGGTCCGATTTTCCTGTCGCAGAAAGGAAACCCGCTCGACCGCAGTAATGTCTGGACGAAAATGAAGAAGATCGCTGAAATCGCCGGCGTCAACGCCGAAAAGGTTTTTCCGCATAACCTCCGTCATCTCTTCGCACGAGCGTATTATCATAACAATAAGGATATTTTCTATCTCGCCGATATCCTCGGTCATGCCAGCGTCAATACGACACGCATCTATACCCGAACCGCCGGCGAAAATCACCTCCGCATACTGGAAAAACTAAAGCTCGTGATATAAAATAAGGAAACCACTACATAATATGTATTATGTAGTGGCCTCTATATACGGCTGTCTGCCTGTTTATGTTCTGTCAGTTTCTTTGACCATGCGATACATGGTTTCTCTACTCCCAAATGAAGAATGACTGCCAGCAGAGTGCTTGTAAGCAGTACGATGATTACTTTTTTCGCCCAGCCTGTTTCTGTCGCATTTAAGCGCATTAAAATAGGATAATGAATGAGATACAGCGGAAAGCTGATTTCTCCGATCCATTGCAGGATGCGGCTTTTATTAAGCCACTCTATCCATATTTTCCCTTTTACGATTCCAAGAATAATCAGACACCATAATCCACCCATCAGCAGATATTTATTCTGCAGATACGCAGACGGCGCGATACCCCACAGCTTCTGCCGAAACCATGGCGTAAAGGAAAACATGATGACGACCAGCACCAGAACGAGTGCATCTGCGCCCAGACTGTCTGGCTTCCGGCTGCTCCAGAACTCCCAGATGATTGCGAGAAGCATTCCCATCAATAATACCGGAACATACCAGCGTAACTGCATGGAGTTTTCTGTATATGTCGTAAATGGAAATGCCACAGACAGCACGATGCCGATTCCTGCGATCACCGCAAACAGCCATTTTCTATCCTTTATAATCTGCTGCAGCAGCCAGAATAGAGGTGCGATCAGGAAGAACTTCATAATCACCGGCATATACCAGAAATGTCCGTATCCATCTACCAGCAATATATGCCGCAGCAGTTCCTTTCTATCCGGAATGAATCCGAGCCCCATGGAAATCAGCAGCACAGCCAGATATGGTATCATGATCCGAATAATTTTCCGGACATAATAGCGCATAAGATTCTGTCCATTCAAAGGCTGTTTCTTCTGACAGAGCGGATACAAAAACCAGAATCCGCTGAAAATCATGAACAGCCAGACACCGATTTTCCCACAGCCACTGAAATACATTCCATAATTTGTCGAGCTTGCGCCAAGATGTGCTGCCAGTACGAAGAGACAGCCTATTCCACGCAGGCTTGAAAGCCATGCTGTTTTCTTTTGCATATTTGTTCTCCTGTATCCATAATGAGTCACCACATAATACATATTATGTAGTGACTCATCGGCTTTTCATGCAGTGAAGCATAGCCAGGTGGACAGAATAAACATGCCTTTGACAAGAAAATTACAGATGACAAATTTCGGGCTAATGCTGCTATTATGCATAGCCCTATCTGCGTTTACAGCGAACGCAGATACACTCTCCATTATCGGAGATTCATATAGTACGTACGGAGATGAGATATCGGATTACTATCCAACCGTAGCAATCAGGGAAGGAAATAACGTAGCGACATACGAAGATACATGGAAAAGCATCTTTGTAAAAAAGAGTGGATTAGAGCTTACGTATTGCGATGCTCTCCTCGGCAGCATGATTTCAGGAGACACGCAGGATCCGACAGCCATCGTGAATCGCGTAAAAATCACGAAAGAAAATCTCTCAGATGTCATTATCGTCATGGGGGGACTCAATGATTACTGGTCGAAAAAGAAGGTTGGAACTCTGGACGATGCTGATTTAAACCAAAATGATTTTGCGCCGGCATTATATTTAACTCTTTCCGAATTAAAATCCAGAAATAAAACTGCCAGAATCATCTATTCGCTTATTCTGTACGACAGAAATATCGACGTATCTGAATATGACATGGCTGCAAGGCGTATCTGTGAAGCTCTAAATGTAAACTATGTTCCTATAAGTGAAATTCCGTGTATCTCATGGCATCCAACGAAAAATGGGATGCAGAAAATCGCAGATACTCTTTTCGCTACGCTCAATACGGATTAAGCTCTCCATTTTTATTTCATCATTTTAAGACGGGTGGTTCAGAACGAATATGCATCATTTAAAAAATAACGCTACCAGCGATTCTGTAATTCAGTATGTCATACTGCCGCTTCTCATCCTTGCATTGATTCTTGGTAATACATGTATCCATTCGGTAAAACAGCCGGAAACGGGAATCTGGCTGCTTACCGACGGAGAGTGGTATTACAAAGATGGACCTGTTGCGGTAAGCAGATGGCTTTCAGATGGCTATTTCATCGATGAGAGCGGACGCATGGTCACGAGTGAATGGGTGTACACAAAGACAGATGGAACGCTTCATCACTCGAAAGAGATCCCTTTATCTTTGATGCCGGACATCGATATGACGCGATTATCTTATGTTGGAGAAGATGGTAAGAAAATAAAAAACAGAAAGATCTATTACACGCCACTTTACTTTGATAAGAATGGAGAATGCTGTCTCACGATCGATGAACTTTCATTTATTGAAGACTCAAACAGCGGACTCGACGGTTTACGGAGGTACATCATTACAGATGGCGGATATAAAGAATACTATTAAATCAAGCTACGCGTATATTTTTCTTATAGGCCTTATCGCAAATGCACAGGCACTTTTCTTCTATACGGATGCAACAGATTCCATTCGGGCATACGGAAGCACACAGGCGCTTATGACATCCGGGAGATTCATCGGTCATTACCTCGACATTCTGTTTGAACGTGCCGGATTTTATTTCCCCTATCGTTATATAAATGTTTTATTTTATATTCTCTTCGTCTCCCTGGCGGTCATCTTTATCCTTCTTATATTTGATGTGAAAAGCACAGCGAAGGGCTGCCTTATAGGGGCAGTCATCATGACCTCTGCTGTAAACAGTGGCGTACTCGTTTATTATTATGTTGCGCACATGTATGGCTTCTGTTTTTTACTTTCCATGTTCAGCACATATCTCATCGTAAAACGAAAAATGATGGTCATGCCGTCGATCCTTCTGATGCTGTCGCTCGGCATCTATCAGGCGTATTTTGCGACGGTGATCCTGGTCATTTTCCTTTATCAGCTGTTTGCGCTGTTAAAGGACGAGGTCGACGTGAAGATCTGGTTCAACGGTACATTTCGCAATATATTTACGGTCTGTTCCGCGCTTATCCTTTATGTGCTTGTGAATAAATTCGCCTTAAAGGCAGCAGGTTTATCGATCGAGGGTTACGCAAATATGAGTGAAAACGTCGTTCCTTCTTATGGATTCACGGATATCGTGTATCTGTTAAAAACGTCGTATACGCTGATATTCTCGTTCATTTTCACAAATCAGTATTTCTTTTGCGACAACGTCGTAGCGCGCATCAGCATTGCACTGTCATTCCTTTTATTCTTATATCTGTTTGTATTTTCATTTGCAAAAGTGAAGGCACACAGTAAAAAAGTCCTTTTGCTGATCCTGTTTATCGCCCTTCCAATGATGATCAATTTACCGATGTTTGTTGAAAAAGAAGTGCCGGAACGCATTTGCATGAACTGGTATTTCATTTTCATCCTGCCGTTGCTTTTCATAAATGCACTTGACAGCATGCCGATGCAGGGAAAGACGGTATCCATCACTGAAATAAAGAAGACCGTCATGCCTCTGGTGGTCATCGTCATGGTCACTGCAGGTTTATATTCTACGTATCGAAACGTCACGATCTATGCGGGATATCAGAAAGCAAATGAACTTGCAGAAGAAGCCGTCCATGATATCGAAAGTAAACTCGCGGCATGCGAAGATTTCCAAAGTGAAAACGAAATCTGCTTTATCGGCACACTGGATGTAAATGAGGTAAACAGCTACTTTTTCAATATAGAATACTCTGAATACCTTCATAAACTTTTCAATAGAGACCATAGTTCGATCTTTAAGCGATATGCGCTTCATCGATATAAATATCTGACACCGGATGATATTCGTGTCGCTAGATATACGGTAGAGGATATGAAAAACGGGACGCCAGCTAAGGAAGCGAAAATGCTATTTTGCATCAGCGGTATCCATGGCGGATTTCAAACCATCCACAGCAACGATCTACGAATAAAACAAATGCCTTCCTATCCGGATAACGGATGCGTGAAAGTAATCGATGGAATTACGTATGTGAAATTAAGCGATTAAGCGTAACGCGAAAGAACTGCATTTTGATATCGGATATAATAAAGCCCCTGCCGGAACTGGCAGGGGCTTTGCTGTTGCTTCATTAAATCAGTGTTTCATATAAGAACACCATGCACGGCATGGTGAAGATCGAGAGCAGTGTCGTGAGGACGTAGAGCGAGCTTGCGTAAGCGGCGTCGCGGTCATACAGCTGGGCCATCGAGGTGATGGTGGCGCAGGCCGGGGTGATGGACGGGAGGAAGACGGTGAGCAGAATCGAATCTGCCTGCGGAATCTGCGCGAGATCGAGGAACGGCTTCATAAGAAGCAGTGTGAGGAGCGGATAAACCATGAGGCGCAGCACGACGGTCACATAGTTGTGCCGTGTCAGTACGATGCGCTTCAGTGGCGTTTCGGCGATAGCCATGCCGGCGAGGATCATGCCGGTCGGGCCGATCATGTTGTTCATCATCACGAGGACATCCTGGACACTGCCCGGCAGCTCGATGTGCAGAAGGAAGAGGATGACACCGACGAGGATCGAGAGGATGTTTACGTTCAGCAGCACCTTTTTCCAGTCGATTTTCTTTTCCTCACAGAGCAGGAACTTGCCATGGCTCCAGAGGAGGATGAGCTGGATCGCCACGAAGGCACTGCAGTAGATGACGTACTCCTGCCCGAGGAGCACCTGCACCAGTGGGATGACGAGGATGCCGGCGTTCGGATAGATACAGCTCGCCTGCTCGATGGCGTTCAGGTGCAGCAGCTTTCGCAGCGGGATCGTGATGCCGAGGAAGAGGATATGAACGGCCGCAGCGGCGACACAGGCCAGTGCCAGACCCTTCTGTACCTCCGGCGTCGCTTCTACCTGGAAGGCGTTGATGATGACACAGGGCATGATGAGATAGACGAGCACGACCGACAGCGC
>ERZ1026864.400-NODE-400-length-27001-cov-4.857530_pt1 | contig 27001 bp, 29 predicted proteins | sample MGYA00380162_ERZ1026864 | MGnify/ENA primary metagenome ERZ1026864 (study PRJEB33269, sample SAMEA4719798) | human gut metagenome | biome: human-associated habitat; feature: organic feature; material: feces | place: Cameroon | collected 2013-10 ... | reverse complement strand
GGAAATGCCGGAAAATAATGATGCGGGTGATAAATTAAAGGGACTGACGATTGTTGTGACGGGAACCCTGCCGACGCTTGGCAGAAAAGAAGTCGCAGACCTGATTGAAAATAATGGCGGAAAATGTACAGGCTCTGTTAGCAAAAAGACAGATTACCTGGTGGCAGGAGAGGCGGCAGGAAGCAAGCTGATAAAAGCACAGGCACTTGGGATCCCTGTTATTACAGAGGAAGAACTTCTGAAAATGCTTTCCTGAGTTTTATGCTTGTTTCACAGTAATATTTATAGTTTAATGGAAGAGAATGGAATCATGCTTTTGAACGAAAAGGATATAAAAGAGTCAGATAAAAATATGAATGAAAATGAATTTGTGGAAGCAGATGCGTCAGAAGGCTGGCAGGAGCGTCTGACTGGGATGTTCCCGGCACTGGAGCAGGAGCTGCATCTGACGGAGCATGCACTGTCAGTGCTGGTAAATCCGGGAAAAGACAACAGGATTTCTTCGTATGCTGTGTGTGTTTATGAGCCGGATCTTGTGGAAGATAAAAGGAACGGAAGTAGAAATACAGTTCTTGCCAGGATCAGGGAAGGAATTCTGAAATCAAACCCGGATATAGTGGCGGTTGATTCCAGAAACCCAGGGTTAAAGGAATTTGGAGAGGCAGTGGAAGACATAAATGGACGGTTTTCTGTCCGGATGGATAAGAATTCAGAGAATTTTGTGAAATGCCTCGAGAACTGTATCCGGTATGGCATAGAAAATTATGTGCCAAAGGCGGCTGCCTTTGCCTGCTGTGCAAGGTATAAGGAATGTTCGGAGAAAAAACGGTGTATTCATCCGAATACGCTTTATGCAAAGGCATGTGAATACAGAAAAAATCTCGAAAACGGCCGGGTGTTTTATTAACAGATAAGAATTGACAGAATAAGGAACGGAATAAGAAAGAGAAATCGGAGGAAAAGGGAATGCCGGTTAAGGTACAAAATGATCTGCCAGCGAAGGGCATACTGGAAAATGAAAATATATTCGTAATGGATGAAGACAGGGCGATGCATCAGAATATCCGTCCCCTTAGTATCTGCATCCTGAATCTGATGCCGGTGAAGCAGGACACGGAGCTGCAGCTCCTTAGGGCATTATCCAATACCCCGTTGCAGATAGCAGTTTCCTTTATGAAAATGAACAGTCATGTATCATTAAATACACCGATCCAGCATCTGAACCAGTTTTACAAGACATTTGATGAGCTGAAAAATAACAAATACGATGGACTGATCATTACCGGGGCACCGGTAGAGCAGATCCCTTTTGAAGAGGTGGATTACTGGAAGGAGCTGTGTGAGATCATGGACTGGAGCAGAAAGCATGTCTTTTCCACGTTCCATATCTGCTGGGGTGCCCAGGCAGGACTTTACTATCACTACGGACTGAAAAAGGTACTGCTGCCACAGAAGCTGTTTGGTGTTTATGAACACAGGGTAATGAACCGCAAGGTTCCCCTTGTGAGAGGATTTGACGATACTTTTCTGATTCCTCACAGCAGACATACAGCAGTTCTTTCTGAGGATATCCATAACTGCAGTGAACTGACAGTGCTGGCAGAGTCAGAGGAGGCAGGAGTCCTTCTCTGTATGGCGGAGGAAGGCCGGCAGATCTTCGTTATGGGACACCCGGAGTATGACCGGTATACCCTGCATAATGAATACATGAGGGATAAAAACAAGGGACTTCCCATTCAGCTGCCGAAAAACTATTATCCGGGGAATGATGACACGCAAAGACCATCCCTGCAATGGCGCTCCCACAGCAATAACCTTTACTGCAACTGGCTCAACTACTATGTATACCAGACCACACCTTATGATCTGAATGAGATTAACTGAAAAAGGTTACGGGTGAAATGATTCTGTATATTATTTCCTGCATCAGAGAAGACCATGAACTTAAGCTGGATGGATCTTTTCCGTCAGTTCTGTTGTATTGTTTAAAAATAGCACAGTGTGAGTACCGATAAATGGACTTGTACTGTGCTATCCTTATATTTATGTATCAAAAGAATTCGGACTGTTGTGATTATATATCATCTGATTTTTATTAAAAATGACAAAAATGTGCAAAAAACTTACAAAAGCAGAGACAAGAGATAAAGAAAGGTGTATCTTAATTTTATATAACGAATTCCATCAGAAATATAATTATAGAGATGACATTGCACGAAAAAAGATGCGAGAATTGGTTAATTCGGATGCAAATAAAGTGATAAATGTGTTTAGTACACTGATTTAAGAGGTGAATGAGTATGAAAGCATATTCAGAAGCGTATCTAGAGGAAGTAGTGGAAAATCAAGGAAGATTATTTGACTATGTAGCAGAGACTTTCCCTGATAAAGATACTGAAGATTTTATAAATGCCTATATGATGAGTAAAACCAGAAAATATATAGATGAGGCGCAGGCATATGTAAATACAATGGATGAAAAAGAATTGTGGAAGTATTTTTGTGATAATGAGGATTATCATATGAAATCTGGAAAGGCAATGACAGGATTTATGCCAGATTGGATTGGTGAGTTTTATGCTTATTATCAGTGGTATTATAACCTTTCAAGTGCAGATCGAGAAGCACTGTTCAGAGAACGATCAAAGAGTTATCTGAATTGGGTCGACTGGAAAGAGCTGGTTCAAAGAAAACTGGCAGTTGGAATGTAAAAGAGTAACAAAGCAGTAGAATTCTAAGGGGCAGCAGACATATGGAAGAGAATGGGAGAACAGAGATGATGAAAGCCTATGTCGCTTTTTATAAAAGCATTATAGATCAGGACAGAGCATCTGTTGTGATCTGCAGCTTAAAGCATGAGATCATATACATGAATCCGGCAGCAGCTGCCAGCTATGCCAAATATGGTGGAGCTAAGCTGATTGGACGAAGCCTTCTGGAATGCCATAATCCTGAATCAAGGGAGAAAATAAAGCAGGTAATGGACTGGTTTGCAGCAGACGAAAGCCACAATATAGTCTATACCTTCCATAATGAAAAACAGAATAAAGACGTTTATATGGTGGCGCTCAGGGAAGAGGGAAATCTGATCGGATATTATGAGAAGCATGAATATCGAAATGCAGAAACTATGAAGAAATACGACTTGTGGTAAGGTATGTTTACAAAAAAACTGCATAATGGTACGATAGACATAGTTGGAAGTCTACAGAAAAAGGAGCGTGTGCATGCAGAAAAAAAAGTACGACAGTCTTTCCATGGAGCTGCAGGATAGGATTCTGGAGGATCGGAAAAATCATGTGGAGAATCCTTACGCATTTCCGGATGAAAGGGTGATCAGAAGAAGACCGGATCATGACAGAGCCAATCTCTGGCGGCCTGCTTTTGTCAGGGACTGTGAAAAGATCATGCATATTCCCTATTACAACCGGTATGCAGATAAGACACAGGTTTTTTCTTTATATAAAAATGACGATATTTCAAGGCGTTCCCAGCATGTACAGTTGGTAGCCAGGATTGCTAGAAATATTGGAAGAGTCCTGAATCTGAACCAGGATCTGATTGAGGCGATTGCACTGGCACATGATATTGGGCATACTCCCTTTGGACATGCCGGTGAACGGATGCTGAATGATCTTTACCATTCGCATACCGGACGGTACTTTAACCATAATATCCAGAGTGCAAGAGTGATCGACAGGATCTTTCCTTTAAATATCAGCCTGCAGACACTGGATGGTGTGATCTGCCACAATGGAGAACTGGAGCTGAAGGAATACAGGCCGGTGCCTTATGAGGGTTTTGCACTGTTTGATCAGAAGATGGAGCAGTGCTATACCGATACGGAAGCAGTGAAGAGGCTGGTGCCGTCCACTCTGGAAGGATGTGTTGTGAGGGTATCTGATATTATCGCGTACCTTGGCAAGGACAGACAGGATGCCATGAAGCTTGGACTGTTTGAAGAAGACCCTGACTATGAAATCAGCAGTATCGGAACGACCAACGCGGAGATCATCAATAATATTTCTGTCAATATCATGGAGAACAGCTACGGACAGAATTATCTGAAGATGGATGATCAGTATTTCGAGGCACTGAAGGGAAGTAAAAAAGAGAATTACAGACGGATCTATGGAAATGAGAAGCTGGAAGCTGTTTACCGGGAGCAGATCAGTCCCATGTTCCGTGATATTTATGAGAAGCTTCTTTCTGATTATGAAAAGAAGGACAGAAGCTCTGTGATCTTTACTCATCACATGGATTATCTGTATGATATGACCCATTATTATGCGGATTTTGCAGCCTATGAGGCAGAGGATGCCAATGATATCGTAGTGGATTATATGGCGAGCATGACGGATGATTATTTTATTGACCTCTATCATTATCTGTTCCCGAAGGGCAGGTATCAGGTCAGCTATGTGGGATATTTTGACCACGAGAAGAAGATGAAGGGGGAAATTTAGATTGAATATTATTTTATTATCAGGAGGCAGTGGAAAGCGTCTGTGGCCCCTGTCCAATGATATCAGATCCAAACAGTTTATTAAGATCTTTAAGACAGAAAATGGAGACTATGAATCCATGGTTCAGCGGGTATACCGGCAGATCAGGGCTATGGATGAGACAGCTACAGTAACGATCGCTACCTCAAAGACACAGGTATCAGCGATTCATAATCAGCTTTCGGAAAATGTCAACGTCTGTGTGGAGCCTACGAGAAGAGATACCTTTCCGGCCATTGCCCTGGCAACGGCATATCTGCATGATGTGCTTGGTGTATCCAGGGATGATTCTGTAGTAGTATGTCCGGTAGACCCTTATGTGAATGAAGATTATTTTGCAGCAGTAAAGAGTCTTTCCGATATGGCAAAGGAAGGAAGCTCGAATCTGATACTGATGGGAATAGAACCCACTTACCCAAGTGAAAAATATGGATATATCATCCCGGGGGATAAGGAAGAGGTCAGTCCTGTAGTTGCCTTTAAGGAAAAGCCGGATCTGCAGAAGGCAAAAGAATACTTAAGCCAGGGGGCACTTTGGAATGGAGGCGTATTCGCTTACAGACTTTCCTATGTGCTTAAGAAAACGGAAGAACTGATCGGTTTTTCTGATTATCAGAAGCTGTTTGACGGTTATAAAGATCTGAATAAGATCAGCTTTGATTATGCTGTGGTGGAAAAGGAACCGGATATCCAGGTGCTGCGTTTTGGCGGTCAGTGGAAGGATATGGGAACCTGGAACACCCTGACAGAGGCTATGGAAGAGCCAAGTATCGGAGAGGTCATGATGAATGAAAGCTGTGAGAATGTCCATGTCGTGAATGAACTGGATGTGCCGGTACTCTGTATGGGACTGAAAAATATGGTCGTGTCTGCCAGTGCGGAGGGAATCCTTGTTTCAGATAAGGAACAGTCCAGTTATATCAAACCATTTGTGGATAAGATCAGTCAGCAGATCATGTTTGCAGAAAAGTCCTGGGGAAGCTTCCGGGTACTGGATGTAGAAGAAGAAAGTATGACGATCAAGGTCATACTGAATCCTGGGCATAAGATGAACTATCACAGCCATGAGCACAGAAATGAGATCTGGAATGTGATCGCAGGAAACGGAAAGGCGATCCTTAATGGCAGGGAGCAGACGGTAAAACCGGGTGATGTGCTTTATATGCCGGCAGGCTGCAGGCATACCATTATTGCAGATACAGAGCTTAAGGTCATTGAGTCACAGCTTGGAAGGGATATTACCGTACAGGACAAGATCAAGTATCCGATGCCCTGAGAAGAATTTGCAAGACAGTACAGTTTGAGGTAATATAAAAAGAAAAGATAGAATACCACTGCGAAGGCAGGGATAAGAAAGGTAAGAATAAAATGAAGATAGCAGTAGCAGGAACCGGATATGTAGGACTGGTAGCAGGTGTATGCTTTGCAGAGAAAGGTTATGATGTTACCTGCGTAGATGTAGATGAGAAGAAAATAGAAATGATGCGTCAGGGGATTTCGCCTATTTATGAGGACGGACTGGAAGAACTGATGCAGAAAAACAATGCAAGAGGAACGCTGCACTTTACCACTGATCATGTAGCAGCTTATAAGGATGCAGATGTTATTTTTATCGGTGTCGGCACGCCGGAAATGCCGGATGGCAGTGCCAATTTAAGCTACATTGCCACTGTATCCAGGCAGATTGCAGAATCTGTGGAGAAGGACTGTCTTGTTGTTGTGAAGTCCACAGTACCTGTAGGAACCAATGACAAGGTAGAGCAGTTTATCAAGGATTTCCTTGTCCATGATGTGGAGGTGGAGGTAGCTTCCAATCCGGAGTTCCTGGCACAGGGAACGGCAGTCCATGATACTCTTCATGCAGCAAGGATCATCATCGGTACAGAGAGCAAAAAGGCAGAGGAACTGCTGAAGAAGATCTATGAGCCGTTCGGACTTCCCATTGTATCGGTCAAGAGAAGATCAGCAGAGATGATCAAGTATGCCTGCAATGATTTTCTGGCACTTAAGATCTCCTACATGAATGATATCGCTAATCTCTGTGAACTGGTTGGCGCAGATATCAAGGATGTGGCAGAAGGCATGCGTTATGATGAAAGGATCGGTTCCCGTTTCCTGAATGCCGGTATCGGCTATGGTGGAAGCTGTTTCCCCAAGGATACCAAGGCACTGAAATTCCTGGCAAGAGAGCATGGCTACCAGCTTCGGACGGTGGAAGCCTGTGTGGCAGTGAACAGTGACCAGAAGACCAGACTGTTTGAAAAGGCAAAGGACAGAATGATCTCCTTCAGCGGACTTAAGGCAGCAGTCCTTGGACTTACCTTTAAGGCCGGAACAGACGATTTAAGAGAAGCACCTTCCATTGACAATATCAGACTGCTGTTACAGAACGGTGCTGACATCTATGCGTATGATCCCAAGGGGGAGGCAAGGGCAAAGACTCTTTTCCCGGAAGGAAAGCTGGATAAGGGAACCATGAATTATGTGTCCTCCCCGGAGGAAGCACTGGAAGGAGCCAATATCTGCTTTGTGTTTACCGAGTGGAAGGAAATGAAGGAGCTGACACCGGCAGATTATAAGAAAATGATGCATACACCACTGGTATATGACGGACGTAATCTTTATGCACCGGAGGATATGAAGGCAGCAGGTGTTGAGTATTACAGTATCGGACGATAGAGGGCAGGCATATGGAAAGAGATAAGCTGGATGAAAAACGGATTTTTCTGTTTCTTGCAATTACATTCCTGATCACTTATGTAATAGAGATTGTTTTTATAGCACCTATGGCGGGAAGCGGGGATGCAAGCAGAGCCATGATGGCACAGAGCCTGATCGCAGCGGTGATGTTTGTGCCGGCGGTCAGTGTGGCGCTGACAAGGCTGCTGACGAAGGAAGGCTTTGCCATTAAGGAGCTGCATCTGGCATTTAAGTGGAAGGGCAACCAGAAATATTATATGCTGGTCTGGCCGGGACTTGCCGGAATGATCCTTCTTGGTGCTATCCTGTATTTCCTGATCTTCCGGGAACAGTTTGACAGTAACCTTGGTTATATCGGGGCATTGCTTACTGCGCAGGATGGAAATACCTATACGACAGGACAGCTCTGGCAGTATATGTTCTTTCAGCTTCTGATCGGAGTGGTATTGTCACCGCTTGTCAATCTTGTGAACTGCTTTGGGGAAGAGTGGGGCTGGCGGGGCTATCTGCTTCCGAAGCTTTTGAAATGTATGCCGGTGGTACCAGCGGTACTTCTGGATGGTGCGATCTGGGGACTTTGGCATGCACCACTGATTGCTCTAACCGGCTATAATTATGGAATCGGTTATGCAGGATATCCGGTGACCGGAATCCTCGCAATGTGCGTATTCTGCATGGCAGTGGGTACGATCTTTTCCTACACGGAGATCAAGACGGGAAGCTGTATTCCTTCCATTCTTGGACATGGAATGATCAATGGTTTTTCCATGATAGGAGTATACTTTACTTCTTTGGAACATCCTTACAATGTATTCCTTGGACCTATGCCGCTTGGCTTCATTGGAGGTCTGTTTATCCTGATCATGGCCGGGGTACTTCTGTATCAGCTGGATCAGGAGGAAAAAGCCGCAAAATCAGCAAAGGAACAGGTAAAAGATTTGTAAACCCCTTGCAATTTGTAGACAGGAGTGCTACAATGCAGATGTTGTTAAATGATTACAGTTTTAAGTGGACTTGCGAGAGTCCACTTTTTTACTGCCATGTGTTATGAAAATACAGGAGAGGAAGAGAGATGTCCAAGAAGGAAAATTATGAATCAAAGACAGAAGCGCTTCTTCTTCCCATCGCAGAAAAGAATCATGTGGAAATCTATGATGTGGAGTATGTGAAGGAAGGAAGTGAATGGTATCTTCGGGCATATATTGACAGGGAGGGCGGCGTCAGTATCAATGACTGTGAGGCTGTGAGCCGGGAGCTGTCCGATGCCCTTGACAGAGAGGATTTCGTAGAGGATGCCTATATCCTGGAGGTGAGCAGTCCCGGACTTGGAAGGGTACTGAAGAAGGATAAACATCTTCAGAGAAGCCTGGGAGATAAGGTAGAGCTTAAGACCTATAAGCCGGTAAACGGAAGCCGTGAGTTTGAAGGGATCCTGAAGGGCTTCGATGGCAGTACAGTGACAATACAGAATGAGGAAGAGGAACTGCAGTTTGACAGAAAAGATATTGCCGTAATAAAACTGGCATTTGATTTTTAGCGAGGAAAGGATAAGAAAATGAACAAGGAATTAATGGAAGCACTGGATATTCTGGAAAAAGAAAAGGAGATCAGCAAGGAGACACTGTTTGAGGCGATCGAGAATTCACTTCTGACAGCCTGCAAGAACCATTTCGGAAAGGCAGATAATATCAAGGTAGAGATTGACAGAGATACCTGTGATTTCCTCTGTTATGCAGAAAAGGAAGTAGTGGAAGAGGTAGAAGATGACTGTCTGCAGATCTCTCTTGAGGATGCACAGAAGATCAAGGCAGATGCCAAGATCGGTGATGTGATCCACGTAGAGATCAAGTCCAAGGAGTTTGGACGTATTGCTACCCAGAATGCAAAGAATGTGATCCTGCAGAAGATCCGCGAGGAAGAAAGAAGCGTGATCTATAATCAGTATTATGAGAAGGAAAAGGATGTTGTTACCGGTATTGTACAGCGTTATGTAGGAAGAAATATCAGTATCAATCTTGGTAAGGCAGACGGTATCCTGAATGAGAGTGAGCAGGTAAAGGGTGAGGTATTCAAGCCTACCGAGAGAATCAAGGTTTACATCCTTGAGGTAAAGAATACACCTAAGGGACCGAGGATCCTGGTGAGCCGTACCCATCCTGAACTGGTAAAGAGACTGTTTGAGGCAGAGGTAACTGAGATCAAGGACGGAACGGTAGAGATCATGAGCATTGCCAGGGAAGCAGGAAGCAGGACTAAGATGGCAGTACGTTCCAATAATCCCAATGTAGATGCGGTAGGTGCCTGCGTAGGTATCAACGGTGCAAGAGTAAATTCCATTGTAGATGAGCTGCGTGGAGAGAAGATCGATATCATCAACTGGGATGAGAATCCTGGTAATCTGATCCAGAATGCACTTTCACCGGCTAAGATCGTGGCAGTATTTGCAGATCCTGATGAGAAGACAGCCAAGGTAGTTGTTCCGGATTATCAGCTTTCCCTCGCAATCGGTAAGGAAGGACAGAATGCAAGGCTGGCAGCAAGACTGACAGGCTACAAGATCGATATTAAGAGTGAGACACAGGCAAAGGATGCTCCCGGCTTCCGTTATGAAGATTATATGGACGAATATGATGAATATGACGATGAAGAATATGAAGAGGGATATGCAGAGGAGTCTGACAGCACACAGGAATAGGAAGGAGTATTTGCATGGCGAAAAAAATTCCGGTAAGACAGTGTGTTGGCTGTGGTGAGATGAAGAACAAGAAGGAAATGATGCGGGTTCTTCGTACACCGGAGGGAGAAACCGTGCTTGACAAAACAGGCAAGAAAAATGGCAGAGGCGCATATCTTTGCATATCGAAGGAATGCCTTCAGAAAGCCAGAAAAAATAAAGGACTGGAACGCTCCTTTAAAATGAGTATTCCAAATGAAGTTTATGACAGCCTGGAAAAGGAGTTTGATGAAGAGAATGGATAGGATCTTATCCCTGCTGTCACTTTCCGCAAAGGGAAGAAATCTTGTCAGTGGAGAATTTATGGCAGAAAAAGCGATAAAGGAAGGAACGGCGAAGGTCGTGATCGTATCAGAGGATGCCTCGGAGAATACGAAGAAGCATTTCCGTGATATGTGTAATTACCGGAAGATACCGGTTTTCTTCTATGCCACAAAGGAAGAGCTCGGAAAGGCAATAGGCAGGGAAATGAGGGCATCTCTTGCAGTAACAGATGCCGGAATGGCAGCAAACATAATCGGACATTTGGAAGAAAGGTAATGAGACGGAGGTAGTAGAATGGCCAAAATGAAAGTGCATGAATTAGCAAAAGAACTGCAGAAGCAGAGCAAGGAGATCCTTGCATTTCTGCAGGAACAGGGAATAGAAGCCAAAGCACCTCAGAGTACACTGGAGGAGGATACCGTGGCACTCGTGAGAAAGAGCTTTGGGGCAGATACAGGAAAAACAGATGAAAAGAAAGCAGCTCCCGTGAAGGAAGAAAATGCAAAGGCACAGACAGCACCGGCAAGGGATCAGGGCACAGAGGAAGCTCCGAAGAAGAAAAAGAAGATCATTATTGTCAGCAACAATAATGGCAGTAATAATTTTTCCTCTCAGAGACCGGGTAATAACAGACCGGGGCAGGGCGGCAATGGCAGACAGGGAAACAATGGCGGAAACCGCCAGAACAGATCTGCACAGGAAACCCATCACAGGATCATCAAGCCTCTGACTGCACCTTCCATGCCCGATACTATGAAACCGGACTTCAAGCAGAATGCAAGGAGAATGGAAGAAGAGAGAAATGCAGCCAGAAATCAGGCAAGAAGAGAAGCTGAGGCTGCTGCAGCAGAGAGCGCGCAGAGAAGACCTGCCCCTTCCCAAAATCAGAATCAGAGTCAGAGACAGACACTGAATCAGAATCAGGGTCAGAGACAGACACCGAATCAGAATCAGCAGTCAAGGGAACAGGCACCTGCCAGACAACAGGGCAGAGAGGAAAGATATCAGAGAAATGAAAGATCACAGGAGCAGAGACCGCAGAGAAATGACGGCAGAGGAAGCTTTTCAGGCAATCGCCCGAATAATGCGGGCGGCAGGAACGATTTCCGCAGGGATGGCGCTCCTTCAAATGGCAGCAGACCTTCGGGAAGTAACGGACGTCCTGAAAGAAGCAATGGCGGGCAGGACAATCGATTTAAAAAGCCTGAAAGACAGGGTAAAGGTTTCATGGCAGATACCCCGATTAAGGATGCCGAGAAGCATAGAGATGAAGAAAAGCGCAGAAACAGCCAGGAGCGTGACAAGAAGTCCAAGAAGGACTTCATGTACGAAGAGGACGAAACTGCACTGAAGAATAAGAACAAAGCCGGCAGATTTATCAAGCCTGAGAAAAAGCAGGAAGAGCCGGAGGAGCAGATCAAGGTGATCACTCTGCCGGAATCCCTTACGATCAAGGATCTGGCGGATAAGATGAAGCTGCAGCCTTCTGCGATCATCAAGAAGCTGTTCCTGCAGGGACAGATCGTGACTGTTAATACAGAGATCTCCTACGAGGAAGCTGAGAACATTGCCATTGATTATGATATTATCTGTGAGCAGGAGGTCAAGGTAGATGTGATCGAGGAGCTTCTGAAGGAGGATGAGGAGAAAGAAGAGGATCTGGAGAGAAGACCTCCGGTTATCTGCGTTATGGGTCACGTTGACCATGGTAAGACATCACTTCTTGATGCCATCCGTAAGACCAATGTAACAGATAAGGAAGCAGGTGGTATTACACAGCACATCGGTGCGTATACTGTAAATGTAAAGGGTCAGAGCATTACCTTCCTGGATACACCGGGACATGAGGCCTTTACAGCAATGCGTATGAGAGGTGCAAACTCCACGGATATTGCTATTCTGGTAGTAGCAGCAGATGACGGTGTTATGCCTCAGACGGTAGAGGCGATCAACCATGCCAAGGCAGCCGGTATTGAGATCATTGTTGCAGTCAACAAGATCGATAAGCCTGGTGCCAATATTGATAAAGTAAAGCAGGAAATGACAGAATATGAGCTGATCCCTGTAGACTGGGGCGGAAGCACAGAGTTTGTGCCCGTTTCAGCCAAGTCCGGGGAGGGAATTGATACCCTGCTTGAAACAATCCTTCTGACAGCAGAGATCATGGAGCTGAAGGCAAATCCTCACAGACGTGCAAGAGGTCTTGTGATCGAAGCAGAGCTTGACAAGGGACGCGGACCTGTGGCAACAGTTCTGGTACAGAAGGGTACCCTTCATGTAGGAGACTTTATTTCTGCAGGAGCGACTCATGGCAAGGTAAGAGCCATGGTAGATGATAAGGGAAGAAGAGTGAAGGAAGCACTGCCTTCCACACCAGTTGAGATCCTGGGTCTTTCTGATGTACCAAGTGCAGGTGAAGTATTTATCGCACATGAGAGTGATAAGGTAGCGAAGTCCTATGCAGAGACGTACCTTGCACAGAACAAGGTGAAGAAGCTGGAAGAAACGAAGGCCAAGATGTCCCTGGATGATCTGTTCAGCCAGATCCAGGCAGGCAATCTGAAGGAGCTGAACATTATCGTGAAGGCAGATGTTCAGGGTAGTGTAGAAGCAGTAAAGCAGAGTCTGATGAAGCTTTCCAACGAAGAAGTCGTTGTAAAATGCATCCATGGCGGCGTTGGTGCCATCAATGAATCCGACGTTTCCCTGGCAAGTGCATCCTCAGCGATCATCATCGGATTTAATGTACGTCCTGATGCTATGGCGAAGACCATTGCGGAAAGAGAGGGCGTGGATATCAGACTTTACAGAGTAATCTATCAGGCAATCGAAGATATCGAAGCTGCCATGAAGGGTATGCTGGATCCTGTTTATGAGGAGAAGGTAATCGGTCATGCGGAAGTAAGACAGATCTTCAAGGCATCAGCAGTTGGAAATATTGCAGGATCCTATGTCCTTGACGGTGAGTTCAGAAGAGACTGTAAGGTTCGTATCACCAGAGAAGGGGAACAGATCTATGAAGGTGAGCTGAAGTCCCTGAAGAGATTCAAGGATGATGTGAAGGAGGTCAAGGCAGGATTTGAATGCGGTCTCGTATTCGAGGGCTTTGACCAGATGCAGGAGCTTGATATCGTGGAAGCCTATATTATGGTGGAGGTTCCAAGGTGAGAAAGAACAGCATGAAAAATACAAGGATCAACGGTGAGGTGCAGCGAGTCCTTGCAGAGATCATCAGAGGGGGCATCAAGGATCCAAGGATCAGTCCGCTCACCTCGGTGCTTTCTGTAGAGGTAGCACCGGATCTGAAAACCTGTAAGGCATGGATCAGCGTGTATGGAGATGAAAAGGCAAGGGAGGATACTCTTGCCGGGCTGAACAGTGCCGAAGGATATATCAGAAGCCGTCTTGCAAAGGAGATCAATCTTCGGAATACACCGGAGATCCGGTTTATCGTGGACGAATCCATTGCTTACGGTGTCAGGATGTCCAAACTGATTGATGATGTCATCAAAAAGGACGAAGAAGGGCAACATGAAAGTAATTGATATTTATGAAGAAGTAAAAGCCGCAAAGACCATTGGGATCAGTGGACATATCCGCCCTGATGGGGACTGTGTCGGTTCCTGCCTTGGATTATATCTTTATCTGAAAAAGAAGTGCAGTGGGGCAAGGGTACAGGTAATGCTGGAGAAGCCGGGAGATATTTTTTCCTGTATCAGCGGCTTTGATGAGATTGACAGTACCTTTTCCGGGCAGCAGGAACCATATGATGTGTTTATCGCGCTGGACTGTGAAAAAAGCAGGCTGGGTGAAGCAGAGAAATTTTTTGATCAGGCAGGAAAGAGGATCAATATCGATCATCATATCAGCAATGAAAATGGCTGTGGGGATGTAAATTATGTGATCCCGACAGCAAGCTCAGCCAGTGAACTGGTCTATGATGTGATCCGGAAGGAAGAGCTGGATGCAGAGATTGCAAAGGCGCTTTACATAGGGATCATACACGATACTGGTGTGTTCCAGTATTCCAATACATCACCAAAGACCTTGCAGACCGCATCTCATCTGATCTCATATGGGTTTGATTTCCCGGCACTGATCAGCAGTACCTTTTATGAGAAGACCTATATCCAGAATCAGATCCTGGGAAGAGCGCTCCTGGAAAGCATTCTCTTTATGGATGGCAGATGTGTGGTCAGCATGATCGATAAAAAGACCATGGCATTTTATAATGCAGATTCCCATGATCTGGAGGGTATTGTAAGCCAGCTCCGTAATACCAGAGGTGTAGAATGTGCTATCTTTATGTATCAGACGGGGACTTTGGAGTATAAGGTGAGCCTGCGGTCAGCCGGGATCATAGATGTAGCAAGAGTAGCAGCCTTCTTTGGAGGTGGCGGACACATCCGGGCAGCCGGTGTGACCATGCAGGGAACGTTTCATGATATTGTGAACAATCTTTCCGCGCAGATTGCACTGCAGTTTGAGGAAAACGCAGATAAAAAAGAAGCAGAGTGAGAAAATATGTACCACGGAATTATCAATGTATATAAGGAGAAGGGCTTTACTTCTCATGACGTAGTGGCAAAGCTGCGTGGCATTTGCAAACAGAAAAAGATCGGACATACAGGAACCCTTGACCCGGAAGCGGTGGGGGTTCTTCCTGTTTGTCTGGGGTCAGCAACAAAGCTCTGTGATATGCTGACAGATAAAACCAAAGAATATGTGGCTGTACTTAAGCTTGGAGTAGTGACAGATACACAGGATCTGACAGGAACGATACTGGAAGAGCATCCGGTCACTGTGACAGAGGAACAGATCAGAGAGGTCATTTTCTCTTTTCAGGGGGATCAGCTGCAGATTCCACCCATGTATTCTGCCCTGAAGGTGAATGGAAAGAAGCTGTATGAGCTGGCGAGGGAAGGAAAAGAAGTGGAGCGGGCAGCAAGACCCATTACCATCCATGAGATCGAGATTCTTAAGGAAGAGCTGCCGGAGATCACAATCCGGGTGAGCTGTTCTAAAGGAACCTATATCCGTACTCTCTGCCATGATATCGGACAGGCACTTCTTTGCGGCGGAGCCATGGCATCTCTGACAAGGATCAGGGTAGGAAGCTTTCAGATCGGACAGGCTTATCTACTTGCAAAGCTGCAGCAGCTTTCGGATGAAGGAAGGCTTTCAGAAGCCGTTCTTCCGGTAGAAGAGGTGTTTTCGCATCTTCCTGTCATGCATGTGGAGGAAGCGGGCATGAAAGCACTGCTGAATGGAAATCAGCTCAAAAAGTCGGAGCTTGAAGCAGCGGGAACAGAAAAGGCTGCGGCAGTAAAAACGGAAGAGGCATCGGGATACCGGGTGCGGATCCACGGGCTGGATGACAGGTTCTACGGCATTTATGAATATAAAGAAGAAAAGGGACTGTACTGTCCTGTGAAGATGTTTTTCCCGGAATAGAAAGGCCGGTATGATATGCAGATTATTCAAGGCACAACAGCGTTTGAAATAGAAGGAAAAAGTGCAGTAGCAATTGGAAAGTTCGATGGCATCCATGAAGGACACAGACTGCTGCTTTCCCATATTCTGAAGGAAAGGGAGAACGGCAGGAGGTCTGTCGTATTTACCTTTGACCCGCCGGCTTCTGTTTTCTTTGGAAAATCAGGAGAAGGACAGCTGACGACCAGAAGGGAAAAAAGGCAGATCTTTGCAGAACTGGGGATAGATGTGCTGGTGGAATTTCCACTGACTGCGGAAACTGCTGCTATCAGTCCGGAGAAATTTATTGAAGAGATTCTTTGCGGGCAGCTTCATGCAGCTTATGTAGCAGCGGGAACAGATCTGTCCTTCGGATACCGGGGACAGGGAAATCAGGAGCTGCTGCAGAAGATGGCAGATACCTTTGGCTATGAGGTGGATATCGTAGATAAGATCAGAAAGGATGGCAGAGAGATCAGCTCATCCTATGTCCGTGAGGAGATCGAACAGGGACACATGGAGATGGCAGCTGAGCTGCTTGGCAGTGCATATGAGGTTTCAGGCGTGGTGGAAGAAGGAAAACGGCTTGGAAGAAGACTTGGGATGCCGACCTTAAATCTTTATCCGGAGAAGGATAAGCTTCTGCCGCCAAGGGGAGTATATTATTCCGTGGTCTTCTGGGATGGAAGGGAATATCCGGGTATTACCAATATCGGACACAAACCAACGGTGAATAATACGTCTCTGATCAGTGTGGAAACCTATCTTTATGATTTCAAAGAAGATATGTATGGAAAAGAGATCCGGACGGCACTTCTTCATTTTAAAAGACCGGAGCAGAGGTTTGGCAGTGTGGAAGAGCTGAAAGCACAGATGGAAAAGGATATTGCAGCGGGAAGAATATACCACAAATTGCCAGTGCAGTACATTTGACAGATATTATATAATTTGTTATAGTGTTGTTGCAAATTTGTAATGATTTTGTAACAAAGTGATATCTGGAGGAATGTTTTTTGAACAGGAAAGTAATAAATGGAGTCGCAGCTCTCTGCATGGCTGGTATGCTTCTGGAGCCCGTCATGACGGTAAATGCAGAAGAACTCCTGACAGCGGGAGTAGGGGATCTGTTTTCCAGCGAGTTGACAGAGGATCAGTACAAAAAAATCGCAAAGGAAGCAGAAGGCACCAGATGGGGATATACGGAGCTTGGGATCTGCAACGTGGAAGAGAATAATCTGAACGTGCGTCAGGAGCCTGATGAAAATGGAAAACTGGTCGGAAAGCTTCCCAAGGAAGCCGCATGTGAGATACTGAAGGAAGAGGGAGACTGGACTTATATAAAGTCAGGAAAGGTAGAAGGCTATGTGAAGACGGAATATCTGCTTTCAGGTTATCAGGCGGAGAAAAAGGCAAAGGAGACAGCAAAGACAGTGGCTGTTTCTTCAGCAGATGCTCTGAATATCAGGGAAGAGCCTGATACAGCGGCTGAAGTGGTAACACAGGTGGCAAAGGGAGAAGAGCTGGAGATCTCCGAGATCATGGAGAATGGCTGGATCAAGGTATTCCTGGATGATGAAGAGGTGTACGTTTCCGGTGATTATGTGGATGTGAAGTCAGATCTTGCAACAGCAGTCACTATGACAGAGCTTCTTTATGGACAGGGCGTATCTGACGTGAGAGTGGAGCTCTGCCAGTATGCAAAGCAGTTTCTGGGTAATCCCTATGTATGGGGCGGCACCAGCCTGACAAAGGGGGCAGACTGCTCCGGATTTGTCATGAGTATTTTCAAGAAGTACGGGGTCAGTCTGGCTCATTCTTCTGTAACTCAGTCAAACAGCGGAAAAAAGATCTCAGCAGATGAGCTTCTGCCGGGAGATCTGATCTTCTATGCCAAGGGAGGAAGGATCAATCATGTGGCTATTTATATCGGAGGCGGGCAGGTGATCCATGCCAGCAGTCCAAAGACGGGGATTAAAATATCTAATTACAATTACCGGACACCTGCCAAAATGGTACGTGTTCTGCAGGCATAAAAGGCGGAATGACAGCTGGAATACCGGGGCGGATATCGAGCTGGATATCAATAAATTTTCACTTTACAGTCAGCAAAAAATGTGCTATCATTCAAACGTATGAATTGAGCCCGGACCCAACTTGTGGAAACTCCAACCCTGGTTTAGTCTGTGGCGGTTTAAGAATAAGGAGGAGAAATCAATGATTTCAAAGGAAAAGAAAACCGCGATTATGAAAGAGTATGCTACCTGTGAGAACGATACAGGATCACCTGAAGTACAGGTTGCAGTTCTGACTGCAAGAATTCAGGAGCTTACTGAGCATTTAAAGCAGCATCCCAAGGATAACCACTCCAGAAGAGGTATGTTCAAGATGGTTGGTCAGAGACGTGGTCTGCTGGATTATCTGAAGAAGAAAGATATCAACAGATACCGTGCACTGATCGAAAAACTGGGATTAAGAAAGTAATATCGGTTTTTAAGGCGGAGCGCTGAAGAGATTCGGTTTCTCCGCCTTTTAATTCATGCAGCAGGTTTGCCATGGAAGCATGGAGCTGTTATGCATATGGCCGGAACAGGGGGCTGTACCGGCTGGTAAGGATGAAGAGAGAAAAGGAGAAGATTATGTACAAGACGTTTTCAATGGAACTTGCCGGACGTACACTCAGTGTTGATGTCAACCGTGTAGGCAAGCAGGCAAACGGATGCGCATTCATGCATTATGGTGATACTACCGTATTATCCACTGCAACAGCATCTGAGAAACCAAGGGATGGAATTGATTTCTTCCCACTTAGTGTAGAATATGAAGAGAAGCTTTATGCCGTAGGTAAAATTCCCGGAGGCTTTAATAAGAGAGAAGGAAAGGCAAGTGAGAATGCTATCCTGACAAGCCGTGTTATTGACAGACCCATGCGTCCTCTGTTTCCCAAGGATTACAGAAATGATGTTACTCTGAATAATATGGTTATGAGTGTAGATCCTGCATGCCGTCCCGAGCTTGTTGCCATGCTTGGTGCTGCAATAGCAACCTGCATTTCCGATATTCCTTTTGATGGACCCTGTGCTATGACTCAGGTTGGCATGATAGACGGAGAATTCGTTATCAACCCAAGCCAGGAGCAGTGGAAGAAGGGAGACCTGAACCTGACAGTTGCCTCCACCAGAGAAAAGGTGATCATGATCGAAGCAGGAGCCAATGAGATTCCGGAAGCTACTATGATCGAAGCAATCTACAAGGCTCATGAGATCAACCAGACGATCATTGAGTTTATTGATAAGATCGTTGCTGAGGTTGGAAAGCCAAAGCATACTTATGAGAGCTGTGCAGTTCCGGAAGAGCTGTTTGCAGCGATCAGGGAGGTCGTAACTCCTGAAGAAATGGAAGAAGCTGTATTTACAGATGAAAAGCAGGTTCGTGAAGAGAATATCAGAGTGATCACTGCGAAGCTGGAAGAAGCTTTTGCAGAGAACGAAGAATGGCTTGCCGTTCTTCCTGATGCAATCTATCAGTATGAGAAGAAGACTGTCCGCAAGATGATCCTTAAGGATCACAAGCGTCCTGATGGACGTGAGATCACACAGATCAGACCTCTTGCAGCAGAAGTTGATATTATCCCCAGAGTTCATGGCTCTGCAATGTTCACAAGAGGACAGACACAGATCTGTAATGTATGTACTCTTGCTCCTTTGTCAGAACAGCAGAAGATCGATGGACTTGATGAAAATGAAGTAAGCAAGCGTTACATGCACCATTATAACTTCCCTGCATATTCTGTAGGTGAGACCAAGGTTTCCAGAGGACCCGGAAGAAGAGAGATCGGACATGGTGCACTGGCAGAGAGAGCACTGATCCCTGTGCTTCCTTCTGAGGATGAGTTCCCTTATGCGATCCGTACAGTATCTGAGACCTTTGAATCCAACGGTTCTACATCTATGGCATCTACCTGTGCATCCTGTATGTCACTGATGGCTGCTGGTGTACCGATCAGGAAGATGGTTGCAGGTATTTCCTGTGGACTTGTTACAGGTGAGAGCGATGATGATTTTGTGCTTCTGACAGATATCCAGGGACTTGAAGACTTCTTTGGAGATATGGACTTTAAGGTGACAGGTACTACAGAAGGTATTACTGCGATCCAGATGGATATCAAGATCCACGGACTGACAAGAGCGATCGTAGAGGGCGCTATTGCAAGATGCCGTGAAGCAAGACTCTTTATCATGGATAATTGCATGAAGAAAGCGATCGCAGAGCCCCGTAAGGAGGTTGGTCCTTATGCACCGAAGATCATTTCCCTGCAGATCGATCCTGAGAAGATCGGTGATGTTGTTGGACAGAGAGGAAAGACCATCAATGAGATTATCGCCAGAACCGGCGTTAAGATCGACATTACTGATGAAGGTAAGGTATCTGTATGCGGAACTGATCCTGACATGATGGCAAAGGCGCTTGAGTATATCAAGACCATTGTGACAGATTATCAGGAAGGGCAGATCTTCACGGGTGTTGTTGTCAGCATCAAGGAGTTTGGTGCATTCGTTGAGTTTGCACCCGGCAAGGAAGGAATGGTTCACATTTCCAAGATCGCCAAGGAAAGAATTAATCGTGTAGAAGATGTTCTTACCTTAGGAGACAGGGTAACTGTTGTATGCCTTGGCAAGGATAAGATGGGCAGAATGAGCTTCTCCATGAAGGATGTAGCACAGCAGTAAAGAATTATCAGAAAACATTATAAATAAAGAAATACGAAACTGCCGGCAGGGTAAAAATCTGCCGGCTTTTTTGCACTCCTTTGGCAGAAAGTCAGCCGGATCATTTATCTGTCTGTCATATATCCGGGGCTTTTTCATATACTGAGATATAGGAAAAGGAGGACAAGATGAACGCAGAGGAGATTTTACATATTTTTCCGCAGGCGGTCAGGGGACGGTTCAGAATGGCTGCGGAAAAAGCAGAAGGTCTGCAGGAAATCAGATTTGCAGTAGGAAGACCGGTACGTGTCATTATGGAGGAAGGGGAATTTTTCCTTAGGAATACCGGAAAGCTGACAAGGATCATAGCAGAAGACTGCTGGATCCTGCAGGAAAAGGAAATGGCGCAGTTTCTGGATCATGTCTGCAGCTATTCCCGGTATGCCTACGAAGAGGATATACGGCAGGGATTTCTCACGGTTCCCGGCGGGCACCGGATCGGGATCGCAGGACAGGTTATCCTGAAGGAGGATGGAGGTATAAAAAATATGAAATATATCAGCTATGCCAATATCAGGATTTCCCATGAAATTCCGGGAGCTGCCGGTCTGCTGATGCCATATCTTTATGAAAAGGGAAGGATACTGAACACAATTCTGATCGGACCTCCGTTAAGCGGCAAGACAACGGTGCTCCGGGATATGATCCGGCAGCTGTCCTATGGCGGCGGGGCACACAGGGGGAGGCAGGTGGCAGTTGTAGACGAAAGATCCGAAATTGCCGGCTCCTATATGGGGATACCGGGAAATGACCTGGGACTTCGGACAGACATACTGGATTCCTGCCCGAAAAGTCTTGGTATGCTGCTTCTTGTAAGATCCATGGCACCGGAGGTGATCGCAGTAGATGAGATCGGGGGCAAAAGGGATGCAGATGCGATCCTGGAAATCATCAGATGCGGCTGCAGTGTGATCGCTACCATGCATGGAAGCTGTATGGAAGAAATGAAGGAGAGGGGAATACCGGAGACACTGTTTGACTGTGTGGTACTTCTTGAAAGGTGTGGGAGGGAAGGAGAACCTTTTTCTATTCTGAAACGGGCTGGGGGAAGGATATGATAGGTAAAATTCTTGGGGTATTCGGACTGCTGACAGGATCGATCGGATTTACAGCCGAAATCTGTATGGGTAGGAAAAACCAGATTCTGCTGCTGAAGGAGATCAGGGAAATGTTCTGTCTGATCCAGGGAGAGATTGACTATACAGCATTACCGCTTCCTGAAATTTTCAGAAATCTGTCAGAAAAAATAAAGGAACCGCTTTCAGGTGCGCTGAGGGAAGCTGCTGGCAGGCTTACGATGGAACAGGGGGAAACGATCAGGGAGCTCTGGCAGAAGGAGATGGAAAAGGCGCTTGCTTCTTATCATTTGTCCGGGAACCAGAAACAGATCCTGTTTTCCTTTCCGGACGGATTTGCAGAAAACGAATACAGAGGACAGGCAAGAGCGATAGACCGGTACATAAGGGATATGGATCGTGAGATACAACAGTGTGAGGAGGAGCTTAAGAGTAAGAACAGAATTATAATGAGCCTTGGAATTGCAGCAGGACTGTTTCTTGTGATCGTTTTGCTGTGACAGGAGCAGGAGGAGCAATGGGAGTAGGGCTGATATTTAAAATAGCTGCAGTGGGGATACTGGTGACAATCTTAAGTCAGGTACTGAAACATAGTGGAAGAGAGGAACATGCCTTTCTGATCAGTCTTGCCGGACTGATCCTTGTGCTGACATGGATCCTGCCATATATTTATGATCTGTTTATAATGGTACAGGATCTTTTCCAATTCTGAGAGGAGGATGACAATGGATATGCTGAAAATCGGGATTCTCGGGCTGACGGGTATTATGCTTGCGATCCAGTTTAAGGGTACCAGGGCAGAGATCAGTCTGTATATGGGAGTAGCGCTTTGTATTCTTATTTTTGCTTTTTCAATGGAAAAGATCGGTAGTATCCTATCCCAGATCCTGTCCCTGAAAAAATATATCGGAGGAAGTGAAGCCTGGCTTGCCCTGATCCTGAAAGCAGTAGGGATCACCTATATTGGGGATTTCTGTGCCAGTGTCTGTAAGGATGCCGGATATCAGGCTGTGGCCGGACAGATTGAGATCTTTGCCAAGCTTTCTGTTCTATGCTTCAGTCTGCCGGTCATGGCTGCGGTCGTTGAAAATATCAGTACAATTGTAGGGGGATAAAATGAACGACTATTTAACGGAACAGATGGAGGAGCTTAATCTGACCGCTGCATCAGAGTCATTTACGAAGCTGTTTCCGGGATATCAGATCGATATGAATTCTCTTTTTAATCTGATACTGGAAGGACAGGCAGGGGAGGCTTTTAAGATGATCACACAGGCGGTAAAGGAGGGATTTGCCGGGGATCTTGCAGGTATGAAGACATTGCTGGTGAGCATTTTGCTGATCGGTATCTTTTCTGCATTGTTGTCTGATTTCTCGGATGTTCTGGCGAAGGGGAATACAAGAGGAACAGGATTCTATCTGCTGTATCTGATTCTTCTTTCCACATTGACAGGAGCTTTTACCGTGATCTCCAGGATTGCAGTTGCCACCTTTGAAAATATCATTCTTTTTGTAAAGCTGTTTGTCCCATCATGGGCAGTGAGTGTTTCCGTTTCACTTGGAACAACGACAGCCTCTTTTTACTATGGAATGATGCTGCTTCTTGTATGGGGGATCGAGGAGATCCTTCTTTCGGTCATGGTTCCTTTTATTTACAGCTATGTGATCCTGGCACTCCTCTCAGCCCTGTTTCCGGAAGAAAGATTGAATCTCCTGCTGGATTTCATGAAAAGGATCGCAGATTTTGCCTTTAAGGTCATGCTGGCGCTTGTTACAGGAATGTCCTTTGTACAGGCACTGATCATACCGGCAGTAGACGGACTTAAGGTATCGGCAATGAAGAAGGCCATGCAGGTGCTCCCGGGGATTGGCGGAGCAGTAGAAGGCGTGGCAGAGCTTGTACTGGGGTCAGCAGTGCTTATCCGGAATACTATGGGAATTTTATTTCTGGTACTGCTTCTCCTGATCTGTGCATTGCCGGTTTTTAAGATCCTGGTGCTTTCCGGACTGATCCGGTTTGGCGCTGCGCTTTGCAGTGTGGTTGGAGATAAACGGCTGTCCGGATGCGTGGACAAGGTAGGAGAAGGGTGCTTTCTGCTTCTTCGCTGTGTTCTTACCGGCATGGCATTGTTTCTGATCGTGGTGGCGATCGTGTCGTGTATTGTGAGGTGAGCATTATATGACAGAGATTATACGGGAAACAGGAATTTTTATCATCGTGGCAGAGGCTATGGTTTGTCTTGCCCCGTCAGAGGTATACAAAAAGTATATCAGGCTGATCGTTGGAATGGTTCTGGTGGTACAGCTGGCATTGCCGGTTCTTTCCCTGTTTTCAAAAAATGGAGCCTTATCTGATCCCGGTAAAGTCCCTGCTTACGAAATGGAAATAGAATTTCGTACAGATGGGAAGCAGAAAGATCCTGTGCAAAGACAGATGGAAAAGGAGATTATGCAGAGACTTGGGCAGCTGGAAGAGGTACAGATCCTGGATATAGAGTTGAAGGAAAGAGAAGACGGAAACATGTATCTTCTTGTCGTACTGGAAGCACCGGAAAAAGATGGCCTGTGGGCAGAAAACAGCACGATAGAGGGAAAGGAAGAGTGGCTGCAGCAGAAAAAGCAGTATATTGCGGAAATGCTGCAGATGGATATGTCGGATATGGAGGTTGAAGTGTCTGAATGGAGATAAAGAGGAAAGAAAAGCTGTTCAGATCCCTTGCAGGGAAAAAAGAGAATTTTCTGATCCTGTTTCTGGCCGGGATTCTGCTGCTTGTGATCGCATGGCCGGCAGAAGAAAAAAAGAAGGAAAGCAAGTACGGTTTTTGGGACAGCCAACATGATACGATAGTATCAGAGGGAAGTGAGGATGCCAGTCTTCCGGAGATGACGGCGGATGCAAAGGCGATGCGGGAGTATGCGACTGTGATGGAAGGACAGCTGGAGGATTTCCTGTCTTCTGTGGAAGGAGCAGGTGATGTAAAGGTATTCCTGACGCTGAAGGGATCCGGTGAAGCTGTAATAGAAAAGGATACAGAGTCATCTCTGGATTCCAGTACGGAGGTAGAGGGAAGCGGCAGCAGGAATGCGGCAGAATCTACTGAAAAGATGGTTTCAGTTTACACAGAGGATGGCACAAGACCCTTTATAAAAAAGGTGATCTATCCAGAAGTAGAAGGTGTTGTTGTCTGCGTAAGCGGCGCAGATCAGGGGAAAATAAATAAAAACATTACGGAGGCAATTCAGGCATTATTCGGGATAGATGTACATAAAATAAAAATAATCAAAATGAGTTCCAGATAAGGAGAAACGGCGTTGAAAAATATGATGAAAAAGAATCAGATCATGATCACGGCTCTGGCAATTATGATCGCAATTGCGGGATATCTGAATTTTGCAGGTTCTAGGATCTCGGAGGAGGAGATCATGGAAACCGGCGCAGATTCTGCTGTGACTGCAAAAGAAGATGCACCTGACACGGAGGATACACAGGTGGCCTCACTATTTGAGATCTCTGACGAAGATATGGAAGCAGCGGAAAATTATGATATTGCGAGCCTGGATTCGGATGTAGTCAGTGAGGAACCTGATTACCTTGATGAGACCATGCAGGAAAGTATGGCAGAGAACACAGGGGATGAGCTGTCAGATCAAAGTGTACCGGGGGAGGCTGTATTTACGTCATCCTCCAGTCTTGACAGCCTGTCTGGTGCAAAGCTTTTGAAGGAGCAGGTACGTGCCAGAAATAAGGAGACGCTTCTGGAGATCATCAATAACGTAAATATCAGTGATGAGCAGAAGCAGGAAGCTATTGACGGCATGATCGCGATCACAGATGCGGCAGAAAAGGAAACAGCGGCCGAGATCCTGCTGCAGGCCAAGGGCTTTGATGATGCGGTTGTGAGTATTGCAGACGGCATGGTGGATGTGGTGATAAATACCAGTGACCTGACCGAAGCACAGCGTGCCCAGATCGAGGATATTGTAGTGCGCAAGACAGGGATCGGAGCGGAAAATATTGTAATCAGTACTACTACAGCAGAATAAAATGTGATATTCTATACAAGGACAGAGAAAGAGAGGAATTCTGTAATGGCAAGAGTATTTTTGATCGTGCTTGACAGTCTCGGGATCGGAGCAATGCCGGATGCAGGTCAGTTTGGAGATGAAGGAACCAATACACTGCGTTCTGCAACCGGCGGCTCTGATGCACATTACCCTAATCTGAAGGAAATGGGGCTTTTTAATATTGATGGTGTGGATTTCTCGAAAGGTACCAGAGAGCCATCTGCGGCATATGCCAGGATGACGGAGAAATCCAGAGGAAAGGATACCACGATCGGTCACTGGGAGATTGCGGGAATTATTTCAGAAAAACCGCTCCCGGTTTACCCGGATGGATTTCCGGAGGAGATCCTTGCGCCGTTTAGGAAGATGACGGGCAGGGGTGTTCTGTGCAACAGACCTTATTCAGGCACAGAGGTTATCAAAGATTATGGAGATGAACATGTAAGGACAGGAGATCTGATTGTCTATACTTCGGCAGACAGTGTATTTCAGATCGCAGCCCATGAGGATGTGGTTCCGGTAGAAACGTTATATCATTACTGCGAAGAAGCAAGAGGGCTGCTTACAGGGAAGTATGGTGTCGGAAGAGTGATCGCAAGGCCCTTTACGGGGGAGAGCGGTCATTATGTGAGGACGCCAAGAAGACATGATTATTCACTTCTGCCACCTGCAGAAACGATGCTGGATGCATTGAAGGCAGCAGGCAGGGATGTGATCGCAATAGGAAAGATCCGGGATATTTTTGCCGGAAAAGGTATTACGGAAGCAGTATACACCAGTGGAAATACAGAGGGCATAGCCAGGACACTTGCCTGTATGGATCGGGATTTTGACGGATTATGCTTTACGAATCTTGTTGATTTTGATATGCTGTACGGGCACAGAAATAACTGTGAGGGCTATGGAAGGGCACTGGAGGAATTTGACAGGGCTCTGCCTGGGATGATGGCGAAGCTTGGGGATGGAGATGTTCTGATGATCACAGCCGATCACGGATGTGATCCAGGTTATACGGTGTCTACGGATCACTCCAGAGAATATACGCCTTTTCTGATGTATGGAAAGAAAATCAAACCTGCGGACTTAGGAACGAGGGATACCTTTGCAGATATCGGTGCAACTGTGCTTGATTATTTCCAGGTACCATCAAAAATCGCAGGCACATCCATGCTTTAAATACAAAACGATCACTTGGAGGAAAAAACGTGGGAAATTACGATAAAGAAATCAACAGAAGACGTACGTTTGCGATCATCTCGCATCCTGATGCAGGTAAGACGACGCTGACAGAGAAATTCCTTTTGTATGGAGGCGCTATTAATCTGGCAGGAAGTGTAAAGGGAAAGGCGACGGCCAGACATGCTGTATCTGACTGGATGGAGATCGAGAAGGAGAGAGGTATTTCCGTTACTTCTTCTG
>ERZ1026864.392-NODE-392-length-27266-cov-4.773952_pt1 | contig 27266 bp, 40 predicted proteins | sample MGYA00380162_ERZ1026864 | MGnify/ENA primary metagenome ERZ1026864 (study PRJEB33269, sample SAMEA4719798) | human gut metagenome | biome: human-associated habitat; feature: organic feature; material: feces | place: Cameroon | collected 2013-10 ... | reverse complement strand
GAGGAAGCGGTGAAAAAATTTGAAGAAGAAGACTGGACATGCAGTCGGCAAGAAGTGTGCAAGATAACAGAATCGGATTCCACTGAAATGATGAAAAACATACTGTGGGAATAATATTAGGGAGGAAAAGAAAATGATGAAAATTAAAATGATTGCTGTAGCAGCTGCTGCATGTGTGGCAATGGTGTCTCTGGTTGGATGTATGCGTGAAGCAGATCGTGTAACATACAACGTGCAGAAGGAGGCGGACAATTTCAATGTGGAACGAAGATTGTCGGTTATCAATGCCAGAACCGATAAGCCGGTTCTGGAACTAATCGGGTATTTTTCGCTGTCAAACAATGACAACAATGAACTGGTTATCACATTGGAAACCGGGCAGAACACATACAAGGTGAATTATGTTTACTTGAACGATTGGACGATTTACACAGTGGAAGATATCAGCGGCGCACATGTGGACAAGTATCATTATGAAATCAACTTCCTTCCGGAAATGATTCAACCCATTACGATAACGCAGAAAGACTAATGAGGTGCTGACCATGCGTACAATAACCATATTTTGTGAAACATGCGGCGAACCGGTGCAAACGCAGCGTATTACCCGCCGGTTCTGCCGGAATTGTGCCCGGGAACGAAACCGCATTTTCATGCAAGAAAAACGAGCAGCGCTGAAACGTGCATCACAGCCAGAACGTGCCGCACAACCGGCTGACTGGAACGATGTGACAGAAACCATCAGCAACTTGGTTGACCCCAAGCCTGGCGTATGCTACGTTGTACGCAACCGCATAACCGGTCGTGTGCTAGCAGATCGGCAGAACCGGGTGATCTATTTTCCGGATGTTGCAACGGCATATAACTACTTAGGCAGGCATTACCAAAATCGATCTGTTTATCGGCTGGAACGGAGGTATGGGGTATGACTATTGAAGAAAAAATTGCACGATATCGTGAGATTCCCAAGTTGATTGAAGATCTTCGGATCGATAAAGAAATCTGCACGTCTGTGAAGTCGGTGCAGTACGACAGCATTGGCGAGGCAAAGGGAACCCATGAAAACAGCACAGAGAAAAAGCTAATTGATGCCGCAGAGATCGACACAGAGATCGCGCAGCTTGAACGGGAACGGGATCAGCTGAAGCTGGAGATATTGCAGGAGATCAACTGTGCTATTTCTGGCGGTGGCGCAAAGGAGGTAGAAATGCGAATCATTCTGAAATCGCATCTGCTGACGGGAAACAGTCTGAAACACATTTCCTGTGCGGTGGTACATCGCGACTATGGCACAACACGAAAAATTTTTCGTGAAGGGCTTACCTTGCTGAAAAAACCTTACTCAATCTCACTCAATCTCACCGAATCTCACTTGAAATAATCTGAATTCCGTGGTATGATTATACTGACAAAATAAAAAAATGCCGCAGGAGCAAATCCGAGCGGCATTTTTTATACCCTAAAAGCACTACAGGAAAGGAGAAAATCACATGACTGGAAAACAGCATATATTTGCAGACGAGTATTTGATTGATTTAAACAGGGTTCGAGCATACAAAGCAGCATACCCGAATGTAAAAAATGATGCTGTTGCCGCCGCAAATGCGTATAGATTGCTCAAAAATGCTGAAATTAAAGCCTACATCGAAGCACAAATGGAGAAAATTAGTTCTGCAAAGATGGCAGATGCAAAAGAGGTCATGGAATATCTAACTGCTGTTCTGCGAGGAAGCACACAGTCAACTGTTTGCGTTGTAGAAGGGACTGGAGAAGGATGCAGTAAAGCTAGGTTGATTGAAAAACCTCCGGACGAGAAAGAACGGCTGCGGGCAGCAGAACTTCTTGGCAAGCGATTTGGGCTGTATAAAGAAAAATTAGATATTGCCGGAGAGGTACCAGTTGTGATCTGCGGAGAAGATGACCTTGAATCCTAATAAAATTTATCTGCCTGATGTTGTCGGAAAAGGCTATAAAGCGTTCTGGGAATTCAAGGGGCGTTATAACGTTTGCAAAGGCGGACGAGCCTCGAAGAAGTCCAAGACAACAGCCCTTCGATGGATTTACCTGATGATGAAATACCCATTAGCAAATCTGCTGGTTGTACGAAAAATTGGGCGTACCCTGAAAGACAGCTGTTTTACAGATCTGAAATGGGCAGTACATCGGCTGCATGTTGAAAAATGGTGGTCGTGGAAAGAATCACCGCTTGAAATAACGTACTTGCCAACCGGACAAAAAATTCTGTTCCGTGGATTGGATGATTCGTTAAAGGTTACGTCTATCACCGTGGAACACGGTGTGCTCTGCTGGGCGTGGCTGGAAGAGGCTTACGAGTTGCTGAAAGAAACTGAATTTGATACGCTGGACGAATCCATTCGAGGTGAGATGCCGGAAGGATATTTTAAACAATGGGTGATCACCTTCAACCCGTGGAGCGCACAGCATTGGTTGAAAAAGCGATTTTTTGACATTCAATCGCCGAACATTCTTGCAACTACAACCAATTATCTTTGCAATGAATGGTTGGACGAAGAAGACGCGAACTTGTTTGAGGACATGAAGAAAAACCGCCCAGAACGATACAAAGTCGCAGGGCTTGGCGGATGGGGCGTTACAAAAGGACTTGTATTTGAGAACTGGGAAGCAGCTGATTTGTCCGACCAGATTCCGCATTTTGCAAATATTTACAACGGATTAGACTTTGGTGTCGTTGACCCCAATGCGCTGGTCCGTTTTGATTTTGAGGCTGGTCAAAAAATTGTCTATGTTTTTGATGAATACTATCAAGGCAGCATTTCGCTTGAAATGCTTGCCCAGGAAATAAAAAATAGAATCGGATCCGGCTATGTAACCTGCGATTGCGCTGGTGCACAACAAATCCTAGAGTTGTGCCGGTTGGGCATTCGAGCAACTCCTGCGCAGAAAGGCAGTGGAAGTGTGCTGTATGGCATTCAATGGCTGCAAGGATATAAAATCATTGTGGACTATCGGTGCACGCATTTCATTGAAGAAATCAGCAATTACCGATGGGCAACGGATAAATTTGGAAACCCGATTGATTTACCAGTTGATGAGAACAACCATTTGATGGATGCATTGCGATACGGAACAGAGCCAATTCAGCACGGAGTTGCAACTGCAAGCAAAATCAGATTATAAGAGGGAAGGGAGAATATGGCAAGAAAAGTACGGGAAGGATACCCCGATTTCACAGCGGAACGGGAAGCGATTGAAGCAAACGGGATCACACCGGAATTGGTTTCGCATATCATCTGGAAGCACCGATGGAATAGTCGCTACAATTACAAACTGCGAATGCGATACAGTACGTTCCGGGAAGGCGTACCAATTTTTCAGCGGATTCCACGCTTCCATGAGAACTACGCGCAGCTGAACAATCAGATTAACACCGATTTCTTTTCCGAGATCATCGACCTAAAAACAGGATATTTCGCTGGGAAACCGATTACATACAGCTATTCCAAAACAGATGAATCTATTGCGGAAACAGGCGGAGAAGAAGCCGTAAAAGCCTGCACCAAAGCACTGACAGATTTTACAACGCATGCAAATATCTATGATGTGGATATGCAGTGTGTCAAATATGCTGCAATTTGCGGATATGGTGCACGCCTATTTTACATCGATAAACCCGGTGGGAAAGAGAATGTCATGTCGGTCTTCCCGGATCAGGCTGCAATCATTCCACAAAACTGTGAGATATCAGAGCCAGCATATGGGGTGCGCTATTACAGCATGCGAGATATCCACAATCATACTGTATATCGTGCAGAATTTTACGATAAGGAGTTTGTGTATTACTACGAGGGGCAGTCCTTCTCGAAGCTGCATGCAGTAGGCGAACCAATGCGGCATCTATTTGGTGGATGCCCGCTACAAGGAATTCCGAATAATAACGAACTAATCGGGGATGCAGAGAAAGTACTGGCTTCTATCGATTCCTATGACCGCTTTTTGTCGGATTGCAGCAATGAGATGGAAAACTTTTCCAATTCCTACATGGTATTTGAAAATGTGAATATCACGCCTGAACAAATCGTTGAAGCACAAAAAAGCGGATCCATTCAATTCTTTTCCGGTGCGAACAACAACGGAAAAATCTATTACTTGGCGAAAGACTTCTCGGGGACTTGGCAGGAGAATTATGCGAAGCGTCTGGAAGACAACATTCGCTATGAATCCGGAACGCCCAACATGGGGGACGAATCGTTCGGGGCGGCCTCTGGTGTTAGCCTAAAATACAAAATGATTCCGCTGGAGACAAAGTGCGGGATGCTGCAAGCTAAAATGCAATCCGCTGGTATGTATATGTTCCAGCTTCTGGCAGGGAGTTGGAACCGGCGCAAAATTCCATGCAAGCCTGAACAATGTACCATGACATTTAAACGAAACTTTCCGTTGGATGCGTTGAGCGAAGCGCAGGCAGCACAAGCAATGATTGCATCTGGATTGCCGGAACAGATTGTGTACGAAAGCGCTTATAGCTTTATTGACGATGTAGATTATGTCATGCAGCTGAAAGAACAGGAAGATGGTTCCTATTCACTGTACCAGGTGCCGGAAGAAGCTGCCGGAGAAGATCATGCAGTATGATTTGTGGCACTATCAAGTGCAGCTTCGCCGCATCGCAGCGCATCGAGAAAAAGGCGTGGAAGCTGAAATCCGGAAGGCGTATCAAGATGTGCTGATTGAACTGCAAGCAATCCTTGGAAAGTACTATGCCGGTTATGGAGATCCTGAAACCAGCGTTTTAACGAGAGGAGATCTGCAAGCCGCAGGGCAGTATAAGAACTTCCTGGAAGACGTTCTAAGCCACCTGGATGGCTTAGGGGAACCAATGGAACGAAAGATACGGGAAACAGTAGAGGATACGTACACAACGTGCTATACCGGTATGGCAGCAGCCGTCCAACAAGTGACCGCTGGCAATGCGACCTTGCAATCGTTGTTTGGCGGTGCACTTGCAGTTACACCGGAAACAGTACGGCGTATTGTGGAATATCCGATACCCAAATTAACGCTGTCTACTGTATTCCAACGCCGGCGAAAACAGATTGTTTCTGATATTCAAAAAACATTGGCAGTTGGACTAGCCTCTGGAGATAGCTACACCAAAATGGCTGGCAGAATTGCAAAAACGCTGGGTGGAAACGAGAAAAAAGCGAGAACGATTGTTCGAACAGAAGCAAATCGAGCTATCAGCCGCGGGTTTCAGGACGTGGCAGAAGAAACAGCAGACCTATTGGATGGAACCGGATATGTAGATGTGAAAACGTGGCGATCTATGTTGGATGGTGACGTTCGGGACACACACCGCCATCTGAATGGTAAAACGGTGCACGCTTTAGAACAGTTTGAATCCAAAAGCGGTGCAAAAGCAGACTGCCCGGGGCATTTCGGCGTTGCAGAAGAAGACATCAATTGCAGATGTATTTTGGTTTATTCCATCATGTCAGAAGAGGAATTTGTTGCGCAGGGCGGAACGCTCCCGAAAAAGAGCTCGAAAAAAGAAGGGCAATTACAATTGATAACCGAGTCTGATGGAACATTCCGTATAAAAAAGACAGACAGCGACTTGACTTCTACTCACCAAAGTGGTATACTAAAAAGTAAGATAACATATCGAACTACAGAAACCGGGAAAACGATTGCAACGCGTTCAGTTCTTGGAAATTATTGTGTGAAATTACCCGATGGAAATAGTTCTTATATTACTAATCCTGTTTTCGATAAATATGAGGTGTTTGCAGGAAAAGGTTCTGAAAAAGAATTGCGTGTGCGTAATTTTCTTGTTGATAATTACGGCGGCGTATCGGATAACTGGTTTCATGCAAAAGGATATGTGCAAATCAGTGATTCTGACGGCACTGTGCGTAATGCGAATGTACACTGGTTCGAAGAAGAAAACGTCGGTATTCGTGAGTTGAAAGTGAAAGGCTGGTCGAAGAAATGAAAGTAAAATATATCGGAGAATATTATAAAGTTTCTTTAATAAAAAACAAAGTGTATGATGTCATTTCGGTTGAAGATGGCGCATACCGCATTGTGGATGAAACCGAAGAAGATTTTCTTTTTCCAGCAAATGAATTTGAAATAGTTGAAGATTAAACCATCCATAAAACGACAGAGTCATGGCAACGCTTGATTGAACTGAAGTGATAAAGCCGAATATGATGGAAAAGCTCTTAGAAGTAAAAGCTAGATTTAGAAAGTTATTTGAGGTGGAGGAGTTCGTACAGTCCACACGCCGATGGTACTGACAGGAGCAATCCGAGGGACGCAGGAGAAGTGTACGCCTGCCAAATGACTTTTTAATCTTTGAAAACCGCTTTGAGGAATCAGAGCGGTTTTTCTATAAGGAGTGATGTTTTATGATAATTCGCCTTACAGATGAGGAATATGAATTGTATCAAAAGCTTAGGAAAGCAACAGACGAAAAAGAAAAAGAAGCAATTCGGAAAAGGCTGAAAGAAATTGCAATCCAACGTGATAAAGCGCTAAAGGATTGCCCATTCGCACATTAACTGAAAAATGCAAAAGCGTACCAATCGGTGCGCTTTTTTCATGCCCGAAAGGAGGAGCCATGGAAGAAAGAGCCAAAGAGATCTTGCTGGAAAAGCTGGAAGAAATGGCGGAAGTTACACCGGATGCGTTTGACGATCCGCAAGGCTATGCGATATTGTGCAGCGCTATGGCAGACCTGTACAATGCGATTTGCAGCAGCTCCAAAAATCAATCCTGACCAAACAATAAAATGAATCGAAAATTAGCATCTGATTATTCAGATGTTATTTTTATGCCTGAAAGGAGAAAAAATATGGCAGATTTAAAGAACAGACTGACCTTCGGTGAAGCGCTGGAAGCACTGAAAGCCGGAAAGGAAGTTGCAAGAAGCGGCTGGAACGGCAAAGGAATGTTTTTGTATCTGATAAAAGGGGCAGAGTTCCAGAATGCTCTTAAATACGGATACGGCGAGTATGAAAGAGAGCCGACTATAACAAGCAGCATCGCCATGAAAACAGCACAAAACACAATCGTTATAGGTTGGTTGGCTAGTCAGACCGACATGCTTGCAGAGGATTGGCATATTGTAGAGTAACCACCGCCCCGACCATGGGCATAAACTGGCGGAGGGTGGAAACCAAAAACAAGCAAGCCTGTGGGTACGGCGTTTTTATTGAAAATTAGCATCTGAGCAATCAGGTGCTTTTTTTATACCAAAAATCAGAAAGGAGAGCAATATGAAGAAACCCTTATTTCACATTCCGCTTCAATTCTTTGCGGAAGATTCCGGCGGGGATGGTGGCGCTGCACCAGATGCAGGAACTGCTACACCACAGCCGGAAGGGCAGCCGAACGGGGAACCAGGGGCACCTGCTCCGGATCCAGCGCCAGATTCCAATGAGGAAGGGACTACCATCCAGCAGCTGACAGCAGACAATGAAAGCCTGCGTGCACAATTAGCAGCACTCCAGCAGCGGTATTTGTCGCAGGAAGAACAGACACGATTGGAATTGACACAGCGAGAAACACAGCTGGCAAACCGAGAGGCAACATTGACAGACCGTGAAAACCGATTACATGCTGTACATGCGTTGGAAGCTGCGGGGCTGTGTACAGACGGTGTTACCTCTACTGATTTGATGCCATTTGTACTGGGCAAGAATGCAGCCGACATTGACAGCAAGGTGAAATCTTTGCAGGAGCTTCTGGAAAAGCGTGAAACTGCGCAGACGGAAAAGTTTTACCGCAATGCAGGGCGGCAGCCGCAGCAACCGTCAGGCACTAGTGAGGGCGGTTCTGCCACACCGGCATTCCGCACTGCACAGCTGGAAGAGCAAAAGCGTGCAAGAGAAATCCGAGAACGTTATACAGGAGGACAAAAGGTATGAAGTTTCAAACAACTACAGTAGGAACCAATTCCATCATTTTGGCAAATGACCACTATGTTGCGGTTCCGTATAATTGTGGGACTCTGACAGCGTTGGCTACAAATGACGTAATCCCAGCTGGAACTGTAGTTCCAAGCAATGACGACAAAGCAAAAGGCGTTTTGCTGTCGCCGGTTAATCTGGCAGAAAATCCAAACGGCACCATCGTGGTACATGGATTCATTCAATCCAGCAAGCTTCCGGCTGTACCGGATGCTAAGGCTGTCGCTGCATTGAAATTGATTCAATTTGTAGACTAGGAGGTAACATATGAACTTAAGAGATGTTTTTACCGCAGAAGCAATTGCAGCAAACTGGACGGAAACTGCATCGAATAGCATTCCATATTACGGTGCAGGACTGTTTCCGGCACGTAAGAAAGCAGGATTGGATCTAAAGTGGATCCGTGGCAACAAGGGACTCCCCGTATCACTTGCGCCGTCTGCATTTGATGCAAAGTCCACATTCCGTGACCGGATTGGTGTATCTATCAGCAAAACACAGATGGCATTTTTCCGGGAGTCTATGCTGATTACAGAAGAAGACGAACAGGAAATCATGCGGGTACAGGATGCCAACGATCCATATGCAGCAGATGTTCTGGAACGCATTTTCGATGATGCCCAGGCGCTGGTTGATGGCGCAAACGTTGTTCCGGAACGTATGATTATGCAACTGTTGGCACCAATTGGCGGAAAGGTTGGCATTGAGATCAAGGCAAACGGTACGGATTATACGTACAACTATGATCCAGATGGCAGCTGGAAAAAAGAACACTACATGCAGATTACAACGGCAGAGAACAAATGGGATGCATCTGCAACCTGCGACCCGGTTCAGGATTTGGAAGATGCGATGGAAGCGCAAGAAACAGCAACCGGCAGCAGACCGGAAATTGTGCTTATGAGCAAAGCAACATTCAAACTGATGAAGCAGTCAAAGCGCGTAAGAGACGGCATTCTTTCGCAGAACAGCACGCCGAATGTAAACTATACCTCTGCACGTGTGAAATCCTTCATCGAGGAGGAGTTGTCTGTTACATTGGTGGTATACACCAAGAAGTTCAAGAAGGAGGATGGAACAGTTGCAGCATTCTATCCGGATAATATTGTTATGCTGCTTCCATCTGGGTCTCTTGGATCAACCTACTATGGCACAACGCCGGAGGAACGTGCCGCGCAATCTTCTCATTCCGCTGGACTGGATGCGGATTTGTCGATTGTAAATACTGGCGTAGCAGTCACTGTAACAACGACTACGGATCCAGTCAACACCAAAACAACTGCATCTGAAATCGTATTGCCGTCCTTTGAACGGATGGAAGAATGCTATGCAATTGAGGTGGCGTAAATGGTATATAATCACGCTGTAAAGGCAAATGGGGTATTTTATCCAGCCGGGGTAGAAGTCCCGGAACCGGCAAACACGGCAGAGCCAAAGAAGAACGACCCGCCGCCACGAAAAAGCCGAGCAAAGCCGCCAGAGGGGAAAACAACATGCTGACACCAGAGCAATTAAAAGATGCGGGTATTTTCCCAGATGCAGATGCACAGGACTGTATGTGGGTAGAGTCCGGCTTAGAGTGGCTGAAAGCTTATACGACGCTGCCAATCGGGGCTATTGATGGTGACACGCTATCCGCACTTCCAGCCGGTGCGAAACTATTCTTGCAGCAATATCGGGATACTGTTCAGGGTGGAAACGTCACCTCGGAAACCATTGAAGGGCTTTCTCAAAGCTTCTCCTCAGACGGCATCTGCAATTCGCTGATTGCATTGGCGCAGGGATTACTGCCAAAATGGTTTACAGCAGTCCGATTCGTTCCAAAGCAGCAGCAATGGACATACAGACAGCCAGAAAGGTGGGATACATATTATGATTAAAGGCAAACGATTGGAAGCAGTCCGGCCGTTGGAACCGATTGTACCATCGGCTCCCAGCAGGGCAGTTTCTTCAGAAGCTAAGAAAGGAGTTGATGCAGAGAATGGGAGCATCCTTTCACATCGAAAAAGACCTGCTTCCGCTCATGCGAACGAAAGTAAGGAAACTCAGCGGAAAGGCCATTGAAATTGGTTCTTTTGGGGATCATGCCTATCTAGCGGGTATTCATGAATTTGGATGCCATATTCCTGTTACGCCTAAAATGCGAGCGTGGCTGCATCACAATGGGATCCATTTAAAAGAATCCACAACAGAAATTGTGATTCCAGAACGTTCATTTTTGCGTGCAGGGTTTGACAGCGAAGAAGAAAAAATAGCATCTCAAATTGATATTCTTCTTGGTGCGTACCTTACAAAAAACACCAGATATGATACGCTTTTGAGGGACATTGGAGAAAAGGCAGCATCTGCAATCAGAGAATTTGCAATCAATCTGGAGAGCCCGCCGAAATCAGAAGCAACAAAAGCACTGGAAGGTGGAAGCAAAAGTAATCCATTGGTTCAAACAGGAGAAATGATTAACAGCATCACCTATAAAATAGGGGGAAAGAACTGATGGAGCGCCCATACTTCCACTTTAAGCGACTGGTTCGCAAGTATAGTCGAGATATCGTGTTGCTAGTACAAGAACCCGGCAGCTACAAAAGCGGCATTTATCAGTCGGGCGAAACCACTCCTTGCAAGTGCAAGGGTGCAATCTTGTCCAAGAACCGATCCGCATTCCGCAATGACGGCGGAAATTACGCTGCCGAAGATAAAATCTTATATATGCTCCAGCCAATTCCACATGTGCTGGAGCGTGTGCAGGTGCAATTTCGTGGACAGATGTACAAACCTGTCGTTGACCGGGATCATAGCGATGCTGCATTAACAGGCGTGTATGTTTACCGGTTGGCATGGGTAGAACCGTTTTGCCGAGAGGAGGAGCACGATGATTGACCAGGATTATGAATCCACCATTGTAAATGAACTGTCACAATATACGGGATGTACCGTTGTGCTGGCCAATCAGACTGCACCTATGCCGCCGTATCCGTACATTTCGTATACCATTATTACACCTGTTCGTGCAGTTGGCGGAACCTATTGCGATCAAAAAAACGGCGTTCTCTATCAGCCTATGGAACAAACATGGAGTTTTACCGTACAATCTGATGACAGCAGATTGTGCCGCAAGAAGTCGATGCTGCTTTACGACTTTTTTGCTCGTGCAGGGCGTGATAAAATCGGAAAAAATGGGATTGCCGTTGCAGGAAAGACTGGCCTTACAAGTCGTGACAACCTGCTCACCATTCAATTTGAATACCGAAACGGGATGGATGTAACATTTCGTATGATGCACACCATTCCACTTGAAGAACCAACCATCGAATCTGTTTCCATTAATGGGAAATGGAACATCAAAAAATGAAAGGATGAATCATTATGGCATTATCAGATGTTACCGTTAACGTCAACATCACATCCGCTGCCGGCAGTGAGGGAACATGGTTCCCATTGATTCTGGCAGCTGGAAGCGCCGTGGACGCTGCTTGCAGCTACAAGGAATGCTACAATTTGAATCAGATTGTGGATGTAACCGCAGGCTACACGGATTCCGACACACGAGCTGAACGAGTCGCAAAAACAGAAAAGGCAAAGAACACCTATTTGTACGGAGCTGCCGATAAGATCTGCCAACAGAATCAGCCGCCGAACCGGATCGCCATTATCAGCATCGGAAACAAAACAACATTCAGTGACATGGAAGCGGCATTGTCCCCGTATTTGGATAAGGGATGGCGCCAGCTGGTGCTGGTAGGCATTGTGGAACCGGAAGCAAAACTGCAATTGGCGGAATACATTGAGTCGTTGGAACAGCGAAAACTGCTGTTCCTGCACAGCAATTCATCTGAAACCATGACAGCAACGATTACAATGGCAGATGAAAAGCAAAAGAAACTAACCCTAACGGATTATACCAGAACAGTTGCGGTTTATCATCCGCAGGCATCTACCAACTATGTAAATGCAGCTGTCGTTGGCGCAGTTGCAGGCAAAATCGCAGGATCCATTAATTATCGGAATATGGTGATTAACGGAATTGCGCCGGTTGCATTGACTGCAAAGGAACTGGATACGTTGCACAAGAATGGCTATTTCACAGTTGTAGAGCGCAGCGGCGATACTGTCACATCAACCGGAAAATCCGCATCAAACAAGCGCTATCTGGATACCTTGGACACGGAAGATTATGTGGTGCAACAGCTGACTATTGTTACGCAGAAAGCATTAAACGATAATGACATCGTCCGGTTCAATGATGATGGCATTTCAATTTTGGAAAATGCTGCGGTATCCGTCATGACAGATTGTTGCAGCAAAGGTATGATTGCTAAAAAAGCAGCTAACACCTATCAGTACACGGTCGATTACCCGTCTGTTTCTCAGGTGGATGCGAAAGATCTGGCAAATCGTGCCTATAAGATCGGTACGGTAACCTTTACTGCACAGGGTGCTGTCGATACCGTAGATATCAGTGTAAACATGGAACTGTAAAAAAGGAGGAACTGATTATGGATGCAATTCAGCCGGTTGTATTTGACCCGTCTAAGGTCACATTGACAATTGATGGTGTTTATATCACGGGGCTAGGGGAAAGCCCCATTACATTTGATTACAGCAACGATTCTGTCACTCTCAGTACAGGATTAGATGGTGCGTCTGTTTTCGCTGTAAATGCAGCAAAGAACGGCACATGTACGTTGCCGGTAAAGATCTCCTGCCCGCAGTATGCACGGTTGGTGGAATTAGCTAAGAATCATACGCTATTCCCAATTTGGTGCACGGACAAGTCAACTGGACGGCGTGCGGGCGGAAACTACGCCATGTTTTCCAAGATTCCTGGATTTACAGGTGATGCGTCTGATATTTCACTGAGCATCTGCATTGCAGATATGGATATTGATATGATTTAAGGAGTGTGTAACAACATGAAACGAGAAAAGAACAAGTTTTATACGGCTACAAAGGAAATCAAAGGCGTTACGTATACTGCACAGTTTAATGGTGTACGGCCAGCGCTCGAAGCAATTGACCGGTATAAGTCCAATGAAATTGGATTTTACGAATACCTGCTCAGTAATACAATTGTAGATCCGCCCGGGTTGCAGATTGAAGATTTTGACAGCGTGCAGGAGCTGCGGGCAGTCGTTAATTTCGCATCGTCCGTGATGAGCGGCCGATTTCGTGAAGCCGAGGAAGAACAGTCAAATTCGAGAGAACGTGAAGAAGAATCTGGCGCTTTGGCGGCTGGTTCTAAGTGATGCTGGATTTGACTATGAAACAGTTTTTTACCGCATGACATGGGACGAAATTGAAGAAGCCAATGCTGCGCTAGATCTTCAGCAAGAGGCGCAGGAACGGCATCGAGAAAAGCTAAAAGCAGAGCAATATCTCAAACGGCGAATGGGTAGGAGGTGATGCAATACGTCTGCAAAATCAGTGCTGCGTGAGGCAATCGTGAAGTTGGGCTTTCAGGTTGACGGCGCAGCGGCGCTTTTGAAAGCCGAAACTGCCTATAAAAAAATAGCGGATCAAACAGATGAGCTAGATCCAAAATTAGGTGGTTTGGGAGATGAATTTAAGGGGGTTGGAGATTCCGCACAGAGCAGTGCAAAAGGGTTCGAGGCAAGCGGAAAGGGCATGGATGCACTGTCAGATGCCGCAGACCTTTTAAAAGATACACTGTCTACTGTTGCAGGCGCGTTTGCAATCCACGAGCTGATTGACAATGTAAATGAGGCAGAGCAAGCATTCAACAAACTACAAAGTCAAACCGGGAAAAGCGCGGCAGAAATGCTGCAAATGAAAGATAGCGTAACAGAAATCTATACGCACGGAATGGGGCAGAGTTTAGAAGAAGTTTCTGACAGCCTCGCACTGGTAAATCAGCAGTTTAAAGGAATGGACACCGAGTCCATGGAGCTGATTGCCAATGATGCCATGGTATTCTGCGATACATTCGACGGTGACATCAACGAAACGCTTCGTGGTGTCAGCGCCTTAATGACCAATATGGGGCTAACCGCAGAAGAAGCGTTTGACTATATCGTAACCGGTGCGCAAAATGGTCTGGACAAGAGTGGGGAATTAACAGACAACATTGCAGAATACTCCCAATTATGGGCGCAGGCTGGATTTTCCGCAGAGGAAATGTTTACAGTTCTGCAAAACGGTTTGGACAGCGGCGCATATAATCTGGACAAGGTCAACGATTTTGTGAAGGAATTCTCTATTTCTTTGTCGGATGGGCGTATTGCGGAAAATATTGACAGTTTTTCTGAACGGACGCAAGATTTGTTTGTCCGCTGGCAAGTCGGCACTGCATCGCAAAAGGAAGTATTTCAATCGGTCATTGCGGATTTATCTGCAATGACCAATCAACAAGAAGCGCTGTCCATTGCCTCCAATGTTTGGAGCGCACTTGGTGAAGATAATGCCATGAAGGTTATTACTTCTCTAAACAACACAAGTGCTGCTTATCAGGATGTGGAAGGTGCCATGCAGTCCATCAACGAGATTCGGTATAACGACTTTGAATCCTCTTTGGAATCGCTGAAACGCAGTGCCGGCAGCTTGGTAACAGAGACACTTGAACCAGCACTCAGTTGGCTGACACAGGGGCTTTCCAGTGGGTTAGAAGATTTACGGGCGTTTACGGCAGAGCACAAAGCGCTAACCGCTGGCATGACAGCAGCAACGGTGGCGGCTGGTGTGCTGACGGTTGGGCTGATTGCTGTTTCCGGAGCAATTGGCGCTGTTAGCAAGGCGTGCGCCACTTTAAATGTAACGTCTGGCGGGTTCTTAACAATAGCGGGTCTTTTAATTGGTGGTACGGCAGGATTGGTTGGAATTGCATCTGGATTTGCAAACGCTACAGATGAAATTGAGGACTACAACGGAACAATGGAAGAATGCCAGAGCGAAATAGAGCTCACTCGTTCCGCTCTGATAAAAGCAAAAAAAGAGTACGGTGACAACTCCGCAACCGTCCAAAGCCTGCAAGCGGATTTGGACAAGCTGAATAAGCAGTATGAAAAAGGCGGAGGCTACATTGCCCAACTTCAAGAAAAATTAGATGATGCTTCCGAATCACTTGCATCATTCACGGAAGAACATAAAAACGCCGCAGAAGAAATTGATTCTATGCAGGTTAATGGCTTCCGTGCGGTTTCCATGCTAGAGGCGCTAAAAGACAAATCAGAAAAAACAAATTCAGATTTGGACGTGATGCAATCCTATGCAGATTACCTAAACGATACGTTCCAATGCAACATTGAGGTCAATTACGACACCGGAGAGCTAACAGGATTTGATCCAGAAGTCCTAAAAAAGCAAATCATTGCTGCTGCAAATGATGCACGGTATCAAGACGCAATCACTGCAATCAGTGATTTTAAGTTTCAGGATAGCTATTCAGATGCATACGATGTATTAGAAAATGCAAAAGCAGACTTATACAGCTTGAAAGCTGCATATGAAAATATTGATAAGTATCGTGAAAGCGTATCTGATGAAAATTGGGATGCAGGATATGAAGAACGGTTATCGCAGAAAATCAGTGCACAGCAGAGTATCGTTGATCAAGCAGAGGCGGAGCTAAAAAGTGCAGATTCGGCATTAAAAGATTATTGCAATACTATTGATGATACAGGAGATTTGTATAGCTCCATGGTGAAAGAACTTCAAAATGGGGCAGATGCTACAGACCTGCTGACAGACGCAACTACTGGCTCAACAGATGCAATGGATGCACAAGCAGAGGGTATGGCAGAAGCACAAGCAATCCTGGCGAAGTATGGCGATGATCTGTATGAACTGAGCGCTGCTTATGATGAGGCGTATGAGGCTGCTTATGAGAGTTTCTCCGGGCAATTTGGGCTATTTGACACCGCACAAGCAGATGCAGAATCCACTGTTTCAGCGGCGCAAGCTGCAATGAACTCTCAACTGGAATTCTGGAACGCTTACAATTCGAATCTTGAAGTGTTAAAAAGCACATCAGCAGAGAGCCTTGGCATTACGCAAGAAAATTATGATGCATTGATGACATATGCCCAATCTGGCACAGAAGAGGCAGCAGGGCTTGCATCTAGTATTGTGTATAATCTGCAATCCGGGAACGATGAAGCTGTCGTTCAATTGGCAAACACCATCGGAGAGGTAGACAGCGCACAGCAACAAGCCGCAGAACTCACTGCGGAATGGCAGACCGGGCTGGACGAAGCGATGGATGATACAATTGGATCAATGCGGCAAGATGTTGCAGCACTGAATCTACGGCCAGAAGCGCAAAGTTCAGCCAATGCAACAATGGAAGGATATATCAGCGAAATTTTAAACAACGTTGGTTCTGCACGATCCGCCGCGCAAAGCGTTGTAAATGCAGTCCAATCCGTTTTCAACAGTGCTAGTCTATCGTTTGGAGAAAGCGGTGTGAGCGGATCTGTTGCAGTACAAGCCAATGCGTCTGGTACAACCGATGCCGCAAACGTATTCCTTGCCGGTGAAGAAGGACCAGAGTTGATTGTTGGCATGCAAGGCAGCACGGTATTTCCGGCGCAGGAGACCGAAAAAATTGTACGGGCTGTTTCAGATTACGCAGATTTTTCTGGCGGGTATACAATGGAAGGCACGTCCATGCGGAATTATAGCAATATGGTTTCCTATGCGCCACAATTTTCGTTGTATTTATCTGGTGGAACAACCGATGCCAATCAAAAAAAGGTAAAGCAATGGGTGCAAGGTGCGGTAGATGATGCATTTTCTAAAATCATTCGTGCCTATCCGCCTGTATATCAGATTTAAGGTGGTGGAACGTGGCATACATCAATCAATATTATTTATTTCTGGATGAAGATGGCGAAAAAATGAGCCGATCTGTTTCAATATCTGATCATCCAGTAGAAGATGGAACTGTATTGACCGATCACGTTAAGCAAGAACCGCTGGAAATTAGTTTGTCAGGAAAATTGGTTGGAACGGATGCGGAAACAGTAAAAACGGCATTGGAATTTCTGCAAAAGCAAGGCTGCTATGTGAAATATATCGGAAAAGAAATTCTGTCGAATGCGGTCATTGAGTCGTTTCAAACATCCCGTACCGTAGATCTTAGCGGCGGAATTCAGTTCACAATGAATATTCGGGAAATCCGGATTGCAAAAAGTGCGTATCGAGATGCTGCGGCCGGGAAAACTGTAAAATCTGGATTACAGCAAATTCAGAAGGATGCACATACAGTCTATCACACGATTCACAGTGGGGATACCTTATACAGTTTGGCAATGCTGTATTACGGCACCGATAGCAAATATGCAGATCTGTATGCTGCAAACAGCGATTCAATTGAACAGGCAGCGAGAGAATCCGGGCATGTTTCGTCCAACGGCGGCCGAATTCTGATTCCTGGCGTTCAAATTCGGATTCCATAGGAGGGATGGCATTGCGCAGTAAGATTATTGTGGAAAAAGATAAAATCCCCTATCAATTCCAGATTGTTCTGGGTGGAAAGAAGTTCAGCTTGGAATGGCAGTACAATAAAAAAAGCGATCGGTTTACCTGCACCCTGTATGATGCGCAGGGAAGCCCGATTGTCTATGGTGAGCCGTTGATTTACGGCAACCCGTTGTTTTCGTTTCTGCCACACCAGGATCCATTCCCGGTTTTGACAATTGTACCAATTGATGAATCCGGGCAAGGACATGAGGTGACGTGGGAGAATTTCGGTGAAACAGTATTTCTGACAATTGATGATGAGGAGCGATCAGAATGAGTCAAATTGTTCAAGCGGTGACCAAACAACCTGTAAGCTCTATGCTGTGCGGAAAGCCCATCGGTGGGGAAATCGTCGATCAAACCATAAAAGGGCTGTATCAGCAGCACGTTTATATTGAATTTGAAACCGTTACAATTGACAGCGATGTATTAGACTGCGAATTTACAGTTCCGTTTGACAATAACACGGAAGCCAACGAGGCGGAAATCATTCTGTACAACCTCTCCTACAATACAACCAATCAAATTCGAGAAGGCGGAGCGGTCACCATCAAAGCCGGATATGGCGATGATATCGGAGTCATCTTCTCCGGTACCGTCTCCAAAAAGGAAATTCGAAACGAGGATGCCGACCGAATTCTTACACTTGCCGCGACAGATAGCGCAGGAAGAACCGGCTGGGAAGTAGATGTTCCATATTGCGAGGGGAATACCGCACAGGGGATTCTTTACGATCTCTGTGCAAGGCTTAACTTTCCGATTGTATCGTTTGCACCGATACGAGATTACGTGTTTGAACGAGAGGTACACGTAGAGGGCAGCCTGATGGATGCAATTGAAAAATATGCAGGAATCTGTGGCGTATCTGCTTATGTTTGCAAGGGATGTGTTTACATTCAGCCGCTATCCTATAGCAATGCGGAAACATACAGCCTGTCAGCAGAAACAGGGCTGCTGTCTACAGATGAATATGAAAAAGAGGAGAAAAACGGTGAGTTTGAGGACACGATACGAGGCTGGAAGCTAAAAGCACTGCTGAATCATCGTGTGCAAACTGGAACACGTGTGGAATTAAATTCCCCAAATGCATCGGGCGTATACTTTGTGCAGGAAGGGGAGCATTCGTATGACGGAGATTCCATGATTACGGAACTTCTGGTAGTAGAACGATAGGATGTGAAACAGAATGGCACAATCGAACGGAGCAATTTTACAGCAGATCATCCGGCAAAATTTAATGACACTGCATACCTGCCTACTGTGTAAGGTTCTGTTGGTTTATGACGATCGAACGGCAAAGGTACAGCCGCTGACATACTTAAAGACCGCAGCCGGGGAAGTACGTTCCCATGCCGCGCTCGATCACGTACCAATCGCAGATCATCTTGTAAATACCATACAAAATGGAAGCACTGGAATTGTGCTGTTTGCCGAACGGGATATTACAGAAGCACGAAAGGGCAACTATGCGCTGCCAGCCGAAGACCGGCACCATTCTTTTTCGGATGGAATCCTGATCGGGACATTGGGAGAAGATCTGCCGGATCCGTCTCCCGGCAGCGACAGCCTATACTGGGAATCATTTGAAGAATCCCTGCATCCAGAGCCAAGTGACAGCGGTGCATACTGGGAAGAATTGGAGGGGACAACTTGAAAGATTTTCGATTGAATTCTGCTGGAGATCTTGTCCTTTTGGGAGCTGATTTGGATTTGATTTCCGGTACAGAACAAAAAATACAAACCCTGCATCAGATCCTTTCCACCAACAAAGGAGAATGGAAATTCGACCCGGAGGAAGGAATCGATCATGCAGCGTTTCATCAAAAAGAACCGATACCGTCCAGAATGGCGGAAGCGATTCAAGATGGTATGCAGCAAACAGACAGCAATTACCGTCTGCAAAGCTTTTCCTATTCGGTTCAAAACAAGGCGCTTATTGTACAGGTAACAGCAGATAGCGGCGAAGTAGCAGCGCTTACCGCAAACATATAGAAAGAAAAGGAGGTGCTTGCCCGATGCCTATGACAGATCAAGGGTTTCAGCGACAGACATATGCAGAATTGCTGGAACAGCAGATCAACCGTGCAAAGCAATTATTCGGAGCGGATATGGACACATCAGAAACAAGTGTTCTAGGGAAATACATTCGGTTAAATACTGCGGACTATGCAGAGCTGCAAGAATCGCTGGAAGCTGTTTACCAGGCAAGATATATTGATACAGCAAGCGGTGTACAATTAGACCGCCTATGCCCGTTTGCAGGCATACAGCGCAACACAGCAACACGATCAGAAATTCGGGTGCTGGCACAAAACAGCAGTACCCGATCAGTTACAATTCCGCAGGCGACCAAGTTGTTAAATGCAGATGGTGTGCTGTTCCACACGTTGGAACGTGTAACGATTGCCGGAAATGAATCGGCACAGTTATCAGCAGAATGCGATACTGCCGGGGTAGCCGGAAACAATCCAACCACCCTGCAATTTTATCAGACACAAGTGGCAAATGTTACATTAACACAGCCCGAATTGGTTTCTGCCGGTTCGGAAATTGAAACCGATATGGCGCTGCGTGCACGCTGGAAAGCATCCATTTCTGGCGCAGGAACGTCTACAACAGCGGCAATCATTGGAGAAGTTTTGCGTGTCAGCGGCGTAACAGACTGCATGTTATTCGAAAATGCCACCAATAGCAATCTGAATGATGGAACCGGGTTCATTGTACCGCCGCATTCTTTTGAAGTGGTGGTATCCGGAGCGACAAATTCCGGCGGTGAAATTGCAAATGCAATCTATCGAAAAAAGCCAGTCGGCATTGCAGCAGTCGGAACGGAAACATTTACCATTCGTGATGTTGCCAACCAGCCGCATACCATTGGATTTTCCTACGGTAAATTTGTTACCGTATCCTGTAGCATTACCGTGCAAAAGAAAACTGGTTTTTTAATCGCAAGGGATGTTCCGGCAATTGTGCAGGCAATTCTACAGCAGGCAGGCAATTTGAAAATGGGGGAATCGTTATCGCCAACTGCATTTTATCAGCCTGTAGCTGCAATTGAAACGGTAGAAGATGTTTCTTCCATCGTCCTGCAAAAATCAACCGGAGAAGCAGCCGAGTACGGTGAAAAGCTGACAATTGGGGCAAAAGAGACTGCATCCATACAGCAAACAGCTGTATCCGTACAAGTCGGGAAAGAGGGCATCTATGCCATTGGAGAAGATGGAACGGTGAAACGAACAGGAGATGCGGTATGAATACAGTGTATGATTTGCCGGATTCTTATGCAAAGCCTGTCAAAGGCAAAGAATCTGAAACTGCTACGAATACGTATCGGTTGTTCCAAATCGGCGCTAGTCAAGTACAAAGCGCTATAACTGACATGAACCGCCTATTGGATGATTTGAACCTTTCCACATGCAGCAGCGAAAGTTTAAACCGTATCGGCGCAATGTATCACGTACAGCGAAATGGTGCAACTGATCGGGTTTACCGATCTGAAATTCTCTTCCAGCTGTCCACGTTGTTTTCTGATCTGAACCAGGATACCGTTTTAGAGCGCATTGCAGATGCGCTTCAAGTTGACCTTGGATCTATTTTTCTTTCCGATATGGAGCAATCTGCAATGGTACAGCTGCACGGGGTATCCATGGACAGGCTGAAAACACTAGGCGTTACCTCCACAGAGCTACGAGACTTGATTCAATCTATGCTGCCCTGTGGAGTTGGGCTCGTAGCAGAAAATTTCCCCGGTACATTCCAATATTGTGACGTAGGGGAAGAACAAAGCACGGCATTGAATGGAACAGGATTTGACGAATCCGGATCTCTTGGGCTTGCCTGCGGATCCGATTTTGAGTAAGGAGAAAATTATGGCAAATTATTCAGAACCCATGTTTTGGGGTGAGCGCAACTGCATCAAGCCGGAGCAAATCGCAGAAACCGGCTATGTGAGCGGTGACAACCCGGCAGCAGCGCATGAAAATTATTTTCGGAATCAGACGTATAAATGCATTAAAGAGCTGCAAGAAGGAGCCGTCGCACACGATGATTTGCTGTTTTATGCATCTAGTTTTGTAACAAAAGCTGGTTTTTGTGGCCCAACCAGTATGTGTACATGCATTGGCGTTGAGGATTGCAAAGTAACTGTTACAGGTACTGGCGAAATTTCTGATGTTTCGGGAACTTCCGGAGCCTGGGTGCATTATATGTGTAAGCAAGGCGTTTTAACGATTCCAAGTGGAATCACTAGGATTGGAGCTAGAGTATTTTACGGGTGCAACCTAGATTTAATCTACATTCCGAAAAGTGTAACAGAGATCGGAGAGCATGCCTTTGCACTGGAAGGAAATCAATCCTTTGCAACAGTCATCCGATATGGTGGAACAGTTGCTGAGTATAGGGCGATTACCAAAGGTTCTGGCTGGGCTGAGGGGCGTTCGTGTACGGTTGAGTATGCGGGGTAATAGACGATGGCTGCAAAGAAAAAAATACATTTTGTTTCCTGTACAGAATCGCAGTACAAGAGCTTACAGGAACCAGATTCCGGAACGTTATATTTTTTGGAGGATACGCAGCAAATCTACAAAGGAGCTGTGCTTTATACAAAGGTGCCGGATGAACTGTCACGAAGCGTTTTAAAGTTGCAGGAGAATTCCCATACGCACGCAAACAAAAACGTATTGGATGGCATTTCGTCAAAGCTGGTTACACAATGGACGCAATCAAAGCCTAAAACTACAGTCGGGATTGGTGGGAAGATTACCGCTAAAGCTACTGAAACAGGCACAGAGCTTGCTTGGAATGCTATTTTAGACCCATCAACGGACAATCTGCTAAAAACATCACAAAGCGGGCTATACGTACCTGGATATACAAAAAGTGAAATAGATGAAGCGTTCACAGACACCAAGAAGCAGCTCTATTCTGATATGTCGGGGAAAATCAGCGGTGTGCAGGCAGAAACCAAAGCCTATTTTGACATTTTGACTGGCGCAATGGGGCGGCTGACGTTTTATATCAATGCGGAAACGGGAGATGATAGCAATGCCGGAACATCAGTGAGTGCGCCCTTGAAAACAGTTGCGGCAGCACTAAATAAGTACCCATTTTACAGCAACATCAGAATACAATTAGCCGCTGGAACCTATGATATCGGCATTTCAGCCGAAAACAAAAAAATCGCGCTGGTTGGCGAAGGCACAACAACAACCATTTTAAACGGGCGTATAGATATTGTTGGTTGTACATTGTCGATTGCCAGTTTAACCGTTTCTGCATCCGGATACAGCACGAAAGGTGTAATTCGCGCGTCGACTGGTTCCCATGTTTACGGGTACCGTGCAAATATTTCTGTTTCATCCGGAACGGCACAATATACGGATCCGTGTTTGTTTATCACAGCATCCAGCCAGTGCTATTTGGATGGTGCTACCATCACGGTAACAACTGATGATGCGTCCGAAGTGTCGTCTGTGATCGCAGTTCGTAGTAGTGGCGGTTCCGTGGTGGGTCTGGGATATTGCAAAATATCGTCCACAATCTGCGCCAGCACAACCGGGGAAATTAAAACGATCAGTAGCACGGTAGGCGGAACCAAAATTGAATCAGGCGGTTTAATTTATGTGAACGGCGCACTGACAACAGCAACAGCATAGGAGATAATTATGACAGATTTGACGAAACCAAAAACGATTACACAAACGATGCTGGCAGCGATTTCCGGGGACTATTCCGGGAATCTGCCAGAACCGCAAACCGTTGAACAGGAATATTTGGCGAAAATTGCGAACAATGCCGGCGGTGGAACATCCGTCACAGTTGACGAAAAACTGACTGCCGATGGGACAAATCCTGTGCAAGGCGGTGCGATAAAAAAATATGTTGATACTGGGATGGAATATTCGAATACTAGAATCAGCGAAACTACGAATAAAACGGGGATTTTTACATCTTGGACAAACGCCAATCAATCCAGTGACCCGGTCGGCTGCCAGGGTGTTGCATACGCAACAAAAACCGGAAACCTGACTAGTATATACGGGAATCTGACATTTATAAATGTTTACGATGGGCACACGCCGTCTATAACATTTTTCACGTTGCCAGAAAAGCTTCGACCAAAATTTGCAGGATCCAGTGGGGAAAGAATTATTTTCCCCATTTACACTGATTATGCAGATACTAGCCTGGAACGGAAAAACGATAGCGTTATGATGTTGGGCGAAATCACAGAAGACGGGCAGGTGAAAACGATCGATTATCCGGAAGGGATCGAATTGAAACAATCGCAAATGTTCCGATTCAGCACAACATTTGTATCAATGAGATGGGGGCAGGAAACGTGAATGATTTTTTGATAACGGTTTTGATTTCCATCATTTCTGCATCTGGCGTGCTGGGAATTGGAACACGATCAATCATCGACAGGATGAAACGACAGGACACGCGGCAAAAGGCACTAGAATTTGGCGTACAAGCACTACTACGGGACAGAATGCTATACTGCTACAACAAATATATTGATGCTGGCTATGCACCAATATATGCAAAAGAGAACTACGAAAATATGTACAAGCAGTACCATGAATTAGGCGGAAACGGCGTAATGACGCATCTGCACGAAGAATTCATGGCGCTGCCAACCGAGAAAGGAGCACAATCATGAGAAACTGGAAGCTATGGGCGAAAGCAGCGGCGATCAGAGCTGTTAAGACGATGGCGCAGACAGCGATTGCCACTATTGGCGTGGCAATGACCATGCAGGATGTCAGTTGGGTAATTGTTGGCAGTACAGCGTTGCTGGCTGGTGTATTGTCTGTTTTGACCAGCATTGCCGGACTGCCAGAAGTAGAGTAAAGGGGGTATAGATAATGGGAAATGATACGTTTTTAAGCCTGTGCAAGCAGATTGTAGTTGATTATGCGAACAAGCACATCGACAAAACAGACAACATGCAAATTGCAGAAGATGATGTGTATGTAGTTTGGAGTTGCAAGACACTGCAAAACAATAAGGCGCTGCTGAGCACAACGCTACCAGATGGTATGTACTATGAAATTACCTACAACGGTGATAAGAACGAAGCGTATGTGGATGCGTACAAAAAATTTGAAAATTTTGCTATAACCGGAATTTTGGAGGAATAACCTATGAATATCAAAAATGCATTTTTAACACACAACCGCCCGTATACCAAACGTTCCAGAACAACCGCCATTGCTATTCATTGGGTGGCAAATCCGGGTTCTTCTGCTATGCAGAATCGCAATTATTTTCAGAATACGGACGTAGAGGTGTCTGCGAATTACATTATCGGGCTGAACGGAGAAGTGATCTGCTGCATTCCGGATGAGGAGATTTCCTGGTGCACCAATCAGGCAAACAACTACACGGTCAGCATTGAAAATTGCCACCCGAATTGGACAGGGGAATTCAACAGCGCTACATACAACAGCCTGGTGGAATTGACTGCTAATCTGTGTAAAAAATACGGATTGAATCCAATGAACCGTGGTGTAATCCGGCATTTTGATGTAACCGGCAAGAACTGCCCGAAGTGGTTCGTCCCAAAATCCAGGGGCGGCAGCGACACAGAAAATTGCGAACACTGGGCGCAGTTTCTGTGGGATGTGAAAAACAAACTGGATGGAAAAACGCAGCCGGCAAAACAACCAGCAGCAGCGAAACCAGCAGCCGGGAAATTCGCCCCGTATCGGGTGAAAATTACAGCGGACGTTCTGAACATCCGCAAAGGCGCAGGAACAAAATATCCTGTTGTGGGAACGATCAGCGACCACGGCGTTTACACAATCGTAGACAAATGCAACAACTGGGGATTTTTAAAATCGAAGGCTGGGTGGATTTGCCTAGATTACACGAAAAAGATTGATTAGGATGTGAAACTATGGCGCGAAACGAATCATACGAAGAATTTGTTGACAAATTCAAACCAAAAAAGACAACGGATGATTGCTATACACCTGTTGAAATTTATGACGCTGTGGCTGGCTGGGTTGAGAATGAATACAGGGTAAATCGCTGTAATTTTGTCCGCCCGTTTTATCCAGGCGGCGACTATGAAAATTATGATTATGATAGTGGATCTATTGTGGTGGACAATCCACCATTTAGCATTTTTTCTAAAATTTTGGATTTCTACACAAATAGGGACATTCCATTTTTTCTGTTTGCGCCAAATTTAACGCTGTTCAGTACTATTCAAAATCGAAATTGTTCCGCTATTGTTGTGGATTCCGATATTACATATCAAAATGGCGCTATCGTACACACATCATTTGCGACCAATTTGGAATCTGATAACATTCGTATCAGGACAGCGCCGACATTGTACCAGGCAATTAGGCTGGCTGATGAAAAAATCAGAAAACAAACAAAAAAACAGCTGCCAAAATATTCATTCCCTAATTCTGTCGTTCGCACGCCATTGCTGAATCTGTATTCCAGATATGGGATTGAAATAAAAATTCCATTTGATGAATCGTATTTTGTTCGCCGATTGGATAGCCAGAAGGCATCCAAAAAAACTATTTTTGGCGGTGGGTTTCTGGTATCTGATAAAATAAAAGCGCAAATTGACATTGCAGAACGTGAAAAAGCAGAACGTGAAAAAGCTACAAGGTGGGCGCTAAGTGATGCGGAACTGGAAATAATATCAAAAATGTCAAAATAAAACAAACGGCGGTAACTATCAGGTTACCGCCGTTGTTTTTTATTTTGGTTGTCCGCTGGTTAGCGGATCATTTGTAGCAGACTGGTTTGTGATCGTGAATGTGATACCAGTTTTTTCACCGTTCTGATCTAATACATAATAGCAATTCCCATTTTGTTCAAATCGGACTAATCCGGCTGCAAGCCAGTCGCCGAAAGTTTGACTATCACTGATTACAATGGAATCTTCCGTGCAAATGCTATCATCCTTGTATTCGTATCTTACATTTTTCATAGTGATTACTTCCGCTTGCTGCGCTCTTTTTCAATTTCTAAAATTGCCTTATACGCCACCTGCATAAATTTTTCTCTGTGTGGTTCGCATTCGCCAGTTTCCCATTTTTTTAGTGTGCCGTAAGGCACGCCAACCACCTTGCTGGCTTTATTTGTTCCGCCCAGATACTGCGAAATGGCGGAAACGCTGTCCACTGAAATATTGTATATTGCCCGTAAAATGTAAACAGCGTCCTCTTGATCAATTCCGGAAAAGCAATCAAGGTATTTGTGTTCCATCACGTAAAGGGCTTTATCTGGATCGCATAAGCTATCCAGATAAAGCTTTTTGAAATCATCGTAATTAATCATTTTGAATCAAAATTATATTAGTCCCAGGTATCATCGGTTATATCTTCATCAGTCGGTTCTTCGTCAAAAACTTCATATATAACGCCTGTTCTTTCCCCCCAGAATTCGTCCAAGATATAGTATCTTTGTTCTATTGTTTCGTCTTCTTCGAACGGGATGTCGTTATCTGTCAAAAAATCCTTAAACGTATAGCCTTCCCCGAAAACAAACGGATCTCCGCCGTCCCATGTATCCGTATTTGGATCATAGCGCCGGTAACTTATTTTTACACGTTCACACTCTAACTTTTCACCCATCAGTTCTGCTATTTTTTCGGCATCTTCCTTTGAATCCGGGTAGCAGTAGGTTGTTTTGTTATCGATGATCCTTTTGATCTCATCATCGGTCAGTCCCTTCGGGTCCTTGCTGCTGCAAATGAATGGTTCATCACTCCGCAGGTTGTCAACCCAAATCCAGTCGAAACCGTCAGCCGTGTAAATGCATCCGCCTCCACAAATACCTACAAATCTAATGTTTTTCATAGTG
>ERZ1026864.390-NODE-390-length-27549-cov-5.851713_pt1 | contig 27549 bp, 15 predicted proteins | sample MGYA00380162_ERZ1026864 | MGnify/ENA primary metagenome ERZ1026864 (study PRJEB33269, sample SAMEA4719798) | human gut metagenome | biome: human-associated habitat; feature: organic feature; material: feces | place: Cameroon | collected 2013-10 ... | reverse complement strand
AAAACGATGAAGCATAGTAAAAAAACAGGGTGCGTCCAACCGGATGCACCCTGCCAAAAGCCACAGACAACAGCGATCTGTACAACAGGGCGTTCCCCGTCGGGAACGCTCTGTTTCTCTTTGCTGGGGGTGTGATGAGCCTGTTCCGCCTGCCACACAGCAAATTCTCTTTGACCTTCCTCGCTGTTCCAGCATGCAAGGATGGCCGGGTATTTACCTTGCGGCTTATAGGGGAAAACGCTGCTGCGGCAGAAGCGAAAGGCTTTCATGGTGTGGCTCTTTTTTCGGACGGAGGTGTTCGGGTTGGTAGATATAGGATAACATATTTCCAAAAATTGGCAAAAAATTCCCCGCCTGCATAAAGGGATATACAGACAGGGCAAGTGTAAAGCTGAAGACTGTTACAGGAAAGAGAGTTCTGTTTCTTCCTCTGGTGTTCGGTTTGGCAGGCTGCGAAGATATTCAGCATACTGTCTGCGGACTCGATTTGCATCTAACACGAACATTCCGGGATGATCTTTTTCGATTTTTTGCTGAATTTCAAGGACGCTCCGATAGAGCTCCTTCGTTTCGGTTCGTCGAGCAGGATTTTTTGCCAGAAGGTCTGCCAATTTGAGCATAGTCCAAGAGGCATCAGCAGCATGCGTGCCTGGGTTAAGGCGGTCCAACTCTTGGCGCAAGTAAATGGATTTGCGGTATTGCTGTTCCGCTTCGAACCAGTGCTCTGGCTTTGTTGCAAGCAGCTGGCCTAGATTATGACATGTCCAAGCAATTTCCGAGGTGTTTTTTCCGTTGCTGGCACGGTTCAAAGATTCTCTGATATTCAGTGATGTCCGCAGAAGCTTTTCGGCTTCGGCAAAAGACTGACAGTCTCTTGTCAAAACTTTTCCGAGATTATCGGCAGTCCAAGCATAATCACGTTGATAATGTGCGGGATCTTGTTGATATAGTTTCAAACGGATAGCCAAAGCTTCACGCAAAATATTCTCCGCTTCCCGATGGGAGACTTTATCATAGGACAATGAGAGCTGGTAGCCAAGATTATCGCAGGCATTTGCATATTCGACCTGATACTGGCCGGAAGCGGTCAAATTCAACTGTTTCCAAATTGCTACGGCCTGCCGCAGCAATTCCGCAGAACGAAACTGATATTCGTTAGTGGCAGACATCAAAAAGCCGATTTGACCACATTCTGTGGCATATTGATAAAGATACTGAGGGGCAGAGCGCGACAGCTGTTGATAGATGGAAAGTCCATTATCATAAAAATGGATACTTTCCAAGCGGCGACCGCGTTTGAAGTCGTGAAAACCAGTAACACAGCAGGCATGCGCTAATTCTGGTGTTGCAGATAGCAAAGGGACAGATAGGATACATTGAGCCAAATCAAGTCTGCGTAACGCAGAAGCGTTTTCCTCCAGTAAAGAAAAAAAGTCTGGATTTAAAATCAACTGTAAAAAGCGGCTATAGTCGGCTTCCGATGGCTTCAATTCATTTACCACCAGTTCCCGAATCAACGGATGAATCGTGAGAAGATGGATATTTTCCGTCGAACAAGTACACTGTACCCAGCCATGCGCAATCAGGCTTCTCAGAGCATTTTGCTCTTCTTTGCTTTCGCCCTGACGAAACAGCTTGACATCCAATCCTTTCTGAGGCAGCAGCAGAGTGTGACACAATGCGGCACGATATGTATCGGTCATGCCGCACATATTAAATAAAATCTTCAAATGACCATAGATGGTTTCCGTGGAGTATTTCCGGTCTTTGTCGGAAGTGACATCCTCAGTCAGTGAGTGCAGATCGTATTGCTTCAAAGCGTCCAGCACATCTTGTGCCGTCAAATCGCCCAAGGGGTCGCTAAGCGCATTTCCTATCAGATAGCAGGTCAACGTATGACCCTGTACCGCTTCAATAATGTTGAGCAGGGTGTCCACCGAGGGAGAATTGTCCTTCTCATCCATGATATTCAGCATCATTTTCAGCAGCAGCTCTTTCGGCAGAGGTTTGATCTCTACGGGTGGATTCCCTTTCGGTGTGAACCGCGTAGTGATAATGAGGTGAGGCCCGCCCAGAGCGATCAGATCCTGATAGGCGGGTTCGCGGCGGAGGTCGTCGAGCGTTTGGCTGTTGCTGTCGAAGTTGTCCATCACGACTACGCTGTCCGACCCCATTGCCGCCAGAAGCTTTAAGTTTTCGTAATAGTGCTCTTCCTCCTGCTGCTGCAAGGACAGATGGGGTGTGGAGGGCGTATACCGGTAGTTGGTAAATTCCAGATTCAAAATCGTGTCCCGCACGGATTGCTCGTAGTTGAAAAAAGCAACACGCATCCCGTCCTTCTTGCACTGCCGCAGAAGGGCGCGGGCGGTCTCCGTTTTGCCCAAGCCGCCCAGACCATAAAGGAAGATGGGACGGACGCCGGAATCCATTTGTTTGCGGATGGCCTTCAATTCGTTATCGCGGCTGTGCGGGATAAAGCTTTCCGAGCTGGAAAGGTTCTCTGCCAGCGGGAAATGCGGCGCAGAGAGCTGCTCGATGAGGGCGTTGATCTCTTTCAGCATTTCAGCCACAGGGATGCGCTTTTCCGGGTCTGGTTCTGCGGCGGCAGAGAGGATACGATTCAGCTGGGGCAGCACAGGCCGCGCGGAGGGAACGGTATCGGAAGGATAGATCTCTGCGGGCTTCAATTCCTCTGCCAGATCCTCCGGGAACTTCCGGTAAGCTGCCAGCGCTTCTTTTCGCAGCAGAAGCCGCAGCAGGACGCCGACGGAATACACGTCTGCCGCAGGGGTCAGACAAAATGGCTCGCCGCTGCGGGCGCCGGTAAAAATTTCCGGCGCGCAGAACAGGGGTGTGGTGTAGAGCTTCTCGCTGGGCAGGATCGGCGCGGTCTTTCCGTTGGGAGCATCCAACAGGCGCGCAGAACCAAAATCCAGAAAGACTGCACCGCGCAGCGTACCGGTATGCAGATCGCCGTCAATAAAAAGGTTCCCTAAGGAAATGTCTCCGTGGATCGCCGTTTTATGAAGCGTTGCAAGGGCATCCAGGATCAGGCGGATCAGATGCAGGGTGGTCAGAATATGCGGCGCAGCGATGGAGCGCGGCTCGTCCGGCATCAAAGCGCCGAAAGGGTGCTCCTTGTCCCGGGGATAGGCGGCACACTCGGCAAGAAGATCGGACAGGAAAAAGCCTTTGGAGGGGTTCAGCGTGGGCAGATACAGAAAGGTGCAGGGCAAAGCGGTGCCGTCAGCGGAGCGATGCACAGGCTCTTCGGGCTGGGAGATGGAACAGACCTCCAGCTGCTCCAAATGGGGCAATGCGTGGAAGGAACCGTTATAGGCCAGCTGGCTCAGTTCCAGTTCGTGCTGTGCCATCCGCTCCAGCCGCTGGTAAAATGCCTGCCGCAATGCGGGAGAGGCATCCGGTGCGGCAAGGCCGGGGTCCAGCGCGACCCCGTTCACGCGCACACAACCGGCGGGGTAAAATTCTTTAAGGGTAACATCCAGCGAGGACCCGTCCAGATGCGCGGAATAAAGGATCGCGCTTCCGCCAATAGAGGTGCTGTGCAGGATATGAAAACGCTTTCCGTCTGTGGTGTGCAGAACCGTGCCGTCTTTCAGCGGAACGCGGTCGTTGTATGCGGCCATGGGGATTCCTCCTTTATACTTCTTTGGGCATATTATAAAACGTTTATCGTCAAAAAGAAAGGCGCGGCTCAGGAAATTGTAACGATGGCGGCGCTGTAATCGTCAAGGGGATGCTGTTCGTCCAGATAGCACTCCAGCTCCGGGCCGGAAAAGGGACAGAGGAGCCGGTCTTTCGGAAGTTTGCTTCGCAGCAGGTCGTCTGCGCCATCGGTAAGCAGAAGGAATTTTCCCCGCACAGGCCGGAGAGAACGATATACTTTCAGGTGCTGCATCATGTTGGTGTTCATGGTCAGATAGGTAGAATGCGGCGCGATCCCGCAGGAAGGGGCAGAGATCGTTGAAAATGCGGCGGCCTCCGCGCCCGGCGGCTGCATCAGGATGCAGCCATCGCCCAGATGGGCGCAGAGATAGCGACCGGTATCGTCCGCAGCAAAGACGATCAGGGTCGCTGCCAGCGCTTCCGGTTCAACGCCCTGCTGTTTGGCAAAGGCGCGCAGTGCCGGTTGGAGAACGGCGCAGATCTTCCGGCGCACGGTGTCGGGGTCGTCCAGCAGCAGGTCGTAAAACTGCTCGTAAAACATCCGGGCAGTCAGGGTGACGATCTGCTGCGCCGCTGCCAGACCATGGGACGCGGTGCTGCATCCATCGCTCAGGCAGACCGCGATACGGTCACGGCTGCGGATGCCGAACAACTGATCCTGATTCTTCTCGCCGTTTTTCAGGTGGAGGCGGCCGGGCTTTGTAAAACTGTAACATTCCATATCCGTGTTGGCTCCTTTCAGCTTAGTCCTCGTTTTCGTCCTTGTCCTCGTCAGCGCTATCGGGCTCTTTAGAGATGTGCAGCAGCTTTTCAAAGAGCTGCTGATCCTCTTCCGAAAGTTCAGGCGCTGCACTGGGCGCTTCCGTCGCTTCCTCGTCCAGCTTTACCGCAAACGGAAAGTGGAACGGCTTGTCCGCGGAACCGTCCTCCTTGGAACTGTCCTCCGATTTCTCCGTCGGATGGATGGAACGCAGGAGCTCTTCCAGAAAACCGTCCACAAGGGAGGAGTCCGGGGCGGACGGCGCGGGCTTTTTCGGCTCCGAGGCATCCATGAGCAGGCGAAGCAGATCCTTGCAGTGGAGGTCCATCATAGCGCAGGCATACGTCAGTGCACGGGACAGAACCGCGTCCGTGGGGATGCGCTCAACGCAGTCGATATAGATATGGAACAGCAGCCGACCGCTCATGGAGTTCAGATGGAAGCAGCCGTTCTTCATCGTGCTGTTAAGGTCCGAGATAAACGCCTTGACCGGAGCGCGGTGAGGGGGATCGATGATCAGCGGAAACTCGGCGTCCAAGAGGATGCAGTCGTCCTCCATGTGAAGAGAAAACATGGTGAAAAAGAACGAGGAGAACGCTGCATAAATGGGGAAATGGAAGCAGTCGGCATCTTCATCGAACATATACTTCATGTGGTTCTTGTCAAGATGCTCCTGAACGCGCTGTACAAGTTTCTGCGAATAGTTGATCTTCATAAGAAATACCTCCGTTTTTTGGGGTTCGGCGGGCGTTTCCCGCTTCAGTGAGTACAGTATAGCGTAAGCGGATACCCTGCCCCCAAAAAATTAGTTTCGCAGTCAACTTGCATAAGAAACTGGTAAAAAGTTGTGCGTATTTGCCATAGAGCCGAAGGCTTAGGTGTGGTACACTGAAAAAAACGGCGAACAGGGAGGAATGGAACATTGCGGAAGAAATGGGCGGAAGGGACTGTCCTGCACACACGGGATGGAGCAGAGTACAAAATAACAGCCTCCAACGAAGCGGGCGGAACGGCGATCATTTATTATGCGGAAAAAGCCGGCAGCGGCATCCGCGCCGTGCTGAAGGAGTTTTATCCCCAAGAGTGGGAGCGCCGGAAGGGAGTCCCGGTCGAGCGTGCGTATGTAGACAGCCCGGATGAGGATCCGGGTCTGCTGAGCTGCTATGAAAAGCTTGCCAAGCAGGCGGCGCGGGAAATGGAGATCAGTCAGGAGGTCGCGCGGGAAACCGTTCATGTGTGGCCGGTGCGCGGGATGCTGGAGGTACAGAAGATCCGGGAGCCGGACGGCACGGTATGGCAGGCAGAGGGCACGCTCCCCTGCTGCATTCTGGAAATGGACAACCTGAACCATAAGGACGGCCTGTGGTTACAGGATATCCTGCGGGAAGCCGGAAAGGAAAAGAGCAAAGAAACCCCCTTGGGCAATTTGCAGCCGAACGGCAAATCGGTGTTGGCGGTGCCGCCGCTGCAAGTGACGCTGATGCTGGTCTGGCGTCTGCTGATCCTGCTTGCAAAGATCCATGAGGCGGGCTACCTGCATGGAGATATCAACTTGGGCAATGTGTTTTTGGCAATGGATGATAAGGGCGCAAACGTTCTGAACGCCATGCTCATTGATTTTGGCAGCGCCCGCGCACTGGTGGACGGGGAAACTGCGCCGCTCGGCGATGAGTCGGTCATGGCGACCCCGGGCTTTGCCGCCCCGGAGCTGAAGGGCGGCGGTGAGCAGCGCCTGACCCCCAAGGCGGACGTTTACGCAGTGGGCAAGCTGATGCACTGCCTGCTGGATCAGAACATTCTGGAGGCATTGCGGAAGGGCTGGTATTCGGATCTTGAGGAGGAACTGAAAGCCCCGACGCTCAATGCCAGCGGCATCAACGACCCGCAGCTCACACCGGCGGTGCAGAAAAGTCTGGATCAGATCCTTTCCGGCGCGGCAGAAATAAAGCCGGAAAAGCGCAGCTCCGTGCAGGAAATGATGGAACAGATCATGCAGCTGTACCGCAAGATCGAGCCGCCCGCGTGGCAGATGAGCCTTGGCCTTTTGCAGCTGAACGGCGACGAGGTGCTGGGGCGCGATAAAGATATCCAAAAAATCGAAGCAAAGCTGTGGGCCGAGGGAAAACTGGTGCTGCACGGTTTTTCCGGCATCGGCAAAACCAAGCTGGTAACGCTGCTGGGGCACAAATGGCAGAGGAACTATCCCTGTTCGCAGGTGTACTATGCCTTTTACCCGGGCAGCATGACCGGCCTTGCGGTGGATACGCTGGCGCGGAATATGTCTACGGTGGCATTTACCGAGCAGAAGGACGGAAAGGAAGTCCCCCGCCCTGTGGCTGGGATCATTGATGATATGTTCCGGGAACTGAATGCCCACATGCACGAAAACGACCTGCTGATCATCGACAATGTGGATGACGACACACAAGAGTACTGGGATTCTGTGGTGCACGAGGAAACGGTGCAGGGACAGACCGATCTTTTTACCCGTCTGTGCCAGCTGAATTGCAAGGTGCTGTTCGTGACCCGTCTGGATGTGTCGAATGTCACCGGGATCGTTCCTTTCGAGGTGGACAGGCTGGAATTGGAGCCGCTGCGCGCGATCCTGCGCGAAAACAGCAAAGATGCCAAGGGGCGCAGTGATGCGCAAAAGCGCAGTGACGAAGAGCTGGACAGGCTTATTGCGTTGGTAGACCGCCACACCATGACGGTGGATATGATCGCCCGCACCATGCGGGAGAGCCGACTGACCGTCCCGGAGATCTACAAGGAGTTGAGCTGTGACGGCTATGGCTCGGGCGCCTTTGTGGAGATCAGCGGTCAGAAGGACACCGACTATTCAAAAAACCGGATCGAGGGGCATCTGATCCGGCTGTTCCGTCTGGCAAATTTTAATGAGCGGGAGCAGGATATGCTGCGCTATGCGCAGCTCATCGGCGAGAACAGCGGAATGTACGAAACGCTGTTCCTTTCCTGCTGCCCGCATGAATCGAAAGACGAAAACACCAAGAACCTTGAGGCGCTGAATCATCTGCTCCGGCTGGGATATGTGCAGCAGAAAAAGGAAGAAGATTCCGAAAAAATCATCCTGAATCTGCATACGCTGGTGCGGGTGGTGGCAAGGAAAGTGCTGGCGATTACGCTGGAACAGTGTGATATCTTTTTGAGTGCGTTGCCGCTTCCGTATAGAAGATATGGCGTGCAAATTTCTCCTCAGAACCGTATTGCGATGGCAGAAGCCTATATTCAGGCGCGAAAAATTGCGGAGAAAGAAACATTTCTGTTTGGCTATTGGTCCAGCTGTGCGGCGGCGTGGCTTTTTAATGTAAAAAATCGCAGTCGAAAAGAAAATTATGTTCTCCATATAGTGGAATATCTTCCGGATGCAATGTGCATCTACAATGCTTTGAATGACGGTTTGCTGTCTGTTGCGGGTGTCTCGGATATACAGAAAAAAGTAATTTGCCTACACTGGAATTTGTGGAATGTTTTGAGCTATGTGACACCTGAGTATGTACGGAAAAACTATGAAACGACGGAATTGGCGCGAGAATATTGGACAGTCTGTCTGGAAGAGCCAGATCGAAAACTGACGTATCCGGTGCTGTTTCAGGAATATGAAAAGTATAGTGAACGGTTAGAAGAAATTAAACGAAAGCTTTCGGAGGAACTTCATCCGGATAATTATTTGGATTACTGGCCTTATACGGATATCGCCAGCAATGAAAAACAGATTCAGGTTGGAAAAGAATTGCTGGAACATTTTGAGAGAAAAACAAATGAGGATTACGAACATTATCTGAGAATCTGTAAATGGCTTGCAGAAAAAGCAAAGGAAATTGACTATGAGAAAAATCCAGATAAAGTTCAGATTTATGTACAGGAAGAAAAACAAGCGGCACAAGAGTATCTGGAATTTCTACAAGAGCAGGAGCCAATAAACTATGAGGAAATTATAGAACTTTGCTGGGATCGTATAGAACGTTTTGAAAATTTTTTTGCATTTTTTATTTCGGATGATGAGGAAACGCTTCGAGAAGAATCTGTTCAGTATGAAAAAATTCTTCTGGAAACTCGGTGTGATTATTCGGACTTTTTGATGAAGAAAGAACCAAGTGATGTAATTGCGCAGATGGAGTGCTGCGATTATATAGCATATCGGTTTAAGGATGAAGAAAAAAGCCGACAATATAAAAACCGTGCCTTTCAAGTTCAGTTGGATTTTGTAGAACATCCGAAAAAGTATCTCCCAATACAGGATCCACTGGAAGAGATGAGGGTTTATTGGCAAGTTGCAGATTGGGCAAGCCAACAGCCCAATAAAGAAGCATTGAAACAAAAACTTTGCAAAAAAATATTAAAAGTTGGACAAGCAAATGAAGAAAGGGTGCATATAGGCTTAACGAAGAAAGAAATGGATAACGATCCAAAAAATGAAGAAGAAGACTACATAGTTCCGGCCAGTTTAAGCGAGAAAGTAAACTATGAAGCAATTCCAATGCGCTATAGGCGCAAAAAAGCTGAGTTTTATGATATCTTACGAAAAGCAGCTTATCAGCTAGGAGAAGAAAAAAGAGCAGAAATATATGCAGAAAAGTGTAGATATATAATATATGGAACGCATAGACGAGATCTTTTTTCGAGACGGAAGGTGATAGGCGACAAGATTTTTTATGAACAACCGAAGCGTGTATCCATCATTGACGAGGAAACAAAGTCTCTTCTGAGTGATTTACAGAATGGGGAGATGACAAAGCAAAAAGACCGGAAGTATTGCCAGGCGATTTTTGAGAAAGCAAGGAAGAATAATGGTGGCAGTATAGCATCTGAATTCATGGATGACTTACAGAAAATCGTGGATGCTTATGAAGAAGTAAAAGATTATGACAAAGAACTGAAATGGCTCAAGCAGATCATCCTTTTGCAGTCTGCAGGTCGGTGGTTTGATAATCCGGTCGTGACAGTAAGAACGCCAGACGGAAAAACGACGACGGAATTTTATCCGGGGCATTACTTTATGGAGCCGTACTATGAAAGAGCAATTTGTACGGCACGGAAAAATCACGATGAAAAAAGTGTGATTGAACTGACAGAGGAATTGTTTGATATTCTCTCAAAGGACAATCGGGCAAGAAATCAAGAGGAAACGTTTTTGGAAGTTTCTGATCTTTTGCGCTGGTTAAGAGCGTGCAGTCTATACGCTTATTGCTGTTGCATCCAAAAGAAATATACGCGTGCAGGCAATGCGTTGCTCATGGCAGAAAAAGATATGGAAAATAGCATTGAAAGTTGGAACGAAAAAGCAGAGGAAGAAGCTGAAAAAGCGAAAGAGGCCGAAGAATTTAGTGAGCAATGGTATATGAATGATCTGCAACGCTACAAGATGATTGCAGAGGAGCTTAACAAGCAGAGAGAGCCGATGTTCCGCTTTTTTGAAGAACAGCTGGTTTTGCTGGAAAAAATCCTGCCTGAACATCATCCCCTTCTTTCGATGCAGAGAGAACTGATGATTTGGTTCTGCGATGATGATAAAAAGGCAAAAAAGTTAGAAAGGCAGAATAAAAAAGAAAAGCTGTTTGCCCTTTTCCACAACTGGGACTCCTGGTGGGAACCTGACACCTGACAACAAAACTCCCCCTGCGGAAGCCGCAGAGGGAGAAAGCAGCGCTTATTCTAAATCCGTTTGCAGCTCCATGCACTTTGCCCAGATCTCGGTCAGCGTATCCGCAAACAGGATCTCCATGCCCTGTGCATCGGCCTGCTCCCGGAGCTCCGGCGGCAGGTCGTCACGGTTCTCGCCGGGCAGAAAAAGCAGCTTGCAGTCGGCGGCAAGGGCGGCTTCGGTCTTTTCCGGGATGCCGCCTACCTTTCCGACACTGCCCAGAAGATCGACCGTGCCGGTCAGGGCAAAGGTGCGGGGAACGGGCGTTCCGGTCAGCAGGCTGGCAAGCGCCAGCGCAATGGCGCAGCCGCCGGAGGTGCCGTCCTTGGGCTCGTCGCCGCAAAAATGGATGTGCACGCCCTTGCCCTTCGGCAGCGTTTTGCCGGTCAGCTGTTCGGCGGCGGTCAGGGCGGTCTGCACGCTCTCCCGCAGAGCGTCCTGTGCAAAGCCGGTGATGGTAATGCCGGGGCGTTCCGTCAGAACGGCCTGTACGGCATCGCGCGAGCCGAAGCTCACACCGGCAGAGCTGCGCATGACTGCCAGCGTACTTACAAGTCCGGTCGTATCCTCCGGGAGGTGCGCCGGGTAGTGGTTCAATGCGGCGGGCGGGGCACCAAGCACGGTCTCCAGCAGCGCTTCGTTTACCGTCAGTTCCTTTTCCTGTGCCCGGTACAGGGTCAGGGTCTCGCACAGGCGGTTCAGCATGCTTTCCATGTCACGGCAGCCGGGTGCGCGGCAGTAGCGGCGCACCAAAAGGTCCGTGACGTTTTCCGGGAACAGCGCATCGGGCAGGCCGTATTTTTTCAGCGCGGCAGGGAGCATGGCCTGCTGTGCAATGGCCTTTTTCTCGGCCAGCGTATAGCCGTACATCGGCATCAGGTCGCAGCGGTCCCGGAGAATGGGCGAGACCTTTTCCAGATCGTTTGCGGTCAGAACAGGGACCAGCTGGTGCAGGTCGATATCGCAGTCCAGATGCTTTTCGTAAAAACTGCGGTGGCCGTCCAGCAGGTCCAGCAGGGTAAACTGGGATTCTGCCGGCAGCTTGTCCACCTCGTCCAGCAGAAGAACGGCACGGGTGCTGCCTGCGCGCTTGAGCGCCTGCGCAATGACACCGGCGCAGCTGTTGTTGTAAACGATGCTGGTGCCTTTCAGGTCGGAGGGCTGAAGCCCGGCGCAGCTGATCTTCTCGAACGGAAGGTTCAGGGACTGGGCAAATACACGGCAGAAGTGCGTTTTGCCCGTACCGGCGGGGCCGACAAAAAGCAGCGGACGGCCTGCCTCGTTGGAGGCTTCCATACCGGCAAGCCGGGCGCGCATCGTGTCCTTTACATTGTCCAAACCGATGATCTGCTTTACACCGCATTCAAAGGAGGGCAGGTCGAACCGGAAGGGCAGCTGAGAGCGCTGGAAGCGTGCAATGTAGGAAAAGCGCTCCATGGCATCGGAACGATTGGTGCTGCTGCGCTCCGAGAAAGAGCCGCGGTTCTCGTTGATGGTCTGCATCAGCGCCTGACCGACCTTGCGCATACTGTCGGAATAGACCCCCTGACGGAATGCCAGCACGTTCTTCTCGTATTCGCTCAGCTGTGCCGCGCCAAGGAATTTTTCAGCGGCAGGGATCGTGATGGGCAGCGCCGGGTCAGGCGCGTTGGAGGCGGCATGGAAAAGCCGCTCCACGCTGGTTTTCAGGTTCGTCATGCCCTCGTCCGGGCAGTAATGATCCAGCAGCCAGGGAAGGACGTCCGGCTCCAGAACAAGGCCGCTGCGCGTGTTGAGGGTGTCGAACAGTGCCTTGCCGAGTGCGAGACGCTCCTCCCGCGTGGGTGCGGGCATGGCGATCACCGCGTCAAAGGCACTGATCAGGTCGGCGGGCAGCGAAGCGGTGCTTTCGGCTTCGGCGATGATGTTGGCGTTTACATGTACGGAGGTGCCAAGGTAAAGGTCGTGCACGGTATGCTCGCGCACCAGCTGGATCAGCGCAGGGAACGGGTTGCCGTTCTGCCCGCCGAACGTAATGCGGTCTACCCCGGTAAACTGCAAAAGATCCGCCTGATCAAGCGCCGCATCCGCCAACATGCCATAGGTGGAATTGTTGTACCCGGATTCCTCTCCCGCCAGCGCGACGGGGGAGCTGATGGAACCGCAGTCGATGCGCCGCGGCTTGTAGTGTGCGGCGAGGATGTCGCCAAGCAGGGTCTTGCCGATGCCGGAGGGGCCGACCAGCAGCACACGGAAAGGAACGGCAGTGCGGTTGGTGCGGCTTACCAGATCCAGCAGGGTCTGCTTGGCGGGTCCACAACCGGTCACCTGTTCCATTTCGGTGCGCAGCGTCTCGATATCGACCTGACGAAGGATGTGAGGCTTCTGGCACTGCCCCAGAAGGATCAGGGCGCGGCGGATCTTGTCCGTGCCGCAGCTGTCCAGAATGGTCCGAACGTCGGAGGGATACAAAAACGCATTCAGCTGATAAAATTCATTCAGCGCCATGACGTTCAGGTGAAAAAGCGGGTCGTCCAGTGCGTCCTTTTTGCAGTCGGACTGAAGATACGACAGGTGCATGGTCAGATGACGCCGCATGGCAGGGGTCATTTTCGAGAAATTTTCGGACATTTTATCGTGGCTTTTTTCGAGATCGGGCATAAGGCAGCCTCCTTTTGAATGGTCTGGGATCACGAGCGTTCCTTGGGAACGATACCAGATTAGCATACAAAAGAGACGCTGCCCGAAAAAATGTCGGAAGGCTTTTAGGTTATTTAAGATTTTTGAGACCAGATATAAAAGATGTGCTATAATAAGGGCAGTTGAATGGGGAGACTATACCCTTCAGCTAGAAATTCAGAGGAGGTCAACAAAATGGAAGACAACATGATGCCCCAAACGCGCGAATCGGAGCGGCAGCTGAACGAGTGGATCGAACAGACGCGGGATAACGAAAACGCGGTGCTGATGAATGCAGAAAATCTGCTGGAAACGCTGACGGATTGGAGAACGGTGATGACGCCCGGCTTCTGCGTCTGCCGCGCATTGCAGACCCATTATCCTGAAATTTTGGAAGGTCTGGACTGCCCGGATCTCAAGCAGCTGGACCATTCGAGGGGATGGTCGGCAGCGGTCCGCCGTCAAGTTGCCCGGCGGCTGGAAGAAGCGCCGAATATTGGCCCTCTGCATGATGCGGCATGGGGCACGGTGCTGAACCGCGGTTATACGGAAAGCCGTGTTGGCTCGAAGAGCGAAATCTACAAAATGGCGACGATTTTTCACCTGACGGATGAAGAAGTCGACCGGCTGTTCATGCTCTACAATCAGAACTGGAACCCGCATAATCTGCTGGACGCTGTATTTCTGGCAATGCGCAGGCACTACCGCGACAACCTTACATGGCGGGATATGATGGAGGTGCTCAAGGGCTTTTTGCGCCAGACCAATGGCACCCGGAACGCTGCTGCGGGCACGGAGAGCGGCGGCACGCAGGCGCTCCTCCGCATGGTCGATACCGTCCCGGATACGGAGGAGAGCCGGGCTGGTGATAGTGCCTTCAATGCAAAGCTGGTAGAAGAACTGGTGAAGAATGCCGACTCGCTTGACCAGGCGACGCTTATGGATGCGGACGGAACGGACCCGCTGTCCGGGCATTATACCAGCAATTACACGCGGGAGTATACGCGCACGGCAAGCTTGGCGCTCAAGGGGCTGCTGCAGGCACTGGTGATCCTCTTCCCGAAAGTCCCTCCGTATGTGCTGTCGAAGGATGGCTTGCCGGAGGAACTTGCCGCGCTGTTTAATGAGATGTATGCCTATGTGGGCACCCGTGTGAATGACAACAACGAGGAGCACATGGAACGGGAAGGTGCTGCAATGGAGGAAAAGCTCCGGGCGTATCTGAATGGACGCTTGCGGTCTCTCCCGAATGAGGTGAGCCAGACGCTGAGACCGCTGCATGGCGCAGAACCCACGAACCGGGTACTGGATCATGACGGCATCCTGCTGCTTGGCTGGTTTATGATCCTTGCAGCCAGATTCAACGAAGAAAGCTGGGAAAAGCTGGTCGAATATGAAAAGGAGCATGAGGAGGACCCGGACGCAGACCTGTTCACGAAGAAGTCTGGAAGGCTCCTCCGGGAGATCGCAAAGATCGACAGAAGCAGCGCTCCGAAGGAACAGACGGAGCACATGGTCAAGGCGCTCAACGACCTGTTGAGTATTTTCGAGCAAGCAGGTCTGAAGGGTATCGGCCGGGTCTATCTGGCGCGCATGATGGATCGCCTGATCGTAGCAACGATGCTTTATGCAAGCACGCGCAATGACGTTTCCAAGAACATGGATCTGGTGGAGGCACTGCTTCATCCTGAGACCTGCTGATAGCGAGCTTCCGGTCTGCCGTGGTCACACCCCGGCGAAAGATACTGTTCCATCTCCCCTCTCGGCACCATCCGGGCACCGATGGGACTGAAGATCTACTGTAACTTTGCACAAGATACAACCAAGGCACGGAAAAGGCCGGACCCATTCAAAGGGGTCCGGCCTTTTTTGCATACACGCGAAGAAAAACAGGCGCAGCGGTAAGCCTACTGCATCCGGTGCTGTGTGCGGTATTCGGCGGGGGTGATGCCGTACAGGCGGCGGAAGGTTTTCAGGAAGCTGCTGTAATCCGGGAAGCCGCTCTCGGTGCAGGCGTTCAGGACAGAAACGCCCTCTTCCAGCGCCTTGCGGCAGTGCTGCATCCGCAGATAGGTCAGGTAATTGTGGATGCTCTCCATGGTGCACTCCTTGAATGCGCGGGAAAGGTGCTCCCGGCTGGCGTAAAGTTCCTGTGCCAGCTGCGCGGTGGTCAGGGTCGGGTCCTGATAATGGGCCTGCAGGTAGGCCACAGCGCGCGCGACCAGTACACTGGTGCTGCTGGGGGCAGCGGTCTGTCCGCTGCCGGTGGCCTGCGTGATGAGCAACAGCATCTCAGCGACCTGCGCCTCAAAAACGATATCCCGGATGGAGTCCGATAGTTCCTGACTTTGCGCCATGCGGATGAAAAGCCCCTTGAAGTCCCACTTGCGGCAGGCCTCGCTGTCCAGCACGGTGAGCTCGTGCATCCAGTCTGCATTTTTTAGATTCACGCGGCGGCGGGTGGCCTGCCAGAGGGCATCGTCGATCTGGATGACCAGACGATCCGACTGGGCATCGTCAATATTGAAGTTGCCGGAGTGGTAGACCTGAGAGGGAAAGTAGACCAGCTCCCCCACATGGACCAGATACACGCTGCCGTCCACCGAGTAGCGCACCGTGCTGCCGCCGATGGGAAGCACCAGCTCGTGATACGGGTGGGAGTGCACCACAGACTGCTTGTTTTCCCAGTTCGTGTACCATGTGACCAGAAGCCGGGTGTTGTTCAGCCCCATCCGCGCCTGCGCTTCCGTAAGGACATTATCGACATAATGTGTGACCCGCTCGATGCCCATAGCCGCTCCTGTTCCTCGTTAAAAAATTAAGAATCATTCTTTTACGTTCTTTTTTGCTCTAGTATATCAGTATATATCACAATTTGCAACATTTGAATCACAAAATCTGCGGAAAAACGGCGGGATTTTTAGTATGATAAGGGTGCAAGGAGACGAGATTGACCAAATACACAAAAATGTTTCAACGTTTTTGTGCTTATCGACAAATGCACCGGTCGCATTTCGTGACCGCCTGAAAGGAGTCCGTCCATGCAGACCTCAAAAAATCATTTTGAAGCCAAAGTGGTCTTTAACGATGAGACCATTCGCCGGATGTTCCGCACGGAGTTCTACACCTACGAGGGAATGCGGCATCTGCTGTGGCTTGCAGCGGCCTTTGTGCTGGTGATGGCGGCGCTGTTCACTGCCATCCCTACCTTTATCAAGGTGCTCTGCCTGCTGGTGGGCTGTGCCATGTTCGCCATGCCGGACTTTTTGAGCCGGGTGGCGGCAGAGGGGGTCATCATGCAGCGGGGCGGCGCGGAAAGCACCGTGAGCTGCCGGATCAACGATGGCGGCGTGGACGTGGAAAACGGTGCTCACATTCCCTTTGCAAAGATCGACCGTCTGGTGGAGGATGACCAGTATTTCTACATCTTCCAGAGCCGTCAGATGGCAGTCATGATCCCCAAGGGCAGCCTGCTGCCGGCAAACCCGGAGCGGTTCGCCAAAGTGCTTGCCAAGGAGACCGGCAAGGACTGGCAGCGCTCCAAGAGCCTGTGGGGGCTCAACCTGAAAGACCTGATCCAGATGGGAAAGGATCGCTTTCAGCGCAGCGCATCCTGAGCGCTGCACCGCTACTATGTTGTTTCACAGCCGGTTGGCTGTGATCGTGGGACACGATAAAACAAGATAAGGAAGGAAAAATACTATGAAAATCACTCGCAGACAGTTCGTACAGGTCATGGCAGTTGCTGGTGCATCTGCCCTGCTCACCGCTTGCGGCGGTTCTTCCAACAGCACTGCCGGTTCCGGCGCAGCTGCTGCTACCGGCGGCAGCTTCAATCTGAAGCTGGGCCACAATCTGGCCGAGGATCACGCTGTGCACATCCAGCTGACCAGCTTTGCAGAGCAGGTCAAGGAAAAGACCGGCGGCAGCATCAACATCCAGATCATCCCCAACGGCACCCTGGGCAGCGAGGCTGACATGATCTCCCAGATCCAGGCAGGCGCACTGGATATGGCAAAGGTCTCCGCTTCCACTCTGGGCAACTTCAGCGAGAAGTACAACGCCTTCTCCGTGCCTTATGTGTTCAACGATCAGGCTCACTACTACAGCTACATGGACAGCGACTCCGCAAAGGCTGTCTTTGAGTCCACCGACGATCAGGGCTTCCGCGGCCTGACCTGGCTGGATTCCGGCGCACGTTCCTTCTACACCAAGGCTACCGCCATCCGCACCCCGGCTGACCTGAAGGGCCTGAAGATCCGCACCATGGACAGCCAGATGGCTATCGACATGATGAACTGCCTGGGCGGCTCCGCTACCGTTATGGGTTACAGCGATATCTACACCGGTATGCAGCAGGGCGTCATCGACGGTGCCGAGAACAACGTCACCGCACTGCGCGACCATGGCGACGTGACCAAGTACTACTGCTTCGACGAGCACACCCGCATCCCCGATATGGTGGTCATCGCTTCCAGCGTGTGGAACAAGTTCTCTGACGAGCAGAAGTCCATCGTGGCCGAGTGCGCCAAGACCGCTACCGAGGAGTACAAGGACGCTTGGAAGAAGTTCGAGGACGAGGTTCTGGACAAGGCTGTGAACCAGAACGGCGTCGAGCTGGTCAAGGATGTGGACATCGCCGCATTCCAGGCCGCTGTGCAGCCCATCTACGAGAACCTCAAGACCTCTAACCCCACCACCTACGCGGTCGTGGAAGAGATCCGCGCAATGGCCTAAACGCCAACGCATTGCTTTCCATCCTTATCTCCCAAGCTGCGGGCAGCGCACGGTGCTGCCCGCAGCTGCGCGGGAGGGAATGAGTTCAAGGAGATGATCTTGTGAAAAAACTGGATAAAATTCTGGATAATGTCATGCGCTTCCTCATGGCAGTGGCAATGTTCGCCCTGCTGGCAGGCGGCACTTGGCAGATCTTTACCCGCTGGATCCTGCGCAACCCCTCCACTGTGACGGACGAGTTTCTGCGCTATGTCCTGATCTGGGCCTCCATGATCGGTTCCGCCTACTGCTTCTACAAGGATAAGCATCTGGCACTGGATCTGGTCAAGGGCCGCGCAAAGGGTGCGTTCAACGTTGTGCTCAGCGTGTTCATCGAGGCCGCCATCGTGTTCTTTGTGGGCTACGTCTTTGTTTACGGCGGCTGGAAGCTGACTGCAAACGCCACCAACGTTTCCTCGGTCATGCGCATCCCCTTCAAGTTCCTGTATTCCATCCTGCCGATCTCCGGCGTGTTCATCATTCTGGCCCGCGTGCTGAAGTATGTACAGCTCTTCGCGGAGCGTAAGGAAAAGAAAGGAGAAAACGCATAATGGTTGCACAGGCTACGTTACTGCTGTTCGGTTCCTTCTTTGTCATGCTGCTGGCCGGTGTGCCCATCTCGGCAGGCATCGGCATTGCATCCATCTTCACGGCACTGTTCAGCATGGACCCCGCAATTTTTGCCCTGACCGCCGCACAGCGCTGCTTCTCGGGCATTGACTCCTTCTCTCTGCTGGCGCTGCCCTTCTTCTCTCTGGGCGGCAACATCATGAACAAGGGCGGCATTGCAAAGCGCCTTGTCCGTCTGGCACGTCTGGCTGTGGGCAAGATGCCCGGCTATCTGGCTGCCACCAACGTTCTGGCCAATATGTTCTTCGGTGCCGTTTCCGGCTCCTCCGTGGCAGCTACTTCTGCCATGGGCTCCATCATGGCTCCGCTGGAGCTGGATGAGGGCTACGACCCCAACTACTCCGCAGCCGTCAACATCTGCTCTGCCCCCACCGGCATCCTGATCCCCCCGTCCGGCCCGCTGATCCTTTACTCCATCACCGCCGGCGGCGTTTCTGTGGCTGCTCTGTTCATGGGCGGCTACCTGCCCGGCATCCTGATGGGTCTGTGCGTGGCTGGTCTGGCTGTGTTCATCGCCGTCAAGAAGGGCTATAAGTCCTCCGACGTCAAGGACCCCGATCCCGCCGTCAAGATCATCATTGACGCAGTTCCTTCTCTGCTGGCCGTCATCATCGTCATGGGCGGCATTCTGGCAGGCTTCTTCACTGCTACCGAGGCCGGTGTGGTGCTTTGCCTGTACTGCGGCCTGCTGTCCATCCTGTACAAGGAGATGACCTTCAAGAGCTTCTACAACCTGCTGGCAGACACCATGGAGAGTAGCGCCACCATCCTGTTCCTGATCGCCGCTTCCTCCATCATGTCCTACGTCATGAGCTACTCCGGCATCCCTGCCGCCATCAGCAACGCGCTGATGAGCATTTCCAACAACCGCTACGTCATCCTGCTGGTCATGAACGTGTTCCTGCTGGTCATGGGTATGTTCCTGGATCTGACCCCGGCTGTCCTGATCTTCACCCCCATCTTCCTGCCCATCACCCGCAGCATCGGCATGAGCGATGTGCAGTTCGGCATCATGCTCATCATGAACCTGGGCATCGGCTCGGTCACCCCGCCGGTCGGTTCCTGCCTGTTCGTGGGCTGCGGTGTCGGCAAGGTCAAGATCGAAGGCGTTACCAAGTATATCGTGCCGCTGTTCACCGCCATGGTCGTGGCACTGTTCCTTGTCACCTTCATCCCTGCCATTTCGCTGTGCGTCCCGTACCTGTGCGGTCTGGTGCCCAGCCTTGGCTGGACGTTCTAAGCCCTGACTGTTCCGGGTAAAGCAACGAATACGTTGCCCCCATTTCTCTGAAGATATCCTGCATCTGAGGGGGAATGGGGGCATTTTTTATCAAAAATCAACTGAGAGGAGTAAAAGCTATGGAGATCTGCTCCCGTTTTACCGGCATGGAGCGCAAGAACGGCGCTTTCCTGCTGCATACTGATAACGCTAATGTCAAGGTCTGCTTTGTGACCGATGAGATCGTCCGCGTCCGCGCAAGCTTTGACCACGAGCTGGCAGAGGAGTCCTACGTCCTGATGACCACCGCATGGGAGGATCGGATGGACGAACTGTTCAAGGGTGAGCGCACCCGTGTGGAGCCTTTCGCCGCACAGGTCACCGAGGATGACAGCACCCTCACCTTTGCCACCGGCAAGGTGACGCTGGTGGTGGACAAAGACCCCATCAACTTCAAGCTGCTGGCTGCCGATGGTTCCGAGCTGTACAGCACCCTGCCCGGCAACCCCTTCGTCAAGGATTCCAACAACCGCGTGGTGGCTTACAGCCGGATGAAGGAGGACGACTGCTTCTACGGCTTTGGCGAAAAGACCGGCCTGCTGGATAAGAACAAGACCTTCCAGCGGGAGCGCGCCACCGACGCCATGGGCTACGATGCCGAGAAGATGGATACCCTTTATAAGCACATCCCCTTCTACATCCGTCTGGACCGCGACACCCACAAGGCTGTGGGCGTGTTCTACCACAACTTCTACGAGTCCGTGTTCAACATGGGCTGCGAAAAGAGCAACTACTGGCCCCGCTACACCTATTTTCAGGCAGACGGCGGCGATCTGGACTGCTTCCTGATCGGCGGCGACACCATCGCCCGCATCGTGGACAACTACACCTTGCTGACCGGCCGTCCGGCCCTGCTGCCCAAGCGTGCACTGGGCTATCAGGGCTCCAGCATGTACTACCCCGAGCTGGAGAAGGACAGCGATGACGCTGTGCTGGGCTTTATCGACACCATCAAGGAAGAGGGCTTCCCCATCGACGGCTTCCACCTGTCCAGCGGCTATACCAGCCAGAACAACAAGCGCTGTGTCTTTACATGGAACACCGAACGCTTCAAGGACCCCAGCGCCTACTTCCACGCCATGAACGAAAAGCACGCTCAGAACGTGCCCAACGTCAAGCCGGGTGTCCTGCTGTGCAACCCTCGTTTCGACGAGTTCAACGCAGATGACGTATTCGTGAAGGACAGCAAGAACCCCGAGACCTACGGTGTCGGCAAATGGTGGGGCGGCGACGGCGCATTCTGGGACTTCACCAAGCCCGAAGGCCGTACAGCTTGGAAAAAGTACCTCACCGAGTCCATCATCGCCGTGGGCACCGATTCCGTCTGGAACGACAACTGCGAGTACGACAGCCTGATGGACAAGGACTGCACCTGCGATTTTGACGGCAAGGGCGGCACCATCGGCCAGCTGAAGCCCCTCATGAGCACCCTGATGTGCAAGGTGGGTGCCGATGCCGTGGTGGAGCACAACGCCAAGGCACGTCCCTACATGGTCTGCCGCAGCGGCAGCGCCGGTATCCAGCGCTACGCCCAGACCTGGTGCGGCGACAACTACACCAGCTGGAAGAGCCTGAAGTACAATATCCCCATCATCACCGGCATGGGTCTGTCCGGCCAGCCCAACGAGGGCGCGGACATCGGCGGCTTTGCCGGCCCCGCACCCACCGAGGAACTGTTCGTGCGCTGGGTGCAGAACGGCATCTTCCAGGCCCGCTTCTCCATCCATTCTGCCTCCAACGATAACACCGTCACCGAGCCGTGGATGTTCCGGGAGTCTGCGGACACCATCCGGGACGCCATCCTGCTGCGTTACCGCTTTACCCCCTATCTTTACAGCGCCGAGTACGAGGCCAGCCAGACCGGTGCGCCCATCATGCGCGCTCTGGTCTACGACTTCCAGAACGACCCCAAGGCATGGGAGGAGAGCTTCGAGTTCCTGTTCGGCCGGGATATTCTGGTGGCCAACGTTCTGGAAGAGGGTGCCAAGACCCGCACCGTCTACCTGCCCGCAGGCTGCAAGTGGTACGATTGGAACGATAAGTTCCGCTGCTACGAGGGCGGCCAGACCATCGAAGTGCCGGTCACCATGGCTACCATCCCCATGTTCGTCCGCGAGGGCGCAGTCATTGCCATGGCAGACAACCAGCTGATGACCATGGAGGGCGACCACACCACCGCCCTGCACCTCATCGTAGCACCCAAGGGCACCACCACCACGACCCTGTACGATGACGACGGCATCACCAACGATTTCAAGAGCGGCGTGTACCGCAAGACCACCATCACCACCACCGCAGGCGAGCGGGTGACCATGAACTTTGCCTCCGAGGGCAGCTACAAGGACACCGTTGAGACCATCAAGGTGGAGATGATTGCCAAGGAGAAGAGCCCCTTCTGGGTCACGCTGGATGGCCGCAAGATCGAGCACTTCCTCAACCGCCGCAAGTTCGACGCCGCTGCCGAGGGCTGGTATTACAGCCAGAGCAAAAAGGCTGTCGAGGTCAAGTACGCAAACCCCGCCAAGGATCACGAGTTGACTGTTTCGTTTGAACAGTTCGACCTGATCGGTATGTAACACTGCACGGAGGAACCTCTTATGCTGCTGCGTAGTTTTGAATCCTTTGAAAAGACCGAAAACGGCTACCTCATCCACGGCGATGCCGCCGATGTGAAGCTGATTTTCATGACAGACGATATCATCCGCATCCGGGTGCACTTCGACAAGGGCACCCCCATGGAGGAGGAGTCCTACACGCTGGTGACCACCGCGTGGGAGGACCGGATGGACACCCTGCTCAAGGACGAGCGCACCCGCATCACCGCGCTGGATGTCCCCTGCACAGAGGACGATAAGACCCTGACCTTTGAGACCGCGCACCTGACTTTGAAGCTGTTCAAAAAGCCCTTCCATTTTGAGCTGTTCGATAAGTCCGGCAAGCTGATCTATCAGGATCTGCGGGAGCGCGCCTTTGAGAAAGATCAGATCGGCCGTCTGAGCCACTTCTCCAAGGTGGACCGGGAATTTGACCACTTCTACGGCTTTGGCGAAAAGACCGGCCATCTGGACAAAAAGGGACGCCGCCTGCGGATGTCCCCCAAGGATGCCATCGGTCACGACCCCGAGACCGGCGACCCGATGTATAAGCACATCCCCTTCTATATCCGGGTAAATGAGCACGATCTGCGCCCTGTCGGTCTGTTCTACCACAACTCCTACGACTGCGTGTTCGACCTTGGCGAGGAGCTGTCCGGCTACTGGGAGCGCTACTGCTACTACCAGACCGACGGCGGCGACATCGACCTGTTCCTGCTGGCCGGTGAGACCTTGCCGGAGATCCTGAACGAGTACACCCTGCTGACCGGCCGCAGCGCCCTGCCCACCAAGCAGTCTCTGGGCTACTGCGCCTCCACCATGTACTACGCCGAGCTGGAAAAGAACTGCGACGAGGAGATCTACAAGGTCATCGACAAGCACGAAAAAGAGGGCATCCTCATCGACAACTTCTGGCTGGCTTCCGGCTATTCCAGCGGCGAAGAGGACAATCTGCGCTATGTGTTCAACTGGAACCACAAGCGCTTCCCGGATCCGGAAAAGTTCTTTGAGAACATGAACGCCCGGGGCATCAACGTCATCCCCAACCTGAAGCCCGGCATCCTGAAGCACCACCCCTACATCGACCTGTTTGAAAAGAACGATGTCTTTATCAAGACCCCGGACGGCAAGGCTCCGTACTACGGCCGCTGGTGGGGCGGCGAGGGACGCTTCTTCGACTTCACCGGCCCCAATGGCCGCAACACCTGGAAGCAGCTGCTGGAGGAAAACATCCTCAAAAAGGGCACCAAGACCGTCTGGAACGACAACTGCGAGATGGACGGCGTAGAGGACCGCGATGCCCAGTGCGACTTTGAGGGCAAAAAGGGCACCATGGCAGAGCTGAAGATCCTGCACTCCAACCTGATGGCCTACACCGCCAAGCAGGCGCTGGCAGATGTGTACCCCGGCGAGCGCCCCTACATCATCAACCGCGCAGGCTACGCCGGTATCCAGCGCTACGCACAGGTGTGGGGCGGCGATAACCTGACCGACTGGCGCACCGTCAAGTTCAACATTGCCACCATTCTGGGCATGGGTCTGTCCGGCTGCTCCAACATGGGCTGCGATATCGGCGGCTTTGCAGGCCCCGCACCCGAGGCAGAGCTGCTGCTCCGCTGGCTGCAGAACGGCATCTTCCAGCCGCGCTTCTGCCTGAACTCCGCCAACAACGACAACACCGTTACCCAGCCGTGGATGTACGAGGAGAACCTGCCCTACATCCGTGCAGCCTACCAGCTGCGCTACCGTCTGATGCCCACTTTGTACTCCCTGATGTACGAGTCCAACCAGAACGGTATGCCGGCATGGCGTCCGCTGTTCCTTGAGTTCCCGGAGGACCCCAAGTGCTACACCGATAAGAACCTGACCTTTATGTTCGGCAAGAGCATTCTGGTGGCGAACGTGGTGGAAAAGGGCGCAACTACCCGCACCATCTACCTGCCCGCAGGCTGCACCTGGTACGATATGAACGATAATCTGCGCGCCTACGAGGGCGGCCAGACCATCGAGGTCCCGGTCACGCTGGCAAGCATTCCCATGTTCCTGCGCGGCTCTGCCGTTGTGGTGACCACCGAGGACGTCAAGCACATCCTCAAGGACACCATGCGCCAGATCGACCTGCTGGTCGCTGCCGAGACCGACACCAGCTTTGTGCTGTATGATGACGACGGCCACACCGAGGACTACAAAAACGGTGTTTACGCCAAGACCACCATCACCGTCAAGGCCGGTGACCGCACCGACATCCGCTTTGCCACCGAGGGCAGCTACGACTCCCCCGTGGAGCGCATGACCCTGAAGCTGGTCAGCAAGAAAAAGGGTGCACTCTGGGCCAGCGTGGATGGGCAGCAGCTTCCTCAGTACATCGTCCGCGATGGCTGGGAGGCCGCAGAGTCCGGCTGGTACTACAACCTGCCTGACCGCACCATCTGGGTCAAGTTCGCAAAGCCTGCCAAGAAGGACTTTACGGTGACTGTCTCCACCGAAAAGTTTGACCTGATCGGTATGGCAGAGGACTAAAAAGCCATTCTCTATCTTCTATAATTCTTCTTCAGAAACACAAAGGCCCGTGGGGAGTTCCCCACGGGTCTTCGTGTTTTTTATAGGTTTCAGGCTTCGGCCCGCGTCTCCCGCCGGAGGATGCGGCAGACCATGAACAGGCAGTAGAACATCGCCAAACCCCAAGCAAAGGGGTTGGAAAGGCAGATGCCCAGATACCCAAGGCCGGTCTTTACCGCCAGCACACCGCCAAAGCTGCGGCCGATCAGTTCGCCCACGCCGGAAACAACGGCCAGCACGCTGTAACCAAGCCCCTGCAAGGTGTTGCGGAAGATCATCAGCAGGCCGTGGAAGCAGAACAGCATACTCATGACGCTGAGGTACTGGATAGCACCTGCTGTGACGGCGGGGTCGGCATCGCCCAGCACCAGCCCCACAGCGTAGGGCTTGATGAAAAAGATCACGCCCCACGCCACGGCGCAGTAGAGCAGCTGTACCATGCAGCCGTCCTTGATGCCCTGCCGGATGCGGTCGGTGCGGCGGGCGCCGTGGTTTTGCCCCACATAGGTAGCCATGGCCATGCCTACGCTCTCCATGGGCAGGGTGAACATCTGACGGATCTTTTCGCCGGCGGTCTGGGCAGCCACGGCGGTGCTGCCCAGCAGGTTGATGGCGTCCTGCATGATGACCGCGCCGATGGCCGAGACCGAGTATTCAAACCCCATGGGCAGGCCGATATAGGCTAGCCGCTTGCAGTGCCCTGCCGAAAGCAGGGTGCGCGGCTGCCGGAAGGAAAGCCCCTCCAGCTTTGCCGTGCGGGTAAAGAACCAGTAGGCGCACAGCCCGCCGCTGAGCAGCTGGCTGAGCACGGTGGCAATGGCAGCACCGTCCACCCCCATGCCCAGCGGCACGATGAAGAGGTAGTCCAGCAGAATGTTCACCACGCTGGCGACCAGCAGGAAATAAAAGGGGTGCCGGGAATCCCCCAGTGCCCGCAGCACGCTGGAGGCGTAGTTATACAGCACCGTAGCCGGGATGCCCAGAAAAATGAGCCGGATGTAGAGCACGGCATCGGCGTACAGTTCCTCCGGCGTATGGATGAGCCGGAGCAGCGGCCCTGCCATCAGGGTGGTAAGCACCGTGAACACCACGCTCAGCACCAGACAGAGCAGTGCGCCGTTCAGCAGGTATTTTTGCAGTCCGTCCTTATCCTTTGCGCCAAAGGTCTCTGCCGCCGGGATGCCAAAGCCCACGCAGGCTCCCTGCACAAAGCCCAGAATGAGAAAGTTGAGGGAGTAGGTGGTGCCCACCGCGCCCAGCGCATCGGTGCCCAGACACCGCCCTACGATGACGGTGTCCGCAAAGCTGTACAGCTGCTGGAACAAGGTGCCCAGCACCAGAGGCAAGGCGAACCGCAGGATCTGGAACAGCGGCTTGCCCACGGTAAGGTCGGTGGTACCGGAGCGCTTTTGAGAAGTAGCTGCCATAAAGAAAACTCCTTATTGATCGTATTTCTACTATTCTATCATGGACAGCCGCTTTTCCCAAAGTGGTTTTGTGACAGGAAGCTGTCTTTTTGTGACGGAAGAGCCGAACCCCTTCCCCAATCGGGAAAAGGTTCGGCTCTTTGGTTTCTCTGAAAAAGAGGATGTTTGATCAGACCTCCGGCGGCGGGCAGCAGCTCTCCCGGGGGATGAGCTTGTGCGGCACGATGATCTTTGTTGCCAGAAGGTTCGGGTTCTCAATATGGTTGATGGTCTGGCTGGCGGCTTCCATGCCCAGCTGGTAGGGGTTGACGTCCACGGTGGTCAGCTGGGGGCTGGTGATGCGGGAGAACAGCGAGTTATTGAAGGATACGATGGACAAATCTTTCGGGATGCGCAGTCCCAGCTTGCCGCAGAACTGTTCCAGCACCACGGCAAGGATGTCATCGCTGACCAGCATGGCGGTGGGGTGATTCGGGGCGGTGAGCAGGGCTTTCAGCGCCCCCTCGTAGGCATCGTTCAGGGTGTTGACCTCCACGCAGTCCTCTTCCCGGGGGGTGATGCCGTGCTTGAGCAGGGACATCTGGTAGCCCCGCTTGCGCTCTGCGGAAAACAGCATAGCGTTGCTGACCCCGAAATACGCAATGCGGCGGTGGCCCATCTCATAAAGGTAATCGGTGGCTTCCTCTCCGGCAAGGGCGTTGTCGTTGTCGATGTAGATGGTCTGGTTCGCGGACTGCGCCGCCTTGCCTACAATGACATGGAGCAGCCCTTCATTGCGCAGATACGCCGCCACCGGGCAGTCCTTTTTGGAGTAGAGCAGGATAAAGCCATCTGCCTGTGCGTTGGCCACCATGCTCTGGATGGCGTCCAGCACCTCGGCATCGTCCTGCCCGGTGATGACCGTGTTCACATACCGCCGCTGGTTGCAGAACTGCCCGATGCCGCGGATGATCTCCAGATGAAAGGCGTTTTCGTAGACGTCCCGCTGGGAGGAGGGCAGAATGATGCCGATGGTCTTGGAAAAAGCCTCCACCGGCTCAGCTTCAAAATTCGGCTCATAGCCCAGCTGCGCCATGATGCGGCGCACCCGCTCCTTGGTCTCCCGGCTGATGGAAGGGCTGTCCTTACAGGTGCGGGACACCGTGGAGGGCGAGACCCCCGCTGCCGCTGCGACATCTTTGATGGTAACTGCCATTGTCTGTTCCTCCCTGATATAGTAGTTCTATTGTAAAGCCGTTTGCACGCAATGTCAATGTTTGCGCACGGGATTGCGTAAACCGTGCAACGCTGAGCTTGCGTACCTTCGCCAATTTCCACAAATAAGCGTGCATCCGCTTGTGTAAAACATAGAAAAATTATTTTCGCCCCAAAAAACTCTTGTAAAAATTGCGGAGTTGGATTATTCTTGTTGCGTAAAGTAGTGCAAACGTGATGCAACACTTGCGTAAAACGATGCAAAAAGGAATAAGGAGGAACATCATGGCAACAACAAAAGCGGCTCCGGGCAAAAAGGGGCT
>ERZ1026864.389-NODE-389-length-27641-cov-14.032951_pt1 | contig 27641 bp, 44 predicted proteins | sample MGYA00380162_ERZ1026864 | MGnify/ENA primary metagenome ERZ1026864 (study PRJEB33269, sample SAMEA4719798) | human gut metagenome | biome: human-associated habitat; feature: organic feature; material: feces | place: Cameroon | collected 2013-10 ... | reverse complement strand
CGTTGATATAGGCGGTGAAGTTCTCCGAAATATAGCGGTAGAACATTGTGCCCAGCACATAAGATTTGAAGTCCCACTCTGCCACATGACCTGCGTGAACAAGGTCAGTGGCGATTTTATATATGCGGCGGAACAGCTCGTCCCGTTCCTGATCTTTCTTTATCTCTGCCATCTTTCTCACTCCTTCTGGGCGATCCACGCCGCTTCGATCTCATCAAAGGGGATGTTGTTTTCCTCGCAAAAAGTCTTGATCTTCTTCATTGCCGCGATGTTTGGCTTGGTTTTGGCGTTTTCCCAACGGTTTATCGTTCCAACGGATACATTCAGTGCTTTTGCGAAATCCTCCTGCGACAACAGGGCTTTCTTACGCATGACCCGTATTAACTCACTTAAAGGCGTCATCAAACAGTTCTCCTTTCAGAAGATTAACAGCATTATACTATAAACCTATAGCTACGTGTGTATTAATTATTGCTGTTCCAGATAAATTTGGAGTTTCAATACCTTTAAATTCTATAATTGGCGTATTTACTGTCTATTCTATATATAATTGATTTTTATAGCTTTCAAACTCGGGAGTAACTTCATTAATTCTATAGTAACTAGCTGACCATGAATTATCTAGCCAATTTAAATCAATCTAATTAACATCTACATAAAAATAATAAGTTGCGGTATATGTTGTAGTACCCTTAACTTCTATTGTTAATGTATTTTTACCACTTGTATTAGAAAATATTTTAAAATCATTCTAATCTCGCTCTAATACACTACTATTAAGTACTTGCTATCCATTTAAAAATGCTTTTACAGTATATGTTCTACCTAAAGGTACACCTTCATATACTCTATATGTAAATGCAATATAACCAGGTTTATATAGTTCTGGTAAATCAGTTTCTTCTTTATATAGATGTCCTGTCTATGGAAGTAATAGTACATATAAGTTTTCTGGAACTAAGTTAAACTACTTATTATAAGTTAGTTCAATAGGGTCTTGATTTTCAGGTATTACTGTAAGTTTTAATACTGCATTGTAATATCCCGAATTTTCTTCTACAAATAAAGATTTAGCTATAGGAAATACTATAGTACCAGTTCTATCTTTAATCTCACCTGTAGTTGTTTTACCTTCAAATTCATAAGTATATGTAACTGCAGCATTAATAGATATAGTGTACTATAATGCAACATTTAATCCTTTCTTAGATGCAGTAGTTATAAATATTTCTTCCTAAGTATAAAATACCTACTAATCATCTACTAACCCTAAATTAAAAGAATAAGGACTTGTAACATAGTTACACATTACCTATTTAGTGTCATTACCATCAGTTGCTACTATAGTTAAAGCATCATTATTATTTAATGTTATATATGTATCAAGTGTATAACTGTTATCAATAGATAATACCTATGTAGACTACTATTCAGTAGTATGTCCCGAGCTATTAGCTATAGTATATGAGTATTTTACATTAAATGCTCCATTATTAGGATTATTAATTTTGATATATAAATGATAACTACCTGCACCATTTAATACTATAGACTAATCTTTTAATTGCACTCCATTAAGTGTTGCATATACTGAGAAAGAAGAAGTAGTAGAACCTCCGCCACCTCCAGAACCTACACCTCCATATTTATATATCCATTTAACGTTACTTCTAAGCTAATCAATCTATTCCTACTAAGATGCAAATCTCTCGGATAGTGAACTACCCGAAAGATCTATATCATCTTCTGTTATTATTCTATTTTTACCATTTAATCTCATAGTGTTAACATTATAGTTTCATCATTTACCCATTGTCCATAGTTATTATCTGGTACTTGCTTAAAATATTGTAATTTCATTGGTTCAGTACTATAAACATTCTAGGCAAATTTAAAGTCTTTAAAAATATTTGCAACACGCACTAATTTAATATCGTATGTATCTAATGCAATAATGCCAAACATAGGATATTTCTATTCACTACTAGCTGTGTCTTTACCACCTTTAACTGTAGTATTAGGAACGACTAACGAGAATTTCTAATTAGCACTAGGTAACTCTTTATTAGATGTTAATTTATAGCCTGTAGCTTGACACATAAAGTAAGTAACTCCACCTTCTAGTTCTGGAACTGCTGTGTATGGGAAGAATATACTACCTGTAGGCTCTCCTACATCAGCACGTTTAGTTAGTGGGAACTTAGTAAGATGTTTAGCACCTTGTACCCAAGTTACATTATCATTTTCTAGTGTTGATTCCATTGTATATTCAGAATAGTTATCCTTACTATTCTTACCATCGCCAAATAAGAAATATTCACGTACAGGGTAAGTACAAGCATAAGTATGTTTATGACCACCAATACATAACTTTACATGCTTAAATTCAAGTAATCTACTTAACCAATAAATACCTTTACCTGTTTCAGTATTAGTAATCTAATTACAATGACTACCAATTAAAGCACTACCTCCAGGACCTACAGAACGTGAAAAACCTTCTTGCCCATTTGTAATACTACTATTAGTAATTACAGTATAAGGCATTTCATGGCATGCAGCAATGCACTATTTATCAGTGTTAAGCATATTATAAACCATAGAGTAAATAGACTTAAATGAACTATCATAAGTCTAAGTAGCTCCTAATGTAAAGCCTGTATATATGTTAACAATATCTTCGCCTTTAGTTAAATTAAACCATTTCTAACAGTTAATATATGTAATTTCACTGTTAATCATTATAATTCTAAATTTATCAGATTCAATATAATAAAGACTAGGAATATATTTATTATTAACAATGGGTACAAATTCATCATCTACAACATCATAACAATAAAATACATGGAAGTAAAATGAATTAGATTTACCATTATCATCACCAGTGCCTAATTCTTCTATATTAGTTCCACATAAGTCATTGTTACCTACAACATTATTCTATTCAAACTCTTTAAATAGAATTTTACCTGCCTAATAATAGTCATACCATTCATTAATACGAGTGCCATTCTATGTCATATCTCCTGTATTAATTAATATAGGTATAATATTAGCAAGTTTCTAATCAGCTTTAATCTTTTCATAAAGTTTATTAGCAGCCGCCGCCCATACTTGATATTCAATCCAATGGAATCCTTGCTAATCAGTAATATGATATATAACAGGTTTATATGATGTTGGGTATAAAGTAAATGTTTGTATATCGGACATAGAATCATCTCTACCTACTTTATATTCCCAAACTTCAGGTGTATCAACAGCATTTAATTCTATAACACATTTATGCGCTGTATAAAATGTACCATCACCAGGAAATCTACCTACTATTCTATTATAAATAACAGCTTTAGTAGTATCTTTATAAACTTTACGCCTTGGTAATGATTCACTTAATGTATCTGTACTTTCTTTATAAGATTCAAACTTAATCCAATCTTCAGTACCTTGCTTTCTTAAATATACATATTCATCATAATAACCAACTGATATCCAATTAAAGCATCTAGTTGTATGTATATTAATACCAAATGAGCAAGTTACCATATTAGGTTTAGTAACATCTAATTTAGATTTGTCAGTAGATACATTCTTACATTCAAATGAAGCTTTTGGAGAGAACTTAGTTAATGGATATTCTATATCCGAATGTTTAAATTTAACAGTTGGTTTTGATAGATTCATAATCCAAACATCATTTAAATTCTCCCAACGTGCTCTTGAACTATCTTTTTTATTACAAGACTAAAAAGCTTGTTTAGCTGGGTCTAACTCAAACATATTTTTATACATAGTATTAGAAGTTATCTTTAATACTAATGATGACCAATAACCCTATGTAGAGGCATTGAGCACTCCTTTATAGTAATAAACTGCATCTATAAAACTAGGGTCATATACTTTAGGGAATGTTGATTTAGTTAAAGATGAATCTATTTGATTTAATAATGTACTATCAGCTGTTTTATATAAATAGTCAGTTGCCTATAAATTCTCATTACCGTAAGTAAGGGCAATACCATAACCAAGTTCCGTATCTGTGTCTATAGATAAATCAATTAATTGCTTATTTACGAACCATTCCTAATCAAATGACTGTACTTTAATAATCACATTAGCATCATCAATAGGAACATATTCTTTACCTACAATTAAGTATGTACTTCCTGCTTTTAAAACACCTGTTAAAGGTAAATGATAAACAGCCTACTAATTATCAGCATTAGGTTTTGTTAAATGTAAGTAACATCCTGTAAGCTAAAAATCAGAATCTGATGTATTCTCTAACTCAATAAATGCTCTATTACAACCATGTACTTTATCAGTACTAAGTGGAGCATAGAAAGCACCTATTTTTACTCTATCTGCATATAAGCCTGCATCACCCGAAATCTTTAAGTCAAGTCCTGCTTTATTAGCTTCAGCCATTCTAAGCTAACCTATAAAACCTCTTACATTCTATTTAAGTTCAACTTGACTTTGCTTAACTCTATTATCTAATAAAGTAACTTTATCGGGAATTAAATTACTTCTTATATTACCATTACTATCTACATCTATTTTAAATATTTTACCAGTATCTTCATTAACAAGTGAGATATCAGCAAAATCATTTATTTCATAAATAGGATTCTACTCAGTACCAGAGTTTTTAACAAGACCCATATTTATGAGTTCCTTAAATAATTCTTCTTTTGTCATACCTTCTTCTACAGGAGAACTACTACCTCCAATGGATATTAAATTATTATCATATTTAACATATAACTTCCGTTCATTAACTACAAAGATAAGCTCATTTTCTGGAAGCTAGTTTTTAATATTATCTAGTACTGATTTTGTAGATACAGACCTAATAGTTAAATGTGCTACTTTATATTTATATTCTTCATCAGTTGGTGCACTAGGTATAACCTAATTAGAAAAATCCTAATATTTAGAATATAAATTTAATTTAGATAATGATAAATTATTGAATGTAACTGATGTAAAATAATACTTATCATTTATATATCTTGGTGTTGTGTATAACTAACCATTATATAAATAACCTTCTTTAAGAATTTGTGTTCCTGTACCTATACTAATGTATATATAACTATTATCATTATTTCTATTAATACATATCATTGTGTTATAGACATCAGCTTTAGGAACATTTAAAGTACTTAAATTAAATGAATAATCATTTATAAGATTAACTGTTATATTTAAGCTAGTTGTTGTTAAATATAAAAATAATTTAGGGTCATCTATATCTGTATTCTTACACTACCAAGTTGCACTATTTTCTATTTTTAGTATGCCTTCTGTACCTACATTAACTTCTTCTATAGGTGTTAAATCATGTCCTAATCCTATAGCCATACTATAGATTAGCGATAAATCGTCTTCCTCAACGCACCATAGAGGCTCAGCATCTGGATTACTAATACCTTCTACCTATCTAGACATGGCTGTATTATCTTCAGTATAAGAGTACATTCCATACTAAAAAGAATTACGTAGTCTAGCTACTTCACTTTGCAGTTTACGTATAGCCGAGAATAGTATATCAACGTAAGTACCTGATTGTTTAATTTCCCTAGAATAAGGCTAATTATCTAAATCAGTTTCTTTATCAGCTATAGTTATATATTTATCAGGTAGCTGTGTAGATTTATCAATTAATTCCTAATCATATATAGGTATTCCATTAGCTTTAACTGTCCATTCAGTCCAAGCTCCTGTAGATTCTAATTTATAATATTTATCTAATTCTTGCACATAGCATAACATACCTTGCTTTTTACGAGCCACAGGTATATTATCTCTGCCCTATAAAGAAATAACAGAGTACACACCACCTCTAATATTATTAGCATCTACAAGTGGGAATACTCCATTATTCTTCTATTTAATCTCACTAATTAACTCAATCATTTTATAACTACAGTTGTTTGTCCTAAATTAGCATTATCACTTCTATATATATTATACTAAGTAGTATTATATGTAGTAGTTCCAACTTTCTAAAATCCACCTTCAAAGCCACCAACATAAAAACTAGGAGTACCATATTTAACAGGTATAAATATATATATGTATTTATAAGCATTAATATTTAAAGTACACTATCTAGACTTAGTTAATAGTCTATTAGTAATAGGCAACTTGGGAATATCATCAAAATCACCATAATATATAGCTGGAATAAACTCTAATGTAATGCTTTTTGTATAAGACTTAGCACTATCTATAACTTTTAATGTAAAAGTCTAATTGGTACTAAAACTCCCATTCATTACATAATTACGCTTATCAGTTGGTAAAGCTAATCCATTTATAGCTTGAGATATAAGTTTAGATTTGTTATACTGCCATAATATATTAATACTATTAATAGTAGTACCTAGCTCAGCTAAAGGTGGACTTAGTGACATATTAATAGTTAAAGGTGTATATAACACTTTATCCAAAGCTTCTTTAATATTACTAATATCTGGATTATCCATAGATTCATATTTGATATTTAATGGATTACCGACATAATTAACTAAATCTGCCTATTCTTTAATATTACCTGTAATACTTCCCCAATTACCACCACCAGCTAATTCATGTATTCCTAAATTATCTAGTACTTTCTATTTCTCAGATTTAGTAAGAAACTCTGATAAAAAGTTAGATTTTAATAAGTACTATTCTTTACAGGTATTTGTAGGCATCTTTATTACCTACTCTTCATTCTAATTAGGTTTAGGAGTTAATAGTAAGTCAAATGAATCGTTAAGAATCATAACTATACTATTTGCTAAGTTAGAGTTTCATTATCAAAATAAGTTACTATCTATTTATCTCCTAGCTATTCAAAATGTTTAGTAGAAGGAAGTGTTGTAATCTCTGCTAATTCTTTATCATGTACAATACCATAGCAATGACTTACATTATCTTTAAAGTAGTTGTTGTATGTACCATAATTAAATGTACTATTCTCTGCATTTTTAAAGAATATATTATCATGGCACTCACTATCTAATGTTACATTCTTAGTAGTTCCAAGAAACACATTGTTAGAAGCACCACTTTCAAGATGATTATTTTTACAGTTTAATTCAGAAGCATCTACACCACTGTTATCAAATGTATATAAATAAGTGTCATTATCATAACTGGCTGGACCTTTATTAAGGTCAAATAATGTCTTTTTAAACTTAATATTTTTAAAGTCATAGTAAGCATAGTTACTATTAGCATCTTTTAAATACGTAATAGTACCACGTGACTAATTGCAACTATTCTTATTAATATCATATTCTACAGTCCAATTAGAGCAATTACTTATTGAGTTACGCTAGAACAATCCTACACGCTTATCAAATGTGCTAGCACTTGTTGGTGATAAAAACATCCAATATTCCTAACTAGGAATATAAGCATCAGTTCCACAAACATTATTATCACTATCTAAATAAATACTTCTAAAGTCTGTAATTACATACACATAACCTACTTTAAGATTACCAAGCTATTGCTATTGAGCTATCTATGTATATGTACCAGTAATAAGTGTAGGATTATACTCCTATGATGGGTCATTAGTAACTATGCCGAGATTTTTCTATATCTAAGCAATTTCTTCCTCCGTAAAATCGGAAAAATAAGTATCTCGCTTAATATAGTTTTCTAAATCTTTAAAGCATACGTGTCTAAACTAATTATTGCAGCTCATTATTAATTAAAGATTCATAAATTAATTCGGAATTATCTAACTAGCTATTTACCTCTATAAAACATATCTAATTCAATATATTTTTATAATTGGGTTTATAGCCATAACTTATCTTATGTATAAGCTTATTAAAATCATCTATTGTTTTTAATTTAAGCTTGTTTAGAGCATCCGCAGTCAGTTGTCTTAGACATATCTTCGCTACAGAGTTCTCCACAGTAGTTGAGTGTTTCTAGCAACTACTAGGCTGCTAACAACTAGCCAATTTCAACATAATATTTAATTACATTAATAGCCATCCATACTAAATCTCTTGCATAGTAAGTATCGTTAGATGTGCATGTTGATAACGATTTAAAAACATACTTACATTTATTAACATAGCACTCATATAAATGACCTATAGAAAACTAAGTTAATGATATGCCTGATATAGTAGTACCTTCTAATTCATTATTTTCTACTAATGTAGCTAACTTATCAAATGATACATCTATAAACTCACCATCACACATTGTATATATACTAGTACCATCACATACATACCAATCTAAATCTATAGATGCATTATATATATCTTTAGAAGGCAATATAATATGGTCAATAGTATAATAACCATCGTCTTTAAATGTAATATGTTCTTCGTCAAGGTATGAACAATGGTCAGTAATAATTGCACTTACTATTTTATCTTCTTGAGTAGTATGTCTATAAACTATATTCAAAGTATAGGTTTCACTATATTTAAACTTATTTTTCTAATGCCAAGCTGTAGCATCTGTAATAGATTCATCTACATACTAATCAGAATCCTAAGTTACATCAGTTATAACTATAGAACAGCTAGCTTCTTTACATATTTTTACTAAAGGTATCATATCTATTTAATTTTATCATTATAAGGATTACCATCACGTAACTATGTTAATTCTATCTTAGTACGCTATTCTTCAATATCAAGCTATCTATCTCTATATGCTTTATCAGCTTGCACTTTAAACCAATCTACTTGATATTCAAGTTGTATTTTCTTCTAGTCAAGCTGCATTTTTTGCTCATTAAGAGATTTAATTTGCTATTGTGCTTGCTATAGCTATTTCTACAATTCCTAGTTCTACTATTGTACTTGTTCTAACTATTGAGATAATTGCTATAGCTAATTATTCTCCTATTTCTATTTAGCTAAAGCTTTCTTAACTGCTAATTTAAGCTATGTTAAACTCTTAGCTGTTACAGCTTCAAATACAATATCAGCACTAACTAAGCCAGACTTAATAAGGTCAGGTAACATAGACTTAATAGTCTACATATCCTACATTATTTCAGTACTAGGAGTAACGTGAATATCGTAATCAGTAAATGTAAAATACTCAGGTAGTGCTGTAAATATCTATTGCTAATGTTCGCCAAGAATTAAAGTGCCTTCTAATCCGTTTCTAAACACAACTTTAGCTAGATTTAGACAATCAGTTAGTATTTCACAAGTTACTAAATCCATCTATTGATAATAAGGTTTAGTAATAGTAAATGAATTAGTTACACCTTGCTGAATATTAGAAACAGCATCACGCTATTGTATTCCATTTAAACGCTCTCTAAATACACCTGTAATTGAAGATACAGTATTTTCTACAGACTATATAGTTACTTCAATAGCCTGTACAGCAGCGGCTGGTATAGATTCATCAAACCCATTAAAAATAGTATTTAATGGCTATCCTTCAGCTCTACCCTCCATAGTAGTATCAATAAGCTATATACCTGCCTTTTTATATGCCATGTATTTCTATATTCTTTCAGGAAACTAAACACCTAAAAACTTAGGAATCATAGATATATCAACAATACTACCTTTAATACCACTATTAGCTATCAATATATCTCTATAATAGATTAGGAGGTCATACCTATCTTGCATAGAGGCACATTTTAGTATTAAACTATAAGGCTCTTTACTTCTATTTAAGAATACAACACCATTAACAGTTAAACTACACTAGTTAGGATTACTCTAACTACGTATAACATTTTCATCCTTACCTCTTAATATATAATATTCATCACTAATACGGATAGTATTATATCTTTGCATTACAAAGTTATCATCTGTTTCAATCCATTCAACTTCATATACAGGTATTAAATTACCTCTATCATTATGTGGGCGTCCAGGGATAATATCTTCATCCTCGTCTTCCATATCATCGTAAACACTAATTATAGGACTATTAGACCTACGATATTCACCAGTAGTTTTATCCTACCAATCATCACGTAACTTAGCTCTATCTTCTTTGGATAACTCTCTACTATATTTAGCTAAAACCTGTGATTTAGTAAGCCAAGAACGTACTACAACTCTATAAGAATCCTTTATATATATAGAATCTGGATTTCTATCTATAAATACATTTAATGGATTTAAAACTTCTATATCTATATTAGTGTTATTTTTAGATATAACTCTATAAAAACAATAGCCTGTTATTAATATATCAGTAAGTAACTATCTAAGCTTAGTTACCATATCAGTATGCCTAGACTGCATAATATACTAAATAACATTCTATGCAGTTACTTCATACTAAGATACAAAAGAATCATTTATATTTTCAATTATCTTATCAAGCTGCTTTTTAATAGCTTTATCTGTAATATCTCTACCTTGTACTATTTGTAATAGGGAATTATTTAAATGGTTTTTTAAAAACTAAATAATCTATTTAGAAATCTCTAACTATTTTTCACGCCCAATATTACTAATAGTAGCATCATCTTTACAAGATACTTTAGGTAGTATAGGAGTGTCCAAAAACTCGCCAACTAACTCGTCTACATGCTTTTTTAATAATGGAGTAAATTGCACGGCAGTTGGACTACCTATACCAAAGTTTTCTTCCAAATATTTATACTATTCTTTATCTCGTTTACCATTGTAATAATTATAAGCTTTCTATAGCTTTGTTTTGTTGTAAACAAGTTCAGCAATAGTTTCGTCTGTTTTATTTAATAAATCCTCGTTGGACATAATTTAACAGCTTTAAAATGTTGCTACTTATGCAACTTCCTACTTCTTAATTCTTCTTTTATAAAACATACGAATTTATCATCAGGTAAATCTGCCATTATTACTAATGGATTTTCAGAACCATCTAGATTTAAAGATACTTTATAACCCTGTGGCTCTAAATCAGTTATGTCAATACGCCCAATAAATTCGACCTACTGACATTCCCTCATGTAATCTAGTATCACTTGTTTCAACTCCGAATGGGTCATTTGTATATTTTATAGTAGCATTAATAGGCTATTCTTTTTTAGGTATTACTCCATAATGCATATAGCCCTTTTCATCTTTATAATATCCAAAGTCCTAAAATACATCACCTTCATCCTATTCTACTTTAATAGGCTATCTACCAGAGAGTTCTTGGTCAGCAAGCTCCGCCATTCCGAGACTTGCAATAATATCAAACTTACCTTTATTTTCGTCATTATAACCTTTAAGCTAATCAAGCATATCTTCAAACCATATAGTATGACCATAATCTTCTACAAAGTCAGCTATCAAATCAGTTTGCTAATTAATAATAACTTTAGTAGCTGGCGTGCCATACGTATTAGTTTTTCCATTTTTAATGTTACCTAAAGTAGCTCTAGGACGCTTCATAAAGTATGATAAACATTTATGTTCTCTTGCCCAAGTTAAAAAGCCAACACGTGTAGCCTCTATATTAACTCGACAATTATAATACTTAATAAGGCACATAGCTATTTTATAAGCTTCTCTAATATTCTAAGGTCTATCTTTATATATAGCAACATACTGTGGTTCACTTAAACCATAAGCACGCTTTTTAATTACTATACAAAAATCAGAAGGACTACGAGTTTCTTCAGAAGTCTATGCAGCTCCAATATCAATACCATCAATACCTGCCACATATAAATTATCCATTTCACTATAACTAACTTCTTCATAATCTAGTCCTTGCTCCTCAGCCTATTCTTTTTTAAGTTTCTAATCTTCTTTATAAAGCTATGACCAAACAGGATGTTCTAGTATCTATACTTTACCAGTATTAATAGGTATCCATTTATAACCATTAATATTATCAAGTCTATGAAGTCCTGTTTTATATGTATAGTCTATTATACCTGTTTGTATTTTTGGACCTGTCTTATGTAATCGAATAGCAGTTAACTATTCGGCTATCTTTAATTTATTAAATTTATTCTAACCTTCTAACTAAAAAGCTTCTTCTGCATTCCAGCAACGTTCCGCACATTTCTTTAAATACTCTTCAGGGTCTGCAAGTAAGTTGTCACGTTCTTGTTGCAATACTTTTTTATACTCTTCTATATTGCAAACACCTCTATTATCCATATATTCAGGTTTTAGAGTTTGTAAATAGTAAGGTATAAAGAATCCACTTTCTATATAGCTATTATCTGGTGTACAGTTATGCCTAAAAGGTAATATTTTATAACCTCTAGGATTATAGTATATCTTCTTTAGACCTTCTAGAGGCGTACCAAAGTCACCTCCCGTCGATATGTTATCACTAAGCTTTTTATCTTAGTTTCTTATCATTTGATTTTGATAAGTCCAGCATATATTTTCAATATTACTAATAAAGTCGGACGCTCTTGCTAATATTATATTCTCAATTCGAGGTTCAATTAGTATGCGTTACAGTGATTAATGCTTTTTAAGCACTAATTTACCTCGGTATTCCCATTACAGGGTTCACCGATTTCGCCCAATTATAATGCGGCAAATTTATTACATTCTTTATTTACCGCCAAATACCATAATTCCTCGCGGTATGCCCTGTACTTCGCATAATTCCTATCCCTGTACAATAGCAGTAGTAAGTCCTGTCCAACTTCCTGCTTCATCGTATATTAAAAGGTCTGTACGGTCACCGCGTATCTTAGAAGGTTTATCTGCAAGTATTCCAACAATAGCAGATTGCCATCCTGACTCTACAAACTATCCTTCCTTTTTATATAGATATCCTGACTTAACTGATAATTCAGTATCTTTAATACGTGGTTTGAACATACCATCTGCATGTTCATTTAAGAATGTTAGTGCATGCTTTACTTTACTAAATGTACCTTTCAAATACACATCTTTAAAACATGTTATAATAGTTCTACTCTATTTAATAATAGTATACATTCTAGCTGCTAAAGATGCATTTATTTCTGAAAATCCGATCGACCTAGCTTTCATAAGACAAGCATTCTTATGCAATACTCGGCATAGATTAAGATAGTGAAAGAACATATACTATGAAGCCATGAACTTAGGAAAATCATCATCAGTACCACTACCTGCAGCTTTATTTGTATCTACTGTAGGTAACTAATAATAATTAAGAAAGAAATAATTATCACCTGTAATAGTATAGCCATGTGAAGACATACCATACATACAGCGTTTATACTCTTCCGTCCAAAATTCACGCCACCGTTTACTATTAGGTAAGGCAGAACAATACTTACCTTTAGCTTTAAAAGTATCTCTTGCTTCAGTAAACCAGTCAGGATTGAAATCTAAACTATGAGTAGCATCTATAGGTCTATAGCCAACTAATTCATAGCTTAATTGTGGGTCAAAACATTCTATCTTCTACTCTTTAGGAACGTCCCAATAGTCTTTATTATTAGAACGCTCCAATCTAAGTTTTTCTAAATCCTCGTTCATATATTTCCTGGGTCAAATCCAGTGCTAACTCCTCCACGTGTTGCAGATTGCTGTGTAACTGATTCTTTAACTTCTTTTTCTAGCTGCACAAGCTATTCATGTACACTACTAAGCTAACCTACCTCTTTCATAAACTTTTCTGCGGAGAATACAGGTTTACCATTTACATCTCGTTCATTTAAATCTACAATAACATCAAAATAATCAGTAAGCTAATCGGCAGCTTTTTTAGCTGCTCTTAATAGCTATATAGATTTATTAGAGTCTTGTAAAGCTTTAAATTTTCTGCACGCCTCTCGGAATACTGGGTCATTAAACTCTTTTTCAGTTAGACCACTGTCCGATAGTGCTTCTTCATGCCGTTCTTGTTCTGTATAGTCATTATAAGGAGATTTCCAACATATAGCTAGGTATATATAAGTAAGCTCTTTCATTAGTTTAGTTTTACCTTTAGTTTTATCTCTAGTCATTAATGCTTTAAATTCTCTTAATAATAGAATACTACAATCAGTCAGTTCAAGAACTCCATTATCATATTCAAAAAAATCTGTCATAAAAATTATCTAAAAAATCCACTGTAATGAACTAAGTTATTACCTTCTTTTTTTAATACTTCACCTTTAGGTGTAGCATATAAATATAGATTTGTTTTGGGATTAAACCAAGTACCATGGTCCCAATTATAAATAAAACCTCGTTTATGCATGTATGGTATAAATGTATTAGGTTTAAACCATCTATTCTAAGCGACTTTCTACCAATTATAAAAATGCTATTTACGGTTATTGGCTTGTTGCTAGGTAAGTGGTTTTTTAGGTTGCTAAGAACTCTAATTTGTCTTAGGTAACATCTTAAACTATCCTACACCTATATAACCTTTATAATTATTAGTACTATCTGGTACTGCATTAATTCTTGCATTTGGGTCAGCACCTTTTGGTACATTATTTACATCCTACTATGCAAAGTTCGTTGCTACAGTTCTGTGGTTAGGTAATGTAGATGTTTTATAGATATTGTGCAAAGCACTTTCTAATTCGGGGTTGTCTTGCAAATATTTCCAATCCTAGTCTGTTATATCACTTTTACCCTAATAATAGTTTTTAATTCTATTAAACCTATCCATAGAATCCCAATTCCAAATCTTCTTATCTTTATTTATCCAACCACCGTGCTGTTTTTTTTTGTAGCTTCTTAGCACCTTGTTTAAGTTTCTAACAAGTTTTACAAAGCTAACCACCACGTTTCATAAATACAGGTATTTCATCTTCAGCACAAATTATTTCTTGGTTATAATTAAGCTTAGCACCTAATCTAGCTTTACGAGAGCCTTGAAGTTTCTATGCTACTTGCTAAATGTACTAAGCTAATTGTACTGCCTATTTATCACCCTACTTAGCGGCTTGCATAATCTAATTTATCTATTGTGTAGCTTTCTAATCTCCTGACATAGCAGCTTGTACTAATTGTACTATCTGCTATTCCATATTACCACCTTGCTAATATTTAGTTATCATTATATTTATTTTACAAGTATTAAATCTCTAGTATTAAACACTGCTTCCTAGAGTAAGTTATTTGTAGTAAACCATCTGCATCTTAATCCTAGCATGCCATCATTAAAGTATGATTTTTCCTTTTTAATGACAAGCATTGTCGGGCAATGCATATAATCTTGCTATCTCAAAATTACAACATCACCCGGCTTAAAGAAAATCTTATCATCCATGAATTAATTTGTTTTTACGTTCTGTGAGCTTTTCATTAACTACAGCCATAATACGAGATTCAGCAACAACTACAAATCCTTGTTTAAAGAATGGCACCATTGCTTCACTTGCTGTGGTATAGAATACCACATCACCAGCTTTTAGAAACTCACATTTCCAACCTGTATCAATAACTGTGCCTACATGAATAAATTGCTCCTCTTCATGAATTTGTCCATCTTCATGTGACTTATAAGTTGGAGCAAAACCACCTAAATCGGTAATAATACCACTCTCGACTTTAACTCGTTGGAATGGGTTGCTTTCAAATGGTTTAATAAGTGCATAACCACCCATAGGTAGTATTTCCAAACCATTAATATCTTTAGACAATTCCTCAGCATAACTTTCTAATGCCTTATTATGCTTTTCAAATTTATCTACATATTCATCTACTTGTGTATTAAATTTACCTCTCTTTTCCTCTGCAAGAATTGTATCTGCAGCTTTGCCATTAACAACAATAGGAGTTCCTGTACTCTCCATACCATTTAAAACTTGTGCAACTTTCTCTTTACCGTTTAATTCAGTTCTCATTTCCATTTATCGCATTGTTCATTTACTAATCTAGTCTTGTTTTCTAATATACAGCCACATTGACCACATATCTCTTGCCCAAGAAATGTTAATCTACTTTCACATTTATTACAAATAGCAAGACGTTTCTCAGCTAATTGTTGGTTCTGATGTGAGAAACGATAATAAATGCTTTTTAATATCTGAAAAGGCTTTGTAAATATAGCCTTAATAATATGCTTTACCATAAACCTGCTATACATTTACTATTAATATTCTTTATCTTCCATGACAACGCACAGCCACATCCTTTAATGAAGCCTTTCTTAGGTTTATTAGACTTTTCCATTGTCTTAGGATTTAAATAGCTGTAAGCATCACATATATTATCTTTTTCTAAATGTATAGGGCAGTGGTTACAAATCTCCTGCCGTCTGTTTATATAATTCTCCATATTTAAATAATATATAAATATTAGCTAATACATAAATACCTAATAAATACTCATTAAAAATAATGGCAATTAATAAAGCAATTATATGTATTAGTAATCCAAATAATAAAATTAACATTAATATTCTATAGGTTTGTTTTTAGCTTTCCTTGTATCAAGAACAACTTGCTTTTCATAAAAAGCAAGCATGCGAATAACTTCATCCCTTAGATATGGCAAGTGATACACAGTCATATTATCATTATGGTCAAAGTGTACTAATACCAAATCATCTATTATAAACTCGGGATGCTTCTGAGTTAGCATATATGCATAAGTACTAAGCTGTAAACAATAATGACTGTAGTTACATTCCTCTAATGAACCTAGAGGGAATTTCATCTTCTCAGTCTTACGTGTTTTAGAATCAAAAAAGCCTTTTGTGTCTATTTTCTTGTTAGTATTATGAGTTACTATCATTTTATTTGTACATAAGAATGTATGAGTAGGACTATCTACTTCAAGACACTGAGTTTGTACAGTTTCCACTAATTCTACTTTATCAATATTTCTAAAAGTTCTATTATTGCTTTTAAGTTCATGTAGATTAATATCTTGATTTCTAGTTAAAAATGGGTTAAATTCACTAGTAGAAAAACATATATCCCAAGCTTGAAATTGTTTCCCTTCACATTTCTTAGTGACAGCAAATACTGTAGTTTTAACTCCTAAACTAGCTAATAATTTAACTAAATCATCACGTTGCCATTCTTGCCCAGTTGACATTACATATCTTTTTCTGCCTGCATTATAATACCCATCTGTATCCATTAGACCTCTTAATAAGTCTAACCGTTGCTTATAAGAAGCTCGTTGATATTCATCAGGAATAAATTTATTATTTAATAAATTCATAGATTTAAGCAATGTTCTTAATCCATAGACTGTTCTCATTTCAACATTTTCTCTATCCGGATTATGTTGTGCATTTTCCCCTAAAGTATAACCACGGTGTTCTATCTCTTTCCATACAGGAGACCCTTTCATTTGTGTAATAATACCTGTTTGTTTAGAGCCATCACCTAGCCATACTCCAAGCACATAAGGGTCAATTATAAGATGTCTGTCGGGCAAATCTAATGGTTTTGGATTTAGTATTTTAGGAATTAAATCACTGCGACGTTTTGGTAAGCTATCTAAGTAATAAAATAGTTCTTCTGTAGTCATTACACAAGAATACATTCCATCTGGGTGTGACTTATTTTTATTCTTTTTAAAATTTATTTCCCATCTATGCTCATGGTCTGCTATTATAGAATCTCCATTATCAAAGGTTATTTTATAACAAGGGTTTAAATGTATTTTAGACTTATGTATAATTTTAGTAGGCTTTCCATCTTTATCAAAAATAGTATCACCCTCTTTTAGCTCTGCAATAGTACTCCATCCTTCTAATGTCGGTATTTCAGTATCTAGAGGCAATCCTTTCCAATCTAAAATAGTTATACAATTACCTTGTTTAGCTATTAAGTCTATTTGACCAGCTACATGCAACTTACCAGAAGGAGAATCCCATGATATTAAATACTCTGGGTATACACCATTCTCTAAGTCTAACTCAGTTTTATCTTTAACACATTCAAACTTACCTCCTACTTGAAACTTAGTTAAGTCTATATTCTTTTTCTTTTTATACATAGAATTTTCTAAGTTGGCGTGTATTTTAGTACCTCTTTCACAAGACTTTTTATTTTCTTCCTGCCAAGTATCTAATATTGCTTGTTGTTCTTTATTGAAAGTATCTATATCTATATTATGAGCTTCTAGAATATCCATATCAAACTTTTTAGTGTTTAATAATGACTTCTTCTCTATTGCCCATGCATCTTTCGGCAATATCTTTTCTAATGCCTTGTATGCTGACCAAAATTCTTTAGCAAACGGTTGCCCAAACTTCTCAATCATAGTAGTTACAGACACATATTTGATTGAATCATCTTCTAGATTAAAATAGGTATGACTTTGGTCATTAAACGCCACTGAACCATTTTTCTTATCAATTTCTAACATAAACATTAAACATTAAACATTTTAAAACCTGTCATCTTGTATAATTATTTCATTCTTTTGTATAATATATATATTAATATGTGTCATCAAATCTTAAACTCATAATAGATAATTGCAGATAATAGATTGTATGTGAAACAATTAATTTAAATAGATGGAAATAAAAATTAAAAAGAAAAATAGAGGTAAGTTTACTAAAGCTGCTAAAGCTGCTGGAGAGTCAGTACAAGAGCATGCACATAGTGTTTTAAACAATCCTAAAGCTACTAAACTACAAAAGAAGAGAGCATAGTTTGCAGTTAATGCTAAGAAATGGCATCATAAAGACGGTGGATTATTAATGTAGTAGGGTGGTTAGATATTGCAAAGGTATACATCATTAATAAATGCAGGTATTAGTCCACAAGTTGCTTTCGATACTTCACATTTATCATTAATAGAAGATGGTAGAAAGAATAAGTTTTATTCATTTGGTAAAAGAGCTACTAATTTAAAAGATTGGACTACTAATGTTGTAGACTCATTAACTACTGGTAGATATAAAAATTTAAGAGATATAACTACATATTAGTAGTTTAAACAAGGTCTTAAAGATAAAAAGTATAATCCTAGACCTGCTTTTTATAATGTAGAAATGGGTAGAGGTAGAGATAAAAATAAATAGATTATTAATCAATATAACTAGCAACATGGATTACCATTAGTTGCAGGTTTGTATAATATTAATAATGCCGAAACCGTTTAATGAATTATTAAAAAGGTATAAACATAAGTATAAATGCCAAATATGTGGTGAAGATGCAGATTGTTGTTTAGAGTTTCATCATGTAAATCCAGAAGATAAATTATTTTCACTTAAAAGTGTTAATGAGTCTAGATATACTAAAGAGGAGTTAATGATGGAGCTTCATAAAACTTGTATTTTATGTAGTAATTGTCATCGTAAACTACATAATGGTTATTATACTGATATAAAACTAAAGACTTTATAATGATAAAAGAATGGAATGACTTTTTTAAGTTTGTAAAGCAAAGAGATAAAGAATTAAACAAACATTTAATTGAAATAAGCTATGTGGCTAAAAGAAAGTGATAGACCAAAACATTTTTTCTATGGTGCATGCATAGGAGTAATATTTACTATCCTATGCGTACTAGGAGTAGCTAGTGGAATGGAATTTAAAGATAAATAGTATGGTAATCAATGGGATTGGTTAGATTGGTTAGCTACTATGCTTGGTGGCATGGTAGGCTAGTTATTATAGATAATTATTATCCTATTGTGTTTATGAAATAATTATTTTTAAATATGGAATATGTAAATATTGGAACAGGACTTTTAGAATAGATAGATGATTATAAATATATAGAAGTTCATCCTGTAATTCTTGATGACCTTTTAAAATACTTAGATATTATAAGATAATAAAATATTTGAATAAAGTAACAATATGCCTACTATAATAAAAAATGGAATTTAGTATAATGTAAATCCTAATGCCGTAGGTGCATCAGAGTTAACTGTTACTACACCTAAAGTAGAAGTAATTGGCAAAGCTCCTTTATTTGATTCTAGGCATTCTGCTTTTAATGGTAATGAGCTATTAGATATAACAGGCGACATTAGTAATAAAGCTATAGATACTACAAGTAATGCTATGTATGCAATTACAAAGCCATTATTTAAAATGGCTAATCCTGTGCTAAGAACTATTTTTACAGAATCTCCTTCTTATTTAGATTCTAAAGGAACTATATATAACGATTTACTAGATAACGGTAAATCTAGATTAGGTATGTATGGCTTAGTTTAGGATGAAAATAATAAGCATGTCTGGCATACTAAAAATCTAGATAAACAATGTGCCAAAGTCGCAAATTAGTTAAGTTAGGTAATGGCAAATAGACCAACAGCAGGTGATGCTTGGACTACAAAAGGTATATATGGTGATAGTACAATAGTAAGTGGTTATAAATTGCCTAAAATTAAACACTATAGTCGATTTACTGCTGATTTGTATAACAGAGCTGCTGCTGAGTACGTAAAACGTAATATAGAAGATAAAGATATACAAACAGGTGATATAGTTGACTTATATTACTATAAATCTCCAAAATAGAAAATAGCCTATAAGTATGGTTATAATAGAATGAATACACATACAGGAAGAATACTTAGAACAGACCCTTATGATAAAAGTAAAACATTTGTTGTGCATAATGTTAATGGTAATGTTATAAGTTAGCCTATTGGAGATTTATTAGGAGGTTTAGGAAAAGTTGGTATAACTGCCATTAGAAGACCCTTTACTAAAAATGATAAAAGATGAAAGATTTTTTAATTAAACTAATAACAGCTCATACAGGTATTAGTAGTAAAAGAGTTTGTGGTATATTAGGATGGATAACATGCCTAGGTATTGATATAGGCTGTGCTATTGCTAATATTGAAGCACCACAAGTTACTGATACTGTTTTAATATGCTGTATGGGATTATTAGGAATTGATAGTGTAACTAGTGTATGGCGAAAGTAAAATTAGTATAGAGAGGTAGGAGAATGCCAACACGCAAAGGAGATCCTGCCAAATATTCTGAGCCTACTAAAGAAGACATTGAAAGAACTAAGAAACTAAAATAGGAGGATGAAGCTTTCTTTAAGATGTTTAAAGTTAAATAGCAAGACCCTTCTAAAGTTAGGCGAGTTGCAGCATTAGTAACTAATACTAAACCTTTAAATTTAGATATAACTACAGCTGTTAAAAACCAAGAACAAGCTAAATAGGATAAGAAAGATGCCGAAATATATAATTATAATCTAATGCTTAAATCATTAGAAACTGCCTCTGCTGGCATAGGACTAGTTGGCGTTCCTTGGTAGTTTATAGCTAAAAATAGATGGGCTTCTAAATTACTATCTAAATTAGGTGATAAAGTAGCTAATACAGGTTTAGTTAGAAGAACTACTGCTTAGACGCCTGCACTACTTACTAATACTTTAGAAATAAATAGTTATAGACCAACATAGTTAATAAATAATGGCAATTAGTATTTTGGTGGCTCAGTAGATGCAATATAGATATATACACAACCTAAAACTAAAGATAAAGTAATAAATGGTATTGAATTAATGCCAATGTTTAGTAGGAATCCTTTAGTAAAGAATCTTGGAGGATATCTTGCTAATATGTATGATTTTTATAGTAATACACATGAATAAAAGAAAAAGGCAACTTAGCTAATTAGCTAGGCTGCCTTTATTTTTAATTACCAAGTTGTAGAAATTCGATTTAAAGCATCCTCCCATGCTAAAAATCCTTGCGAATTTTCTTTTTTTAATAGAAAAGCTAACTCTAAAATATCTTGACAATCATCAAGATTGTTGTTAACTTTAGTGTAATAATATCTATCAATCAATCTTTTCATAATCTTTATCATTAACATAATCATATATTGAAGTTATAGTATATCCAGTTTTGTAGTTTTTAAAGTGATGTAGTATAACATCATTTGTATAGTCTATAACTTCTGCTTCTCTTAATTGTTCATCTAAGATTGATTCTGCCTCTTTAATATCTCCGTCAAATTCTTGCTGAAATAAAATTGTCGGCACTTGTTTTAGTTTCTTCAACTTTTTAGTAAGATTAGTTGTTTTTAACTTCTTACCATTTAATTCATAAATTGCTATTATCATAATACATAAACATTAAATTAGCCACCCTCCCTAAAGAGGGTGACGAGCCTTAGCTTTTTCCATCTAAGGGTGTTGGGAATCTTGGAATCGAACCAAGCTCAAAGGTTTTCGTACTACTCTTACTTTTACATAAGCCATCCGAAAATTTGGATGTTGTAGTCTGGACTATTTCTTTATCTTATTATTAATAAGATACTCTCCTATATAGTCTCTACGCCATTTATAAATCTAATACAGATTTAATTTAGTAAGCCATCGCCAAAGGATATATTACTATATCCGAGGTTTCTGTTTGTTAGGGAGAGAGTTTCAATATATATCACTATATAAAGCTCCTAGGGAAAGAGACCTCTGTAATAACCACTATACTAATTCCCAATAAAGCAGCTTAAATTAGCTGCCTAATGTTATGCTTCTAACATATCAAGTTCTTCAGTCAGCTTATCAATCTTATTTTCAATCCAATCAATAGCTTCATCAACAAATTCTTGATAGTCTTCATTATCTGACATTTCTTTAATTTTATCTTTACCAATAGATTCACAAATAGCTGTAAATGTATCATCAGAGAGTGCGTTTACTTTTTCTTTTGCATCATCTTTCTTTTTCGGAGTAATAATAACTTTATCATCCTCCATTTTTACATCGTACTCCTTGAAAAATGCATCTATGATTTCTTCAAGTGAGCCTAATTCTAAAAGTTTTTCAATCATAAATTTGTGTTTTTTAGTTACAAACAATTATATATCAAAATCTCAAAATGACAAGCTTAAAAAATGTTAATTGTTAGATGCATATCTACGATATGCTATTATATACATATAAATAGCCCCTCCCATACCTTTATTGGAAATTAAATTGAAAATGGCGTTAATTTTACTAATAGTATAAATTTTGATATTTATGCCCTAATAATGTTAGTATATCAGCATGTTAATATATTGGCAGTCTACTAGTGTGTTAGCGGTGTGCTAATGTGTTTACGGTCTGCTATTATATGTATTAGCAGTTTATTTATCAGTGTGTTAGTGTACAAGCGGTCTACTACTCGTTTTATCCCCTCCGGGGTCAACGAGTGGAAAATAAATATTAAAATAGCCAGTTATAAGCAATTATTAAAAATTAGATATAAATAAATATTTATATCGAATCGGCTATTCTCAAGCCGTCTACAGCAAAACTGCTCAGCATCTGTAGAAGTCCCATTTAGGGCACGTCCCGTTTTCGGTCGGACGTTAAGCTACCGAATGACTTCCGCAAGGCTTTCAATGAAGCGTTGCTATTTCGTCTGCTTAGAAAAGCAGTCCGAGGGTAATGTTGCCCTCATTAACACACTTTATTGCTATGACATTAGGTAACGGAACAGCTGAGAACAGAATGATGCGTCTTCCTCTCGAGAAGATTCTTGACCGCTACATTGCGGCTGGCTGGGGTAAGAACCTGCCTGCTGGCTTCAAAGCCGTGGTTAAGGACAACGCTCACTACGAGAAGCGCGACGGTTCACTCTCAGACAAGGCGTTCTTTGCTCTTGTCTTTGAGTACGAGGATAAGCCACTACTTGAAATTTCAATGTTTCAGTGGGACTTGCTTCGTGACAACCTGTCCACTTACAAGGAGGATGGCACATTCGATAAGTTTTTATCGCCTAACGATGACCTTCACAAGTTCGCTCGTGAGAACGCTTCACCTACAATGACCACTAAAGATTGGTTTGAGAAGGTTGCTACGTTCTTCGCAGAACCTGAAAAGATTCAGCTTGTTAAGACTAACTTCCGTGGTAAGACTGCTGACACCGATAAGGTTAAGGGACATCCTTACAATGGTTGCTTGACTGGTTTCAACAAGATAGGCTAAAAACTCACTGAGGGCGGAGGGATAATCCCTCTGCCTTATATTATTAACTTTTTAAATTACTTTTTAATATGAAAAACTATAGTTTAAACATTGAGCACACATCTAAGGACACTATTGATGCTATTAAGCAGTACATCCTCAATCATTTTGAAGGAGTTGTTACAGTAGAATCGACTACAGAAACCACTTCACATATTGGTGAACGCGTTTATACAGTCCTTAGAACAACACGCAAATAATACTAACCATAGAGAGAGCTTTAATTAGCTCTCTCTTTAAACTATAAAAATATGCTAAAGGTAGCTTTTGAATTAATCGGAATCTCTACACTTGTCTTCTTGCTTATTATAGCATGGTTCACCCATTGGGTGTTAGGCATGATAATGTCAACCATTATTTTGTTTATATCAATAATATACAATGACTGAGCAAGAGAAAGAAGATTACCTCTACGAATACGTAGACACATTTGCAGAGGCTTTAGCTAACTTAGGAGAACACTAACTCCTTTAGTAAATAACAATTTAAATACTATAAAAATATGGAAAAATACACTGTTTTCGTAGCTTATTCTCTTAAAGATAATAACTACACTGAAAGACCAAACGGACTTGCAAGCACTCACAAGCTTTTCAATACTCCCGAAGAAGCTATTGCAGCTATTGTTGCTGACATTAAAGAAGAGTACGACAATGATAGCTATCGTGGCTTTAAGCTCTATGCACCCAAGGTTAAGACATTCTCGGACGGAGATAAGTACGTGACTGATGGTGGATTCACTTGCCGTTACATATTTGGTCCAACTGTCCGCTATGATATCTATATTAACACTATTAATATGGATTAAGCTATACCACCACTCTCTCATTATTGGGAGGGTGGTGGATTAATAAATTTTTATTTCATAAAAATAGCCAATAAGTAAGTTTAAAATAGCCGTGTATAAACGAGTATTACAGTTTAGCACAACACAGTGTGGTAGTATAAAGACTACAAGTATTAACAATTTAAATTATAGGAGATTAAAACAATGACAAAAGATGATCGTTTGAATCAGAACAAGCAGGATGCTAACATTAAGATGGGTGGTACACAGTTTACAACTAACCTTCGTGCACCTTATGACCCACTTGGTCAGTTTGCTGAGGGTGATGTAATCGAGTTCCCTGCTACTATTACTGATGACATTATGGGTACTCAGACTTTTAATGGCAAGCCTTATCAGTTTATCGTTCTTAAGATTACCAAGGCTGGTGGTCAGGAGAACTATATCAACTGGTTCCCATCTTCATTTACTCGTATTGTGTTCGAGTATGAGATGGACCCGATTGCTAAGATTGCTGTTCGTACTGATGCACAGCCATTCATGCCTAAGGGTACTGCTGTAGATGCATTTAACACAATGCGTGGTAAGGCTGAGTATGATGCTAATGGTGTTTGCACTAAGACTGATACTCAGAAGTGTGTTGAGCAGCTTCTTGGTAAGAAAGTCAAGATTACTAAGCGTGAGCTTGTTAATACAGTTGGTTTTACCAATAATGAGCGTGACTTGTCTAAGCTTGTTAAGCAGGCTGTAATGACATTTGATATTGCCGCCTAAACTTATAACCATACGTGCTCGTAAATCGGGTACGTATTGGTTAGAATCTAAGCAAGGCTACTATAATACTCTAACACCTCTTACTGATTATACTACTGATGATTGCTATTGGCTATTAGAACAGATAGGTAATAAGTATAAGGTGTTAAGAGTACTTAGATGCCTAACTTGAAGCCATTTTTAATGACTTTTTATGACACCAAATAAATCTGCATTATATGTATATATAATTACTATATGTATATATAATGTGGATTATATTGCTTATGAAAACTTAAATATTAACTGTAATAATGCTAATGTTGAGTTTATATGTATTATGGATGGTGTGAGTTGAACGACAAGAGGGTTTTAATGGTACTAGAACCCCACAACCACATTTCCACTTATCCCAATTATTCACAATTTTTAACCAAGGCATGTGACATAAGGATAACCGAATTTTCATTTGTATGAAGATTTGTAGACTTATATGTGCCATTTTCTATGTATTTTTAGTTTAAGATAAAAGTAAAAAACACTACTAAGCACAGTGATTTTTTCTCTATCTATTAAAAGATAGTTATTAGTAGTAGATGCTTAGAGGTTATTCACAAATACCTAAAAAATTTAGTAGAGTAGATAGTAAGTGATAAAGAACTTTACAGTAAACACTTAAATAAGTGTATAGACCATTTCTAATACTTATGAATAATCGCTTATAAGGGCATAAGAGAAACTATTCATAAGTAAATTTTGTTAATGCCACATTAACAAATGTCAGCCAAGGAGACATTAAAATTTATACTGAAGAGACTTGGACGAAACACAGAGAGAAACTATTAATCACTGGATAATATTAATAATGGCTCTGTGTCTATAAACAACTAAAAACCTCGCGATAGTATAAGGTAAATCGCTCAAGACTATGCAGTATTTTTATATTGTAGTTTACACTATTGTTGGAGACGACATGGAAATGTGTAAAATAGGACTTAATCCTCATCAAATGATTGAATGGGGACGCAGAGAAGCAACAAGACATCCAGAGCGCAGTTATAAATTATTTAGACAGCCTATAACACGCACTGGAGAACTTTGTTTTTATAAGTCATTAGCTCCATTTGAGCCAAAAGTTCCTAAAGTAGCATCAGTAGTTCCATTTGATTGGGATGCATTTGAAGCTAATAGAGGATCTGATATGGATATTGATACTATTCGATAACTATACAGCACCTAAGCAAGTGTTAAAACTGCTTAAATTCTAAAAACAATTAAACACTTTAAAAATTATGACAGATAAAGAATTAATAGATGCCATTGCATTAACATCAGGTTGGGCAGGCATGAATGAGTATGAGAAACTTAATGTACCAGATTTTCTTGAATGGTACAAAGTTAACACTTCTTTCTGCTCTAAAGAGGGCAAGGCTATAGCGCAGCAAGTAATAGAATACTTGGAAAATGGTTTTAGATATGATAAAACCAATACAGTACTTAGAACTACAAGAAAAGCAACTAAATGAACATTCGCAATTTAAAGAAAGCCGTGAAGAATAGTAATGGCTTTCTTACCTTTGGTGTGCATAATCATGGTTATTATGCAGTAAATGAAGGTGATAGAATAGTATTCCGTAAAGAGTACTTAGAGATTGAGAATACTGAATTTTCAACTCTTATTGCTTACAAGGAAATAACTCGTTTAATAATAGAATAAAATAAATAGAAAAGAAGCTTCACAAAAGTGTATAACCTTCAAAAAGAAGTCACTTATGCTATAGACATTAAAGGTTATACACCAGAAGAAGCACTCTTAGAGTGGGATTTATTGTAAATCTCACTCAAACCCTATTAAATAAAAGCATTGTAGTGAGGTTGTAACTCACATAGGGGTTCTAACATTATTAACATTTAAAAATTTAAATATATGTATATTACAACTACAAAAGGAGAGCCTTTATACATTCTTACAGCTGTATCTACTAATGATATCAAGCCCTATATCACAGTAAATACTTGGGCAAAGTGTAAAGAACAATTAGAATATATGACAGAAGAAACAGATAATGATAGATTATTTGTTCAGCTCATACATAAAGAAGTTAATGAAGAATTTCATAAAGCAGAAGCTTCAGTAAGATGTAATAGAAAAGGTTGGGGTTATGATTTCTTTAAATATATAACTATTGAACCTCTCTATACAGAAGCTAAATAGCAATTAGTATTACTCCAGTGAATAAAAATACTGTACTAGGGTTATAACCTAGCTGGAGACACTTTAAAAACTGTCTCTTATA
>ERZ1026864.388-NODE-388-length-27644-cov-5.282141_pt1 | contig 27644 bp, 25 predicted proteins | sample MGYA00380162_ERZ1026864 | MGnify/ENA primary metagenome ERZ1026864 (study PRJEB33269, sample SAMEA4719798) | human gut metagenome | biome: human-associated habitat; feature: organic feature; material: feces | place: Cameroon | collected 2013-10 ... | reverse complement strand
GTGAAGGTGGACGTACTGTAGGATCAGGCCGTGTTGCTACAATCATCGAGTAATCATTGATAGTGTCTACAAAAAGCTAGAGTTTATGGGGCTTTCCGAGAAATCGGGAAGCCCTTTTTGCATCTCTTAATAGGTGGATAGAATAGAGAAAAATAGAGTCGGTGGTGCCAAAACGGTGCCAAAAACAAAACTCCAGCGAGTTTGGCTATTCACTGGAGTGAGTTTTACAGTAATTTTTTCTTTATATGTTTCAAATAATTCTTTTTGAAGTCTCTGATATTATCAAAGAATTCCATCTCAGAACGGGTAAATGAATTAGTCTCAGCCTTCTCGGAAAGGAGCTCCATTGTACAAATAAGGTCAGCAATTTGGAACAACTTATAATCCACAGGTTTCACTTTCCGGAATTCAACATGAGTATATAATGTACTGAATACCGATGTGAGAATTTTAGTGAGTTCAATTTGTCCGTTATCATAGTAGATAATGACTTTATCAAAGCTATTCCAAAAGCCTTCATTGCTGCGGAAAACATCAGCCAGAGCTTTTGATACCTTTGACGTCATTGTTATCACATCAGGACATTCACTTTTCTTTACTTTTATACAAGAAAATTGAAAGTCAAGTTTTCTTGCAAAGTTGAATAAGGCATTAAATAAACGTTTTCTATCTTCAACTAAATCATTAGAGTACACAGATTCTCGTCGAATTAGTGGACCAGTATGGATAGCATGATTTTGATATCCCAAGTTCAATAAGTGAGAATCGAAAAGTTTAATATTTTCGGAAATATCAGTGCTTTGATTATGTAATATCATAGAAACTAAGTAGTAGGGAGCATGTGCTTCATAAGGACCAAAGTCCCCGGACTCGTCTATGAATACGCTAAGTATCTTTTCTGACATACAATCATCCTTTTGTAACAATTTTGAGTATGAAAATGGCGGGGAAATTCCCCGCCGCTCGGTGGACCAGGGTCTTTCGACCAGCCCAAAATCAATCACCGTTGATTTATATTCTATGCTCATTATAAGGGAAATATGCAGAAATGTCAATTACCACCCTTTAATCTGTTTTATCTGTTCTGCCCGTTCGGGATCTCTGTGATACTGTAGCTTGAATTGTATCGTCTCTACTACTTCTTTCCGTGCTTCATCATCTAACTGATAAAAGGAAGTCAGTAAATTATCCACATCCGGCATACTGTTTTTCCCGAAGAGATACATAAGCGGGTACATGGAATTTTTTAAATACGTTTTTACACGATTTCCGTCAAGAGCACCATTCAATCCGCTTGGTAATGTAGGATATATTTCTTCTTCTGTGATTGCACCGGAAAAGGGACTGGCAGAGCATATCTCATTTACGTCAATTTCTAATTCATTTGCCAGTCTAAGTGCAAAGTCAAATCGGATATTAGAATCCTTTTGAATAATAGAATAAAAGCTGAGCAGATACGCACAGATAATCGGTACCGTATCATGTGGAATCAGACTGTGGACAGAGCACTCGTCAGCGGTGTGCCGGAGAAACAGATTTTAGAAGTAAAACAGAATGAAATCGGACAGAAAGCAAAGGCTTCCATTCAGAAGTCGGGGAGAAATCCGGCACTGTTCAAAAGCCTGATTATGACGGCGATATATGCTTTGGAGCTACTGATTAGTAAGGTATTTAGAATGGCTTTGGAAAAGGCTGATAATGTGACGGAAGCGTTTGTAAAGTCAGAGCCGGAGCAGACGAAAGTTCGGGTAGTTAATGAGCCTGTGATGGCGAAAACGGAACTGATTCCGGAAATGCCAAAGAAGACCGAGCTTGTTTCCAAGTATCCAAGGCTTGCGGATATTTATAATAAGATGGAAAAGCAGAACAAAGTCATTTGTCAAAGGGATCAACAGCTTGCAAGTGTTGAGAAGGAGATTGCCGTAACAAAAGGGATTTTCAAGGGAAAACAGCGTAAGGAGTTGCAGGAGCAGGCAGAACCGGACAACTTAAAGGCAAGGATTCAAAGAAAGACGCAAGAAGTAAAGGAACGAGAAAACAACAGACAGAGCCATCATTACAGGAGCGATAGAGGCGGCAGATAGGAAATTATATAATCATATTGACAGGAAAGACCACGAGCGGTAGTCTATAAACAAGACTACTGCTTGTGGTCTGTTGCATTAGAGGAGGATACTTTATGGAAATTCAATTAGGTGTGATTGAGGCAAGATATGCAGATATGATTTGGGAGCATGAACCGGTTACTTCATCGGAACTGGTAAAGATGACGGCAGTGGAGTTTAACTGGAAGCGCACAACTGCACACAATGTTTTGAGAAGATTGATTGATAAGGGATTGTTTCAGAATGAAAACGGACTGGTAACAGCCGTAATATCTAGAGAGGAATTTTATGCCAGACAGAGCAGACAGTATGTTGAAGACACCTTTGCGGGTTCTCTTCCGGCATTTATTGCAGCATTTACGCAGGATGCAAAACTGACACCGGAAGAAGCTGAGGCAATTCGTAAGATGATTGACCAGGCGGAGGAAAAGTGAGTATGGGAGATATTTTTTTAAAACTGCTGAATATGAGCATCACAGCCAGTTGGCTGATTTTAGCAGTATTAGGTATTCGCCTTTTATTCAGGAAAATACCTAAGTGGATTACCTGTTTATTATGGGGTGTGGTAGCAATCCGACTGATATTTCCGCTTTCCATAGAAAGTGCATTTAGTCTGCAACTAAGTGCAGAGCCTATCAGAACCAGTACTATGGTAGAGGGAGAACTGATACCTTATGTACCGTCCGTAGACAGTAACATAGGTGTTGTAGAAAATACTGTAAATCCCTTATTGGCAGAAGCCTTTGCATATCAGGAAACAGAAAGCGTGGCTCCGTTGCAGGTATTTATAGGAATCGCAGGAAGTGTTTGGCTGTCCGGAATGGTAGTACTTCTTATTTTTGCACTGGTGAGTATGATAAAATTGCGCCTACGTGTAAGGGAAGCGGTGCGCTACAAAGAAAACATCTATATTTGTGATGCAGTAAAGTCCCCATTCATTTTGGGTATTATCAAGCCAAGGATTTATCTTTCCTCTGCTTTAAGTGAGGAGGAGATGGATTATATTATTGCACATGAAAGGGCGCACCTAAAAAGAAAAGATCATTTATGGAAGCCTTTTGGATACCTGCTTTTGTGTATCTATTGGTTCAATCCGTTGTGCTGGATTGCCTATATTATGCTGTGCAAGGATATTGAACTGGCTTGTGATGAAAAAGTAATTAAGGATATGAGTTTTGGGGATAAGAAGGAGTATTCCAGAGTATTGTTGTTTTGTGCAACGCAGAGACATCTGGTAATGGCGTGTCCCTTGGCGTTTGGAGAAGTGGGAGTAAAGGAAAGAGTGAAAACAGTATTGAATTATAAAAAGCCGACCTTTTGGATTACGATTGCCGCGATCGTGGTATGTGCTATTGTAGCAATTTGTTTTCTGACGAATCCTGCAAAAGAATATCAAATCAGAATCACGATTCCGGCAGGAAGCGAAACAGGCTTTTATTATTCTGATGAAGAAATATGTCCAAAGAGAAATACGTTGACAATTGCAAAAGGTGGACATCTTGGAGATACGGAAGTGATTCTTTTGCCGGTCGAAGTAAAAGAAGAAAATGCTTATGATGAACCTATTTATATTACAGCGGTCGCACCGGCAAAAATGGATGTAGAGAAAGGTGCGTGGTTTAAAATTGGTGTAAATATGCAGAATCCCACAGCAGAGGATATCGATGTTTATGTTATGGTTCGCGGTGTAGAGGTAAGAATTGCATCTAAAACAAAGGGTGATAATGATTCCAATGGAGAAAGTGCTGAAGAGCAGAATTCAGTAACACCTCAGAATTTGGAAGGACCACAAGAACCGGATGCGAATGAGGACGCAGTTTATGAAGAATTGAACCGGGTGGTTAGTACCATTGGTTTGGAGAATGCTTATCCATGGAATAATACAGTAGAGTTTAAACCGAATGCGGATGTTCTCATTAAAATGGCAAGTGATGGGTCAGGCCGGTTTGAAATCTATGGTATTATGAGTGAAAAATATGGAAGCTACGGGCTTTTGCTGAATGATTGGATAGGTGGAGAGCAGAATTGGAACTTCGCCCTTGTTCCCTGGTATTATTCAGGTGCTCCTTCTGATCAACCCATTTTAGAATCAGACGGAAAGGGAAGATACATCTTTGCATATGTGTATGATTACGATGATGTCCCATTGTGGCATGAGTGTGTTTTGGATTGCGGATATGATACCGGGCATATGCAGTTAATTCCTGAGAATGAATATCGTACCATGTTGTTGGAAGAAGAGCAGACAGCATTACCTTTTGAAAGTCAAGGAGAAAATGGTAATAATCCAGAAGAAAAACCTATAGCCCAAACTGCTATGGTAGATACTTCTAAAGTTTTCAGTATTGTAGTGACAAACGGGAATACGGGAGAACAGATAACACTTACTGCAGAAACTTCTGCATATAATGATTTAATCAAACTCTATTCGCAGTTGGATTTTACAGCAGAATGTGCAGAAAATGCAAGGGTTGGTTATCAATATAGCATGAAACTGCAGGATGCAGAGGAAAATAAATTGCAGTCGGTAACGCCCTATAAGGATGGTTTGACAGTTGACAGCTTTTTTTATCAGTACGGTCTTGCAGACAATGGGGCAGATGCTTCGTTAAGACTAATGGAGTATTTGGAGCACATTTTCTATCCGGAGAAAACATCAATGGCAATGTCTTTCAACGAAGCTCCGGTGAATACTTTGCCGGATGTGACTATGATAATGATCAAATATAAAAATTATGAGGGAGATATTGAAATTATTAATGGAAGCTGACAATAAAAAGTGGTAAGTAAAATTGACGAGAGATTGACGAGAGAAACCGGATAGGATATTGAGCAAATACAGCAGAAATGATAATATAAAAAAGGGTTATGACAATAGATAAGACGTAAGAAATAAATACATTCAAGTCTGTTTAAATATATTCGAATACACTCAAATACAAGCAGTCAGGAGGTTACTATGGGCACAGAGTTAAACTGGGCAGTTCTTGGAACGGGAGTTATTGCAAACCAGATGGCACAGGCACTGCAGAAAATGGGAAAACCGTTATATGCGGTAGGCAACAGAACCTACGAAAAGGCCGTAGAGTTTGCAAAGAGGTATGGCATTCAGAAGGTGTACCCGCAGATCGATGATATGTTTGAGGATGAGGCAGTGGATATCGTTTATATCACAAGCCCTCATAATACCCATTATGGATTTATGAAAAAAGCACTGGAGCATGGAAAGCATCTCCTGGTGGAGAAATCCATTACCCTGAACAGCGAAGAGCTGGATGAGATGATCGCCCTTGCCAGAAAAAAACATCTGATTCTGGCAGAGGCTATGACGATCTGGCATATGCCGATCTATAAAAAGCTTTGGGAGATTGTGGAAAGTGGTGAGCTTGGCAAAGTCCAGATGATCACTGTGAACTTTGGAAGCTTTAAGGAATATAATATGAAGAACCGTTTCTTCAATATGAATCTGGCAGGAGGTGCTCTTCTGGATATTGGTGTTTATGCCCTTTCTATCGTGAGGAGCTTTATGACAGAGAAGCCTGCTGATATCGTAAGCCAGTGGAAACCGTCTCCGGCAGGGTCGGATGAGCAGGCGGCGATCCTTCTGAAGAATAAAGACGGACAGATGGCGACAGTTGCCCTTTCCCTGCATTCCAAGCAGCCAAAGCGTGCTATGATCAGCTGCGAAAAGGGATATATAGAAATCATGGAATATCCAAGAGCGGACAGGGCAAAGATCGTGGATGCAAATACCGGTGAGAAAAAAGAAATCTCCTGCGGTAAGACTGAGGATGCACTATTTTATGAAATGACAGATATGGAAAGAGCTGTTGAGAGTGGGGATGAAACAGAAATGTATCTGAACTATACAAAGGATGTAATGGATATTATGACAGGACTCAGGAGGGAATGGGGACTTAAGTATCCAGAGGAGATGTGATGAAGATACAGGAAAAGTTATTTGCACTGCAGGATAAGGAATACAGGGAGTTTCAGAGTAAACTGGTTCCTGGAATTGACAGGGAAACGATCATAGGAATAAGAATACCTGTGATGAGAGAGCTGGCAAGGAGCTATGCAAAGGAGCAGGAGAGCAGAGAGTTTCTGCAGTGCCTGCCGCATACCTATTATGATGAAAACATACTGCACGCACTGTTGGTTTCGGATATAAACGATTATCAGGAATGTGTAGAGGCAGTAGACAGATTCCTGCCCTTTGTGGATAACTGGGCAGTCTGCGACATTTTTTCCCCTAAGATATTTAAAGCGAATAAGGAGGATCTGATAGAAAGAATCAGAAAATGGTCCGCATCCAGGGAACCCTATACGTGCCGGTTTGGCATGGAAATGCTGATGACGCATTTTCTTGAGGGGGATTTCAGAGAGGAGTATCTGGAGATACCTGCCGCAGTCCACTCTGATGAGTATTATGTGAATATGATGACAGCCTGGTTTTTTGCAACAGCACTTGCCAGACAGTGGGAAAAAACAATTCCCTATATAGAGGAGAAAAGACTGGATCGGTGGGTTCAGAATAAGACAATACAGAAGGCAAGGGAAAGCTATCGGATTACAGATGAGCAAAAGGAGTATTTAAAAAAGTTTAAGATAAAATGTTAAAAGAGCAACGCTATATTGAAAAATGACGGTCAATATAGTATTCTTAAGAAGAAGTAAATCATGGGGGGTAAGAATCATGAAATCAATTAAAGCAAAAATTATTGCAGGCATTATCATATGCACATTGCTTTCTTCTGCTTCTATTGGATTTTTGAGTATCAAGGATATTTATCAGACTTCCGATCAGGGTGCAGAAAAAGAAATGACACTGACATGCCTGAATGGACAAAGCGAGATCAATGCACAGATCGCCCAAATCGCCCAGTCAGTGGATACCTTAAGCAGCATTGCAATGGAAAGACTGGATTTTTCAAAATTTAAAGGAAATAATACATATGTAACACAATATACAGAATCTCTGATGAGTGATGTGGTTAAATTTGGAGAAAACACCGATGGTGCAATTTGCGTTTATGTACGGTATAATCCTGATTTCACAGCCCCTACATCAGGGATTTTTCTGACCAGAAACAGTACAGAGGAGCCATTTACCAGTTCAACACCAACGGATTTCACTATGTATGAGAAAACAGATCTGGAACATGTGGGCTGGTATTACATACCGGTGCAGAATGGTGCGCCGATCTGGATGGAGCCCTATTTGAATGGAAATGTTAATATTTATATGATTTCCTACGTGGTTCCATTATATGTTGACGGGGAGTCTGTAGGTATCATAGGTATGGATATTGATTTCTCCAAGATTACGGGAATGGCAGAAAGTGTGAAAGCGTTTGAAACCGGATATTCCTTCCTGTACAATGCGGATGGAAAGATCATGTATCATCCGGAGCTTGATAACGGAACAGGACTGGATCAGCTCGGATTTACACAGGCAGATCAGGAATTCCTGTGTAATCCTGAAAATGCCGGTAATATCATGGATTATACTTCCCAAAAAGAAAAAGAAAGTATTGTTTTCTATGAGCTTAGTAATGGCATGTATTTGGCACTGACGGCACCATGCGCAGAGATCACAGAAGGTGCTGTAAGCCTGTCAGCAGGTCTTGCAGGGATTGTAGTGGTATGTCTGCTGCTCAGTATCGTACTTGGGGTGATCATAAGCATAAATATTGGCAAACCGATTTCGGGAATTACAGCAGTCATAAGGCAGACTGCGGATCTGAATTTTAAAAAGACTGAAGGCGGAGAGAAGCTTACCAAAAGGAAGGATGAAACCGGCATGATGGCCTGTGCTGTCGGTGATATGAGAAAGGTATTCCGCAGCTTTGTGAGTGATATTACAGAAACTGAAACGGCTATCCTGACAGATATGGACAAGCTGAATGAGATTATGCAGACAAACAGTGAAATGGCAGAGGATAATTCAGCCACGACACAGGAAATGGCTGCCGGAATGGAAGAAACTACTGCAAGTACCTCGATGATCACAGAGAATATCAATGGGATTAAGCAGAGTACAGAGGAGATCAGAAGTCTGTCAAAAGAAGGAAAGGAAACCTCCGGAGAGGTAAAGGGAAGGGCAGACAGACTGCAGCGTACTACCGTGGATTCCAGCAACAAGGCAATGGAAATCTATCAGGAAATGAAAGGTAAGACGCAGGAAGCCATAGAAAGATCAAAGGCAGTGGAACAGATCAATAATCTGACTGATAATATCAGACAGATTTCCTCTCAGACAAATCTGCTTGCTCTGAATGCGAACATTGAAGCAGCGCGTGCGGGTGAAGCGGGAAAAGGATTTGCAGTGGTGGCAACAGAGATTGGTAATCTTTCCAACCAGACCTTTGAAACAGTAAACGGTATCAATGAAATGGTGGAAGAGGTTAATGGTGCTGTTGAAAATATGACGGACTGCATTACGAGGATCATGGACTTCCTTGAGAACACAGTTGTGCTGGACTATAATTCTTTCAGACAGATTGGAGAAGAATATCAGGCAGATGCCAATACCTTTGCGGAAGCAATGAGCAGGATCAATCAGGAAATTGCAGATCTGGATAGTAAAATAAGCGATATAGCAGAGTCTATTGAAAACGTCAGTGATACGGTAAGCCAGTCTGCAGAGGGGGTAAATCAGATTGCAGAGAAATCTACAGAAGCAGCGTCCAAAACAGCAGAAGGATATGCACTGCTTAATGAGTGCAGGGAAAGTATCGGCCAGCTCCGCAAGATAATAGAAAAATTCCAGATATAAAAACAAGATGGGAAAAACCGTATCTGAAAGAGTATTGTATTTTTATATTTTTCTTGACGGAAGATGAGGAAGAAACTAGAATAGAATCTATAGATGAAGCTAAGACAAAAGGAGCGATGACAAATGAAAAAAATTGAAAAAATGATAAAGGACAGGCCGATAGCGAAGAAGCTCAGTCTTATATTCCAATTTATATTGATTGCATATCTTATGCTGGCAGCAATTGGATTTGTTGGTATGGTCCAGGCTAAGAATTATGTAGGAATGGCAATTATTGTCGTAATCGTGTTGGTAAGTATCTGGTTTAACAATGTGCGGTTACAGAGTGTTCTGAGTAAAACACTGGTTGAACCAATCAAAAATCTGGTTGTGGCATCCGAGAAAATTTCTTCCGGTGATTTTGAAATAGGAGTTCCCTATGAGGCCGAGGATGAGCTGGGAGAACTGTCAGACAGCTTTGAAACAGCAGCAGGGGTTCTTGATAAGGTTGTTCTTGATCTGTATAGTATTGTCAGACAGTTTTCTAATGGAAATTTTGATGTACAAAGCTCCTGTCCGGATGCTTATGTAGGAAGGCTGCGTAGCGTTCTGGATGAACTGAATGCAATGGTTGATAAGGTAAGCTCTACGATGCACGGTATTCAGGATTCTGCTGAGCAGGTATCCGCAGGAAGTAACCAGCTTGCTGAGAGCGCACAGGATATTGCAGAGGGGGCTACAAACCAGGCGGCAGCGGTTGAAGAACTGGTAGCAACCGTTGATGAGGTAACCAATCAGGTATTAGAGAACACTAAATCTACTGATATTGTACATGATAAAGCTAAGCAGGTAGGGGTGGAGGCTGCTAACAGCCAGAAGAAGATGGACGAGCTTGTTGATGCTATGAAGAAGATCAACATCACTACCCAGAATATTGAAAAGATCATTGCTGATATTGAAAATATCGCATCTCAGACCAATCTCCTTTCCCTGAATGCTTCTATCGAGGCAGCACGTGCAGGAGAGGCAGGACGTGGATTTGCAGTAGTAGCTGACCAGATCAGACAGCTTGCAGAAGAAAGTGCAAACTCTGCAGTAGAATCGAAGAAACTGATTGAAGAGTCATTAAATGAGGTTGAGGTTGGTAATAAGGTTACCAAGGAAACCGGTGATGCCATGAAGGAAGTCATGAATGAGCTCGACAAGATCATTCAGGAGGTTGCCAATATCAGAACTGCATCTGACAGACAGGCTGTATCTGTTAAGGAGATCCGTAAGGGTGTAGAGGATATCAATGATGTTATCCAGTCTAATTCAGCAGCAGCTCAGGAAACCTCAGCAACCAGTGAAGAGCTTTCCGCATCAGCAGCTACCTTAAATGAACTGCTTGACAAGTTTAAGCTTCGTGCTTAATGAAAGATAAAATAAGATGGAGAGACCAGGAGAGATCCGGGTCTTTCTTTTTTTTGTACACAAAATGAACTGGTTGATGTCCAGAAATGAAAAAAGCTTCAGTGACCTTGATATGGGTGGAAAGCATATCCGGAACAGAGAGAATTCTTTACGGCGGGAGAGGATAGATTCCACGAAAGAGAGAGTAGCTCTCCCAACTGTAGGTTGATTCTATGGTCAGCTGCCGTTATACTGACAGCAGAAGCAGAAAGAGAGGAAAAGCAGATGGATCAGAAAAAGATAGGAAACTTTATTGCAAAGCTGAGAAAAGAAAAGGGGATGACACAAAGGGAACTTGCAGACAGACTATGCGTCAGTGACAAGACGGTTTCTAAGTGGGAATGCGGCAACAGTCTGCCTGAGATCACGCTGCTTGGAACTCTCTGTGAAGCATTGGACAGTAATGTTAATGAATTATTGTCCGGAGAAAAAATTGTGGATACGGAGTATTCAAAGAAAGCGGAGGAAAATATGATGAATTTAATTGCAGACAGCAAAAAGAATGGAAAAATGGAATTTATTCTGGGAGTGATACTGGCAGTCGTACTGCTTGCACTGTTGGGATTTGGTGTACAGAGCTTTGGTGGCGGAACCGGTGTTAAGATAGGATATTATATCGATGTGTTAAGCTTTCTTTTCCTGGCGCTGGGATGTCTTGCCTTTGGCATGATCGCAGGGGAGAAATCGGTGATGGGATTCCTGAAGGTAACGGAGAAGCTGGTGATCCCACTTGGCGTGATCGAAACGCTGATCCAGATGCTGTATGTTCTGTATCAGCTGGACGATATGGCATATCTTGGTCCTAACATTGCAGTGGCGATGATAACGATTCTATATGCACTTATCATTTACGTGGTAGTAAGACTGATCAGGTTCCGGAAAGAGGGATAGGGTGTATGCTGACAAGATCTGCTTGATGAAAGAACTTCAATGACTTATAATCGTTGTTGAAGTTCTTTTTTGATGTACAGGAAAGTTGATTGAGAAAGATAATTTCTGTTCTGTCATACAAAAAGCAGAAGAGGTGAAAATAATGATAACCATAGATCTGATTACAGGTTTTTTAGGATCCGGTAAAACAACCTTTATCAAAAAATATGCCAGGTATCTGATAGATCAGGGATTGAAGATCGGCATTTTGGAAAATGATTTTGGAGCAGTAAATGTAGACATGCTGCTTTTGCAGGAGCTTCTGGGAGAGCAGTGTGATCTTGAAATGGTATCCGGCGGATGTGACAAAGACTGCCATATCAGAAGATTCAAGACTAAGCTGATCGCCATGGGAATGAGCGGCTATGACAGAGTGATCGTAGAACCGTCCGGCATTTTTGATGTGGATGAGTTTTTTGATTCTTTAAGGGAGGATCCACTGGATCAGTGGTATGAGATCGGAAATGTGATCACGATCGTAGATGCCCTGTTAAATCTGCAGCTTTCCGAGGAGTCAGATTATCTGCTGGCTTCTGAGGTGGCTGATGCAGGAAAGGTTATCATAAGCCATGCAGATGAAGCTGATCCGTGGCAGATTGACGGAACGGTGCAGCATCTGAATCAGGCGCTTGCGAAGATCAAATGTAAAAGACAGCTGACAAATGAGGATGTCATTGCTGAAAATATGGAACAGCTTTCTGAAAAGGCATTGGATGCTGTTTTTCGCTGCGGCTACCGGCTGGAAAGCTATTGCAAGCTGGATGCTGGAGATTACAGGGGATTTGATTCTGTTTACTTTATGAATGCAGAGATTTCAGAGGAAAAGCTGAAGGAAGCAGCAGTGAAGATCCTTTTGGATCCAGCCTGTGGCAACGTATTCCGTATTAAGGGATTTATCAGGAAAGGCAGTGGATGGCTGCAGCTGAATGCTACACATAACGGGATCGAACTGAAGCCGATCGGAACCGGACAGGAGGTTCTTATTGTGATCGGTGAAAATCTGAAGGCGGAAGTTATCAGCGATATTCTTGGAGCGAAGCCTGCTGTATAGGAATGTATAGGAATGTATAGGAAAAAGAAAGGGAAATACATATGATCAAGATATTAGAGGCACTTCTGCCGGTTCTTCTTATGATGGGACTTGGTGCCTTCTGCAAGGCCAAGGGCTGGCTGAAGCAGGAAAGTATTAACGGACTGAAATTCCTGGCTACGAAAATTATTCTGCCGGTAGCAATTTTTCATGCACTGGCAACTGCAGAGTACAGCAGCAGTATTTTTAAAATCGTACTGATCATGTTCTGCATGCTGCTTATCTCCTTTGGGGCAGGTTTTCTGGTAAAGGGGTTTGTAAAGCCGCCATACCGGAAGTATGTACCGTTTCTGGTCAGCGTGTATGAGGGCGGCATGATGGCATATCCGCTGTATACGAATCTGTGCGGTACAGAGAATCTGTCACAGATTGCAGTACTGGATATTGCAGGACTGTTGTTCGGGTTCAGCGTTTATATGAGTCTGCTCCGGGCAGTAGATGGCTCTGAAAAGATGGGAGTGCGTGACATATGTCTGGATGCTGTGAAGAATCCGGCATTCATTGCTACCGTACTTGGTATTTTGTGCGGGCTTACCGGCATAGTCAGAGGACTCCTGGAGAGCAGTGCCGGAGACCTGTACCTGATATGTGAGTCCATGATTACCAGTCCTCTGTCAGCCATCATCCTCCTGATTGTAGGATATGAGCTGAAACCGGACAGGGCACTTATGATCCCCTGTCTGAAAACACTGCTGCTGCGTATGGCTGTGCAGGCAGTGATGATTCTTGGAGTTCTGGCTGCAGTACACCGGTTTGCAGGAAGAAATCAGCTTCTTGATCTGGCAGTTCTGATCTATATGTCAGCACCGGCAACATTCAGCCTGCAGACTTTTGTAAAAACGGAGGAAGGATCCGCTTATATTGCAACGACCAATTCTCTGTACTGTTTCATCAGCATTGCTGTTTATACCATAGCGGCATATCTGCTTTAATAAGTAATTATGTAACAGTTTACAGAAGAGGTTTATTATATTGTGAAAAAGAAAGCACTGAAGACAGCTTTTCCTTATACGCTACCTATTTGTATCGGATTTTTATTCCTGGGGATATCCTATGGATTTCTCATGCGAAGCAAAGGCTTTTCAGCCTGGTATCCCTTCTTTATGAGTATGTTTATTTTTGCCGGTTCCATGGAATTTGTAACTGCATCCCTGTTGGTGTCGGCATTTAACCCGGAAGCAGAACTTTTGGAATTCCGGAAGCGATTGCTATTCTGGCAGTTGTGGCATTGCATCTGTGGAAAAAGAATATGCTTCTGAGTATTGCAGGCGGCACCATTCTTTATATGGTACTGGTACAGACTGTTTTTCACTGAAAAGGAGAAGTTTTATATGAGTACAATGAACACATATACGGGGAAACAGTTTGATCCCATGAAAATGACAGAGGAGGATGTAAGTCTCCGGGACATTGCCCATGCCTTAAGCCTGCTTTGCCGGGGCGGCGGTCAGGTGACCTACTTCTATTCGGTAGGACAGCACAGTGTGAACTGTGCTAAAGAGGCAAAGGCACGTGGATGGTCAGGCAGACTGGTGCTTGCCTGCCTTCTGCATGATGCCAGTGAGGCTTACCTTTCTGATATTATCAGGCCGGTGAAGGAGCATCTGCAGGGATATCGTGAGATTGAATCGCAGATCATGCAGGTGATTTTTGAAAAATTTGGTCTTGGTGATCTGACAGCAGAAGAGAACCGGTGCTGGAAGCAGATTGATAATGAAATGCTCAGCAATGAGATGCCGGCTATGCTAAATGGAAGGATGCCTATAGAAAAGGTAAAAATCTATTCAGAGCCAGATCTTGCAGAGCATCCGTTTCGGGAAGTAGAGGAGGAATTTTACTCCATGGCAGAAGATTTGCTTTCTTTCAGGGAATAGAAAATGAAATTCTGATCCATAATATCATTGTAAAAACAGGTGAAGGAGTGGAATGCAATGATATTAAAGGAAAAAGAAAGAGCAGCCATTGAAGATCTGCAGACACAGGAAAAAAGCTGTGTAGAAAAGTATGGAAAATATGCAAAGGAAGCCAAAGACCCGGAATTGAAGAACCTCTTTTCCAGACTGCAGAAGGAGGAGCAGAAGCACTATGATTCCCTTTCGCAGGTACTGAATGGCAGTGTGCCGGACTGTGACTGCAATGACAGTCAGGGAAGGGATTACACACCCAAGGCGGCATATTCATCCATGAGCAGCAATGCTGACAAAGAGCATGATGCATTTCTTGCTACTGACTGTATTGGCACGGAGAAGCTGGTATCCGGAGAATATAATACAGATGTATTTGTCTTTGGGGAGAGCAAGATCAGAAAACTGCTTGCCGATATCCAGATCGAAGAGCAGAATCATGCGGAGATGCTGTTTAAATACAAAATGGCAAATGGAATGGCATAAAGAGAAAAGCTCTTTTGCCCAAAAAAGAAGAGGGCTGCCTGGACGACAGCCCTGTTTTATGCCTGCTTTTACGTTATTTCTTCCGCTTTTTGTTCCTGATTTGTTGTTGGTTCAATGATAATCAGAGCTTATAGAGTTCAGCCTGTTCTGATACCATCCGGCCTTAAACCAGCTTTACATAAACAGCGGTTCCGCCGTCTACAGAAACACCACCTTTTTCAAGGACAGCATTGCCGCCAACCGTAGTCAGGATCTCACCGGCAGCGTCAGGAACAAAGGCCGGCTCTCCGGCAGGATTGATGATCACAAGGATGGTTTCTTCCCCGCAGCTTCTCTGATAAACCATAGGGTAATCATCCTTCAGGAAAGTAATGGCAGCCTTGCTCTGGAGTGCAGGATGCGCCATACGAAGAGCAATCAGATGTTTTACGATGCTGCGGAGGGAAGAGGTGTCGTTCATCTGGCTTTCTGCATCCGGACGGTCTTTGCTTTCATCCTGCTTAATATAAAGCTTTTCTGCTGCGGCAGTGGAGAAACCGGCATTGGTCATCTTATTCCACTGCATGGGGGAACGGGAACCAGTACGCTCATAGCCGCCTTCAACAGAGGTCAGCCCCTCCACATAACGCATACCGATCTCATCACCATAATAAATAAAAGGTGCGCCCGGCATGGAAAGGAGGAAGGCAAAGGCAACCTTCATTTCTTCCGGATCCAGCCGTCTTGCCATTCTGTCCATATCGTGATTACCGGAAGGAATACAGATCAGTCCTTTTCCATTCGTCTTTTCATAGTTACCCTGATAGGTTTTAATAAACTCTCTGGCACTGCCAAGCCCTCTTCTTGAAAAATAAGGCTCCTCACAGCGGAAAAGATCATTGTAATGGGAAGGACCAAAGTGAAGCAGAAAGTCCATATGGAAGCCGCCGATCAGGCTCTTGTCAGGTTCACCCCATTCGCTGACCATGGCAGCCATAGGAAATTCCTCATTTAAAAAGGTACGGATATCCTGCCAGAGTGCAATCGTACCCTTACCGTCCTCATCATTTTTGACAAGGGAGCCGGCCATATCCACACGGAAGCCGTCACATCCCATGGAAAGCCAGAAGCGCATGATATTTTTCAGCTCTTCCCGGGTGGAAAGAGGACCTTCATCATTCATGGACTGTTGCCATGTTTTATCCGGATCCGGCTTGTAGAAGCCGTAGTTCAGGGCAGGCTGATGGGAGAAGAAGTTGACGATACAGGAACCGTCACGGGGAGAGATCCCACGGATGCAGCCCATATTGTCAGGGGATTCCCAGACGCTGTCTGTCCATACATAGCGGTCTGTATAGGCATTCTTTTCTGCCTTCATGGATTCCTGAAACCATTTGCAGGTAACAGCAGTATGACCGGGAACCAGATCCAGGATTACATGCATATCGCGCTTATGGGCTTCGGTAAACAGATTTGCCAGATCTTCATTGGTACCATAACGGGGAGCAACGGTATAATAATCCTCTACATCATAACCGGCATCGTCAAAAGGGGACTGGAAGCAGGGATTCAGCCAGAGAGCTGTGCATCCAAGTTCTTTGATATAATCCAGCTTACTGATGATACCGTTGATATCACCGATACCATCGGCATTGGTATCACAGAAAGACTGGGGATAGATTTCATAAAAAACAGCATTGTCAAGCCATGCGGGCTGTTTTACAGTTGTGCTCATGAGAGATTCCTCCTTAAAAATAGTGTTTCCGTTTTCGTGGAAAATGTGTTTCGACCGAACTGGAAAAAGAAGTTGTTTCTTTTTCCTTATAACGATACAATACTATTAGAAAAGGAATCATTCAACTGAAATTCTACGAAAAACTGATACGATTCTACTGTGGATATCCAAAAGAAGATTCCATCACATTGCTGAACAAACAAAAACAGGACGACGGAGAGCAGCTATGGAAAAAGAAAAGAGAAAGCACAGTTCAATATTAATTCCCTACAGTTATTACTCCAGCCGGATCCCGGATTACTTCCCCTTTGTGCCACTGCACTGGCACAGGGAATGGGAGCTGAACGTGATTACGGAAGGAAAAGGAGCGGTACGTCTTGGGGAAAAGGAAACAGAGGTGAAGACTGGTGATATTGTGCTGATCCAGCCAGAACTCCTGCATGCTGTTGCGACAGAGGACAGGCTGTTCTATGATACCGTGGTATTCAGTAGTGATATGTTCGGAAACGGGGAGGATCGGAGTTACCGCAAGATGGTGCATCCTCTGTGTCTTGGCAGGGCCTGCCTGCAGATCGCCGAGGAGAAAAATGTGTGTTACCCCAAAATCAGAGAATGTGCAGATACTGTGATCCGCTGCGCAAGAGAGAACAGTGCAGAGGCAGATCTTCTGATGAAAGGAGAGCTTCTGCGGCTTTTATGGTTCTTTTATGAAGGCGGTCTTGTGTCCGGAAACAGAGAACCTGTGCAGAATGGAGAGATCAAGGCGGCCATTGATTATATGTCGATCCATTATGCTGAGAATATTACTATCGCAGATCTGGCAGGACAGGTGAATTTAAGCCAGAGCTACTTTATGCAGAAATTCCGGGAGATGGCCGGAATGGGAGCGGCAGAGTACCTGAACAGACTGCGGATCCAGAAGGCCTGCGAAGAGATCCTTGCCGGCAGCAGCATCTCCGGGGCGGCTTTCGACTGCGGATTCCGGAACCTATCCAATTTTAACAGACAGTTTCGCATGATGGTAGGGTGTACCCCGAGGGAATACAGGGGAAGAAACCAATGCCCGCCTGCAGAAATTGCAGGAAGAGGTATCTTTCAAGCAGGGGATATGCTATGATAGGAAAGACAGGTAACAGGATGAGGAGGAATGAATATGAAGGCATTAAGCAGCAGAACAGCAGATTTTACAGATTCCGTTATCAGACGTATGACCCGGGTTTCCAATCAGTATGGTGCCGTGAATCTTTCCCAGGGATTTCCTGACTTTGATCCCCCAAAGGAGATAACAGACCGCCTTTCAGAGGTGGCGAAAAGCGGCCCTCATCAGTATGCACTGACCTGGGGTGCACAGAATTTCAGAGAGGCTCTTGTCAGAAAGCAGGAGCATTTTTCCGGCATGAAGTTTGATCCGGATAAAGAGGTCGTGGTAACCTGTGGCAGTACGGAAGCCATGATGGCATCCATGATGAGTGTATGCAATCCGGGAGACAAAGTAGTGATCTTTTCTCCTTTTTATGAAAATTATGGCGCTGACACCATTTTAAGTGGTGCGGAGCCGGTTTATGTACCGTTAAAGCCGCCCACGTTCTGCTTTGATGCGGATGAACTGGAAGCAGCCATGAAGCAGGATGGCGTGAAAGCACTGATCCTCTGTAATCCTTCCAATCCCTGTGGTAAGGTATTTACAAGGGATGAGCTCCTGGTAATCGCTGATCTGGCGAAGAAATACGATCTTTATGTGATCACTGATGAAGTTTATGAGCACATTTTATATAAGCCTCACGTACATACTTATATGGCATCTCTGCCGGGCATGAGAGAACGCACGATCATGTGCAATTCCCTGTCAAAGACCTATTCCATTACAGGCTGGCGTCTTGGCTATGTGATTGCTCCGCCGGAAATCGCAGACCGTGTGAAAAAGGTGCATGATTTCCTGACAGTAGGTGCGGCAGCTCCGCTGATGGAGGCAGCTGTGGTCGGCCTGAACTTCGGGGATGACTATTATCAGCAGCTACAGGCGCATTATACGCATATGAAGGAGCTGTTTGTGGGAGGACTTAAGGATATCGGACTTACCTTCACAGAGCCCCAGGGCGCTTACTATGTACTGATGGATATCAGTGAATTTGGATATGGCAGTGACCTGGTATTCTGCGAGGAGCTGGCAGAGAAGGTTGGCGTTGGTGCTGTGCCGGGCTCCAGCTTTTTCAGGGAGGATGTAAACCATCTGATCCGTTTCCACTTTGCAAAGCAGGATGAGACTCTTAAGAAGGCTCTTGACAGACTTGCCGATATCCGTACAAAGATGAAAAAATAAAGGACGGGAATACCGATGAAATATAAAATACTGGTAGCAGAGGATGATACAGATATTGCAGATTTTATCAAGCTTTATCTGGAAAATGAAGGCTATGAGGTGATTCCTTCGGCAGATGGGATGACAGCTTATGAGAAACTGAAGGAAAGCAGGGCAGATCTGGCAGTAGTGGATATCATGATGCCGAAGTTAAACGGCTATGATCTGATCCGGCGGATCCGGGAGGACAGTAATATTCCCATTATCATTTTGTCTGCGAAAAATCTGGACAGTGACAAGATCCTCGGTCTTGATCTCGGTGCAGATGATTATCTGACAAAGCCCTTCAATCCCCTGGAGCTGATCGCCAGGATCCGGTCCAATATCAGAAGATATTACAGCCTTGGCAGCCAGGCAGAGGCTGAGGCGAAAGAGAGCAGACAGATCCGTGTAGGTGATCTTGTACTGGATGAGGATTCCGTTACTCTGAAAAAGGGTGATCAGGTGATCACCATCACGCCTACAGAATATAAGATGCTTTCTCTGTTTATGAAGTCTCCCGGTAAGGTGTTTACCAAGATGCAGATCTATCAGGCAGTTAACGGAGAGTGCTATGTCAATGATGACAATACGTTGATGGTGCATATTTCCAATCTGCGGGACAAGATCGAGGATAATCCGAGAGAGCCAAAGTATATCAAAAACATAAGAGGTATCGGTTACAAAATTGAAAAGCTATAAGAAGAAAGAAAAAAGTCTGTATACCCTGCTGATCAAAAACTATGTGATTTTCGCTGCTGTCCTGCTTCTGGCAGTTCAGATCCTCGGGCTGCTGGAAGAGCTTATGGATCGGAAGATCGCACGGCTGCCCAGAATCGATCACCCCGTCGGAGAGCAGGAAAAGCTGGCGGATGAAGATTATGGATCCCTTTCCATGAAAGCTTTGCTTGGAACAGAAGGCTATTTTGATATATATACAGCAGCGGGAGAAAGGTTATACACAGACTATGATGCTTTTGGGAGCAGCTATACACCGGAGGAGATCAGTCTGATCCCGGAGTGCAATACACATGTCAGCTATGAAACAAAGAATTATGAAATGGAAGATGGCAGCAGGCAGATCCTGGTGACAGAAAGTAAAAGAGAAGAGGATACCGGATATCAGGAGAACATTGCCTATTATCTGTTTGATGGAGAACTGAGGCTTCTGGAAAGCAGTGTCTCATTTCCGTATAAGCAGATCACAGAGCGGGAGCTGCGTCTTTTCACAGCTGCAACAGATAACGGATACAGTACCTATAAATATTCCTACAGAACAGGAAATGGGGAAGACAGGATCCTTCTCATGCATGTGAAAAGAATGGACAGGCAGAGGGTTAAAAGACTGATGGTATTCAAACAGATCTTTATTCCTGCTTATGTGTTGATCCTGATAGGAGCTACGCTGTTCTTCGCATTATGGATGCACAGGCGTGTGAGGGAGCCTCTTTTTATCCTGAAAAACGGGATCCAGGATTTTGCTGATGGCAAAAGGGATACTGTCCTTTCTTATCAGGGGTCCAGGGAATTTGAGGATATTTTCAGCAGCTTTAACCGGATGGCGGTGCAGCTTAAGGAAAGTGAAAGTGCCAAAGAGCATCTGATCATGGAAAAGCAGCGCATGCTGGCAGATATTTCCCATGATCTGAAAACACCGATCACAGTGATCCAGGGATATGCCAAAGCAGTGGCAGACGGCCTGACGGATGAGGATATGCAGAAGCAGTATCTGAATACAATTGTTAAAAAGGCTGAGAGCCTGACAGATATGATCAATACCTTTCACGATTACAGTAAGCTGGAGCATCCGGAATTTTGTCTGGTAAGGGAAACACAGGATCTGGCTGAGTATCTGCGGGAATATCTGGCGGAGAAATATGATGAGATCGATCTGGGCGGATTTAACCTTGAGGTGGAGATCCCTGAAGAAACGGTATCCTACAGCTTTGACCGGGTACAGATGAAGCGGGTATTTGATAATATCATTTCCAATTCCCTGCGTCACAATCCGCCTGGAACTGTTATTTATGTAACACTGCAGCAGTCAGATAAGGCGGTCCGTATAGAGATCGGGGACAGTGGCGTTGGTATTCCACTGGAACTGCAGGATACACTTTTTGATCCCTTTATTGTCGGGGATGAATCACGGAATACAAGACAGGGCTCAGGGCTTGGACTAGCCGTGGCACATAAGATCATAGAGCTTCACGGAGGAGCTCTTTTCCTTGAAAAAGGGGAGCAGCATGGCAATGGCATCAGCACACTGTTTGTGATACGGCTGCTTAAATAAAAAAGGCATAATGGAAATCAGAGCTTCTGATCCATTATGCCTTTTTTGCTGGGAAATAATTATTCAGCCTTGTATCTGTCGGCCTGCTCTGCGATCAGGGCATGGTCATCAAAGTAATTGATCTTCATGGACTTTTTGACATCATCAAGAGTCTTGGCGGCAACTTCTTCAGCTTCCATGCTTCCCTTGTGCAGAATCTCGTAAATATCAGGGATACGCTGCTCCCATTCCTTACGGCTTGTTCGGATAGGGGAGAGCTGCTCCTGAAGGACGTTGTTCAGGAATTTCTTAACCTTCACATCACCAAGACCGCCTCTTGTATAGTGATCCTTTAATTCCTGAAGGCAGCTGTACTCAGGCAGATATTCAGCAAACATATCATCCTTACAGAAGGCGTCCAGATAAATGAAGACAGGATTGCCCTCTACCTGGCCGGGATCAGATACCTGTAAGTGGTTAGGGTCTGTAAACATGCTCATAACCTTCTTACGAACCTCTTCTTCAGGATCGGAAAGGTAAATGCAGTTATTCAGGGATTTGCTCATCTTGGCCTTTCCATCGGTACCTGGCAGACGAAGGCATGCCTTGTTGTCAGGAAGCAGGATATCAGGCTCTACCAGAGTGTCACCGTAAACGGAATTGAACTTTCTTACAATTTCTTTGGTCTGCTCCAGCATGGGAAGCTGATCTTCACCGACCGGAACGGTAGTTGCCTTGAAGGCTGTGATATCAGCAGCCTGGCTGATCGGGTAGGTAAAGAATCCAACCGGTATGCTGGCTTCAAAGTTCCGCATCTGGATTTCAGATTTAACGGTAGGGTTACGCTGCAGTCTGGAAACAGTAACCAGATTCATATAGTAAAAAGTAAGTTCAGTCAGTTCTGGGATCTGTGACTGGATCAGAAGCGTGGATTTCTCAGGATCAAGACCACAGGAAAGGTAGTCAAGAGCCACCTCAATGATATTCTGGCGGACTTTCTCTGGATTTTCTGCATTGTCTGTCAGTGCCTGCGCATCTGCGATCATGATAAAGATTTTATCGAATTCACCGGAATTCTGAAGCTCCACTCTTCTGCGAAGGGAACCGACATAGTGACCCACATGAAGTCTTCCGGTAGGTCTGTCACCGGTCAGTATGATTTTTGACATAATTTTGTTCCTCGTTTCTTCTGTGTACGGCAGGAAACCGTCCTTTTCATTATACACTATTGTGAAGCATTTTCCATATAGATTTCAAAAATAAATTCATGTACAATGAAAACAGGGTGAAGGATCCGGAATATGATCAACGGGAATAGAAGGTAGACACAGTGATGGAGAATAACAGGAAAATGAACTGGAAGAAGACAGGCAGAAGAATCAGAGAGGATGCGAAATGGGCATTTCTTACGGGAATTGTCTTTTTCGTTTATTATGAAATCGTACATTATTTTTATGGGGCATTCTGTCCTATGCTGGTGACCACAGGATTTCCCTGTGCAGGCTGTGGACTGACAAGAGCCTTTCTATATCTTGGAAGCGGACAGCTTGGAAGAGCTATGTATATGAATCCCATGGCACTGCCTGTCATTGCCTTTGCCCTGTACTGCGGATATTACCGATATATCCGTCTGACCAGAGTAAAGCATTTTTCACTGGCGCTTGGATTGCTGATCACTGTCATGCTGGTATTTTACGGTGTCCGGATGTATCTGTATTTCCCGGACAGGGTTCCATATGTCTATACAAGGAGAAATGTGCTGGCAGAGCGCTTCTCTGGCTATCAGCAGCTGGTGGATCAGCTGCTGAATCGGATCCGTGAGAGCAGGGTATCATAATTTGTCAGAAAGCAGGCAGTTTTGGTGCATATCCTACAGGGAAGACCACCTTCCTGAGGCACCGCAGGGCAGCACCAGTCCGTTTGCAGAAACCGGAAGACCGATCTCGGAGGACACCACATGGCCGCCTCTCCTTCTGGCAACAGCCGTATTCAGCATATAAGTCAGAACAGCGGGCTGCAGACCTGTTGTGTAAGAGTTGACAAGGAAGAACAGCGGTTTGTCGGAAAGGAGCTTTTCTGTCAGCTCGATAAAGGGATAAATGCTGTCTTCAATTTTCCAGATCTCTCCCTTTGGACCTCTTCCATAAGAAGGAGGATCCATGATGATACCATCGTAGGTATTGCCTCTTCGGAGCTCCCGTTCCACAAACTTCACACAGTCATCCACCAGATAGCGGATGGGGGCATCGGCAAGACCGGAGGCTGCTGCATTTTCTTTTGCCCAGGCTACCATTCCCTTGGAAGCATCCACGTGGGTAACACTGGCACCGGCTTTAGCAGCAGATATGGTAGCACCGCCGGTGTAGGCAAACAGGTTCAGCACCTTGACAGGACGGCCAGCCTTCTGTATCAGGTCAGAGAACCAGTCCCAGTTCACAGCCTGTTCCGGGAAAAGACCGGTATGCTTGAAGCTGAAGGGCTTTAAATGAAAGGTCAGTGAATGATAATGAATGCTCCATTCCTGCGGAAGGTCGAAAAACTCCCATTCTCCACCGCCTTTGCTGCTTCTGTGGTAGTGGCCATTTAAATGCTTCCATTCTTTCCGTTCTTTTTTTGTATTCCAGATGACCTGCGGATCCGGGCGGAGGAGGATGTATCTTCCCCAACGCTCCAGCTTTTCTCCACAGGAGGTATCAAGTACTTCATAATCTTTCCAGTTATCTGCGATCCACATAATCCATTTCTCCCAAACGGCCGGTAAGGCCGGTATTCTTCTATATAGATGATAGTGAAAGCAGAAGGAAAAAGCAAGCAAATACTGAAATTCGCATGTAAGGACGGGGAAAAGTGTGGTACACTGACAAAAGGAAATATGTCATAGGCAAAGGGAAGCATATATGGGAAATAAAGCAGGCAGACGGTGCGCAGGCTGCAGGAAGGAAAGCTGTAATGGCTGCAGTCTTTTTAACAGAATACAGAATCCGAAGGACCGGGAGGTGATCTTCCCGGAAGACTTTGTACCGGATCCCCGGCAGGGCTTTGGGATCGCCTTTGACGTGGGAACGACCACACTGGCAGCACTTCTCTTTGATCTTACAGACGGTCATCAGCTTGGGGCACTGACCGGTGTCAATCCAGGGCGGTTTGCCGGAGCAGATGTGATCAGCCGGATCACCTATGCGGCAGGATCAGAAGAAAATGCCAAAAGGCTGCAAGGCACTCTGATCCACAAGCTGGATGAAATGGCAGAGGCACTTGCAGATGGAAAAGAAATAAGCAGAGTTACAGTGGCAGGCAATACGGCTATGTGTGAGAGCCTTCTTGGACTGTCCGTTGAAGGTCTCTGCAGGGCACCCTTTCATAAGGACTATCAGGGCTGCTGCAGCAAAAAAGGAGAGGAGCTTGGATTTTCCTTTTTAAAGGCTGCAGAGATATTAGTACTGCCTTCCATAGATGGTTATGTCGGGGCAGATGCTCTTTCTGTGTATACATGGGTGAAAGCCATGGATGGGAGAAAAAAGATATTGGCGGTGGATATTGGAACCAATGGAGAGATCCTTCTGTTTGGGGAAGACAGGGATTTTGCCTGCTCAGCGGCAGCAGGACCGGCACTGGAGGGAGCGGCGGTACTGCAGGGGATGGGGGCTGTAGAAGGTGCGATCCGGAAGGTAGCTCTGACGGGAAGCTTTCCGATGCAGGATCTGGCGTGTCAGGTGATCGGAGGAGGGGAAGCAAAGGGAATCTGTGGCTCCGGTCTTATCAGTGCCCTTTCTCAGCTTGTCCGGATCGGGGTGATTGATGAAAGCGGATATATCAGAAATGCAAAGGAGCTGCGAAGGATGGGAGTTCCCGTAAGGATCTGTCATAGAGTCAGAGAAGATGGAGAAGCAGGGGAGAGAAGGATCCTGCTTTCGGGAGAAGTGCTTCAAAAGCCTGTTTTTCTTACAGCCTCAGATATCAGACAGCTTCAGCTCGCAAAAGGGGCTATCCGGGCAGGAATTGATACCCTGCTTCAAAAGGCCAAGATCCCGGCGAAGGAGCTTTGGCGGATCTATCTGACCGGTTCCTTTGGAAACAGTCTTTCAGCAGAAGATGTGACGGGAATAGGACTTCTGCCGGAAACAGAGAAGGAGAAGATCACCAGTGTCAGTAACTGTGCCGGCATGGGGGCAGCCATGGCGCTTCTTTCTAGCCAGGTGCAAAGAAAGATGGAAGAGGATGCGGAAAAGATCTGTCATGTGGAGCTTGCCGGCGAACCGGATTTCCAGGAAAGATTCCTGAAGGAGATGAATTTCCCCGGCAATGAGGTTCATTGAATTTCCACCGGATTTTCAGGCAGAGATTGACGAAGCTTTAACGCGGGAGTATGATAAAGCGTGGTGCGATGCAGACCTGAGGACAGGTTGAAAACAGAGAAAAGAGGATGGAAGAGTGGACAGAAGCTTTTTGAAGGATAAAAAAAGAATTGTTGTGAAGATCGGTACTTCCACGATCACGCATACCAGTACCGGAAATTTAAATCTTGGCAAGCTGGAAAGACTGGTGCGGATGCTGACTGATATCAGGAACCAGGATAAGGAAGTGGTAGTGGTTTCCTCCGGAGCCATCGGCGCAGGAAGAAAAGCACTGGGAATCAAGGAAAGACCGAAGACTCTTTCTGTAAAGCAGGCATGTGCTGCAGTAGGACAGGCAAGACTGATGATGATCTATCAGAAGCTGTTTGCAGAATATAACCAGACCATTGCGCAGATCCTGATCACCAAGAGGATCATGCTCAATGAGATCAGCAAAGCCAATGCGGAGAACACCTTTGCAGAGCTTCTCCGCATGGAGGTTATTCCTATTGTAAATGAAAATGACCCGATTTCTACAGATCAGATCCAGGAAGAAAATTTTGGTGATAATGATACGCTTTCTGCTAATGTGGCTGAGCTTGTAAGGGCGGATCTGCTGATCCTGCTGTCAGATATTAACGGACTGTATACGGATGATCCAAGAACCAATAAGAACGCAAAGCTGATTCCATATGTAGACCATATTGATGCTGCACTGGAAAGCATGGCCAAGGGGGCAGACAGTAATTACGGAACCGGCGGCATGACGACCAAGATCGCAGCTGCCAAGATTGCTGCAGAAGCAGGCGTTGACATGGTGATCGCCAACGGTGAGCATCTGAGCAATATCAGCAGGATCTTAAATGGTGAAGAGATAGGAACTCTATTCAAGGCTATGTAGGAAGAGACCGCTTCGGAGCTTTGGCTCAAACCAGGTGGATTTGGGCGGCATCAGAAGACCAGCATCTGCTACCTGGAACAGCTCCTGCATGGAAGTGGGATACATGGAAAAGGCAATTTCCATATCAGAGGAAGCCCTTTTTTCCAGCTCCTGTAAGCCACGGATACCACCAACAAAATCAATACGCTTATCTGTTCTAGGATCGCCGATGCCAAGGATCGGTGCAAGGAGATGATCCTGTAGAATAGAAACATCCAGCCCTTTGATCGGATCCTCCGAGAGAAGGGCTTTTTTTGCAGTCAGCAGATACCAGCTTCCATGAAGATACATACCGAAGGTGCCTTTTTCTTTGGGAGATACGGCGTTCTTCTCCATATCGCAAATGGAAAAGCCGGCATCACGGACAGCCTGCAGGAATTCTTCATCAGTATGGTTATTCAGATCCTTTACCACACGGTTATAAGGCAGGATCTTAAGCTGATCATCCGGGAAAAGGACAGAGAGGAAACGGTTGAATTCTTCCTGTCCGGTGTAGCTTTTCTTTTCTTCCCTGCGCTTTAATCCAACCTTGACAGCAGAGGCACAGCGGTGGTGCCCATCAGCAATATAGGTACAGGGCAGCTCCTTAAATAAGGAAGAAAGAGCTTCTGTAACAGCAGGAGAAGCAACTTTCCATGCCCGGTGTTCGATCCCGTCAGGAGAAACAAAATCATAAAGAGGGGCATCCTTTTTGCACAGGTCTACGATCTCATTGATTTCTGCTTTGGATCTGTACGCCAGAAAGATAGGACCGGTATGGGTATTGGTCGTATCTACATGACGAATCCGGTCAATCTCCTTTTCCTCCCTGGTGTTTTCATGCTTCCGGATCGTTCCAGCCAGATAATCGTCAATGGAAGAGCAGCCAACGATACCGGTCTGGCTGCGTCCGTCCATGGTCAGCTCATAAATATAGAAGCAGGGCGTTTCGTCCTTTATAAAATGACCATCCTTAATTTGGGAATCCAGAAGCTCTCTGGCTTTCTGGTATACCCGGTCATCGTAGGTATCAACCGAGTCAGGAAACTGTGTTTCTGCACGGTCTATCTGCAGAAAAGAATGAGGTTCCTGCTGAATTTCTCTGGCAGCTTCCTGACGGGTATAGACATCATAAGGAAGGGCTGCTATGTGAGATGCTAATTCGGGTATAGGACGAATGCAACGAAAGGGGGTAACTTTAGGCATTTATTTTCTCCTTATGTATGAAAAGACATATTTTATTTATTATACTTTGCAATATAAATGTGTGTCAATGTGTTCAAAACATGAAGATCGTGTAAACTTACTGTAGGAATTTAGTAGACAGAGCATCCCTGAGATTTGTT
>ERZ1026864.385-NODE-385-length-27770-cov-5.641241_pt1 | contig 27770 bp, 45 predicted proteins | sample MGYA00380162_ERZ1026864 | MGnify/ENA primary metagenome ERZ1026864 (study PRJEB33269, sample SAMEA4719798) | human gut metagenome | biome: human-associated habitat; feature: organic feature; material: feces | place: Cameroon | collected 2013-10 ... | reverse complement strand
ATTTTGATATAGTCTGAGCAGTCGATTATCGCTTGCTGAACTGCGGAGCGCGACGGGCTGCTTTGAGACCGTATTTCTTTCTTTCCTTCATACGAGGATCTCTTGTTAAGTAGCCAGCCTTCTTGAGAACCGATCTGAAGTCTGCATCAGCCTGAAGTAATGCTCTTGCAATACCGTGTCTGATTGCTCCGGCCTGTCCTGTATATCCACCACCACGAACGTTAACGATTACATCAAACTTGTCAGCTGTTTCTGTAGCTGTCAGAGGCTGACGAACGATAACCTTCAGTGTCTCTAATCCAAAATACTCATCAATACTTCTTTTATTAATTGTAATATCGCCCTTTCCAGGTACTAAATATACTCTGGCGATTGATTTCTTTCTTCTACCTGTTCCGTAGCATTTGTTTGCTGCTTTAGCCATCTTTATTCTCTCCTTTCAGTCCCTTGATTAAAATGTTAATACTTCGGGTTTCTGAGCTGCATGCTGATGCTCAGGACCTGCATAAACGTGGAGCTTTGTATACATTTCTCTTCCTAAAGGTCCCTTGGGAAGCATACCCTTAACAGCGAGTTCAACTACCTTCTCAGGCTTCTTAGCCAGCATCTCTCTTAATGTGGTTTCCTTCATGCCACCAACATAATCTGAGTGATGATAGTAGATCTTCTGGTCTAACTTTCTTCCTGTTACCTTAACCTTCGATGCATTGATCACGATCACATAATCACCGGTATCAATGTGAGGAGTAAAGATTGCCTTGTTCTTTCCTCTTAAAACCTTGGCTACTTCTGAAGCCAGGCGTCCAAGTGTCATATTTGTAGCGTCTACTACATACCATTTTCTTTCGATTGTAGCAGGACTTGCCATAAATGTTTTCATTGTTTTCCCTCCGTAAAATTTGTTCATGTGCTGCGCACATAATGCACAGGTACTTTCTTATCTGTATGCGGATGTCCGGGCCGCACTTCGACGATCAAATACTCTGTCAGGTACTCTATTTGAAATACTGTGCTAAGGAGATTTTACACAGTATTATCAAGCAATTTCGCACTGAATTATTATATTACACGGTTCCCGGAGTGTCAACAACTTTTTCCATATAAACACAGGAATTTCCTATGAATCAGATCTATTTTCATCCTGCCCTGTCCATTCATATTTTACCAGCGTAAGTCCACAGGCCAGTGCCGTTGGTCCTGCTGCCTGTCTGTTCCTGGCTTCCAGAATATCCTTTATATGTTCAGGCGGATAGCTGCCTCTTCCTACTTCCATCAGAGTGCCGGCAATGATCCGTACCATATTATACAAAAAGCCAGTGCCGCAGACAGAGATTACGATTTCCTTGCCCTGCCTTTTGATCGTAATGGAAAGTATCGTCCTGACTGTAGTTTCTACTACCGCTGCCACGCTGCAGAAGCTCTTGAAATCATGTTCGCCGACAAGATATGCCGCTCCTTCTCTCATCCTGTCAAGATCAAGTGGGACATAGGTAAAGTAGGTATACAGCCTTCTGACCGGCTCTGGAAAGGTATCCTGATAGATCCGGTACTCATAGGTCTTCCGGCTGCTGCAGTGTCTAGGATGAAAATCAGGTGCCACCTCACAGGATTCCCGCACCCGGATATCCTCAGGCAGTCTCTGGTTCACCGCATAGCAGATTTTCTCTGCCGGAATCCTTGCCTGTGTATCAAACACCGCCACATTACAGAGCGCATGCACCCCGGAATCCGTCCGGCTCGCTCCGATTACCTGAATTTCTTCCTGCAAAAGCTCCGACAGTGCCCGGTTCAGTTCTCCCTCTATGGTTCTCCCGTTTGGCTGTACCTGCCAGCCATGATATGCAGTTCCATCATATGCAACAACTAATTTTACCCGTTTCATGGCACTCCTGTCTTCCTAACTGTCTTACTGTTCTGCAATGCAGCCTCTGTTTTACAAGATGTTCTTTCCCTTTAGAACAGGATCCGTCCGAGAACCACACCGGCTGCAAGATACAATACAACAGCTCCATAGGCCAGATAATCTCTCCTGTGGTAGATCAGTGGCTTCATCTTCGTCCTGTTTTCCCCGCCCCGGTAGCATCTGGCTTCCATAGCAGTCGCCAGATCGTTGGCTCTCCGGAATGCCGAAACAAAAAGGGGCACTAACAGTGGCACCATATTCTTTGCCTTTTGTATCAGATTACCACTCTCGAAATCTGCACCACGGGCAATCTGGGCTTTCATGATCTTATCTGTTTCCTCGATCAGGATCGGAATAAACCGAAGTGCGATTGACATCATCATGGCGATCTCATGCACCGGTACCCGGATGGCATTTAATGGCTTTAACAGCTTTTCCAGACCGTCCGTAAGCTGATTGGGTGTGGTTGTCAGTGTCATCACCGATGAGCCTGTGATCAGGAATACCAGTCTAACCGCCATTTTCCCTGCCTGGATCACACCTTCCTTCGTGATCGTCAGCTTCCAGATGGTAACAAGCGGCTCTCCCTGTGTCAGGAAAAGATTGCAGACCACTGCCATAATAAGCAGAAATACGATCGACTTCATGCCCCTTACCATAAAGGACGGCGGCACTTTGGAAAGAGCGATAACTAACACAAGAAATACACCGGCCAGCACATATCCGACCCAGTTATCCACAACAAACAACGATATGATAAAGCATATCGTTGTCACCAGCTTTACTCTGGGATCCAGTCTGTGTATCACGGAATCTGTCTGATAATATTGTCCTAATGTAATATCCTTTAACATAACTATCCCCTGCGCAGTGCGGCAAGAATGGCATCCCGCGCCTCTTCCACACCGGTAATATCAGTATCTACCCGAAGTCCCTTTTCTTTCAGTGCCTGCATGATGTAGGTAATCTGCGGCGCTGCAAGTCCTACTTCCTCAAGCTCCTTATAATGCCGAAACACCATCTTCGGCGCATCGTCAAACATTACACGGCTTTTGTTCATCACAATGATCCTGTCCACATATCTGGCTACATCCTCCATGCTGTGGGAAACCAAAATCACTGTCATCCCTGTTTCTTCCCGAAGCTTCGCTACCTGGTCAAGGATCTCATCTCTTCCCTTCGGATCAAGCCCTGCTGTCGGCTCATCCAGGATCAGCACCTCCGGCTTCATGGCCAGTACACCGGCTATGGCTGCCCTTCTTTTCTGCCCACCGGAAAGTTCAAAGGGTGACTGGTAAAAGCACTCATCCGGAAGCCCTACCTGCTTCAGTGCGGTATAAGCCCTCAGTTCCACCTCTTTCCGGTCAAGTCCCAGGTTCTTTGGTCCAAAACAGACATCTGTAAACACATCGGTTTCAAAAAGCTGGTGCTCCGGATACTGAAATACCAGTCCGACCTTGCCGCGCAGTGTCTTTCTGGAATATCCCTTTTCATTAATATCCTCACCATTGTAATAAATGGCTCCCGAAGTCGGGGCAAGCAGCCCGTTCAAATGCTGTACAAGCGTGGACTTTCCGGATCCGGTATGCCCGATCAGTCCGATAAACTGCCCGTCCGGTATCACAAGATTGATATCTGTCAGCGCCTGAAAGGAAATACTTGTTCCTTCCTCATATATATGATTCACATGATCCAAAACTATCGCCATGCTGTTCCTCTTTCTTCTATAATAAATCCACTATCTATACGCTGTGTAGACTTCACTCTTTATAAATGGAGTGCTTCGATCAGTTCTTCTTTTGTAAGAATCCCCTCCGGGATATCAAGCCCCTTTTCCCTGAGCTCATGTGCCAGCATAGTCACCTGTGGCACATCCAGCCGTAGCTCCTTCAGCTTTTCTACCTGGCTGAAGATCTCCCTTGGCGTTCCCTGCAGGGCAACTTTTCCCTGATCCATAACAAATACTTTATCCGCATGAATAATTTCTTCCATATAATGAGTGATCAGAATGATTGTGATCCCTTCCACATCATTCAATGCCCGTACTGCCCGGATCACTTCTTTTCTTCCAAGGGGATCCAGCATGGCTGTCGGCTCATCCAGTACAATGCACTTTGGATGCATGGCGATCACACCAGCAATGGAAACCCGCTGCTTCTGCCCTCCTGAAAGCTTGCCGGGTGCATATTTCCGGAACTCATACATGCCTACTGCTTTAAGGCTCTCTTCCACACGCTGCCAAATCTCTTCTGTCGGCACACCGAGATTCTCCGGGCCAAAGCCCACATCTTCCTCCACAATCTGTCCAATGATCTGATTGTCCGGATTCTGAAACACCATCCCGGCCTCTCTTCTCACATCCCACAGCTTCTCATCATCCCGGGTATCCATGCCGTCTACAAAGACAGTTCCCTCTGTAGGGTAAAGAATGGCATTAAAATGCTTGGCCAGTGTGGACTTTCCTGATCCATTATGACCAAGGATTGCTATAAACTCTCCCTGTTTCACAGAAAGAGAAACGTTGTCCACAGCGGTTATAATTCCCTCAACATTTCCCTCTTCATCTCTTCTGATATAGTCAAACACCAGATCTCTGGTTTCTATAATTGCCATTTGTTCACCTCGCACGTCAATCCGGTTTACAATTCACGTCTGTTCCTTATTTTACTAGATATCAGTTCTGTTTGCAATAGAAGGAATTTCGAGGTATCATCAGAATATCGGCAGTAAAACTGACTGTTTTCTGCCGTCCATTCATGATTCTTTAAAGGAGTATCCGCTTATGAAAAAGCTTCCCATAAAATACCTTGTGATCCTCGCTGTTCTGATCCTGACCTGTTCTGTGCTTTCCCACAAGCTGTCCGGCAAGGAAACTCTTCAGGATTATGCGGAAAAGAACCCGGAGGTGGCATATGCCACAAAAGAGCCCAGTGTTTCCCCTGATGCCGGTTCCCCGGCTTCTCCCAGTCCTTCCCCGGCTTCTCCGAGTCCTTCTCCGGCTTCCACCTCATCTGTTCCTTTTCCGCTTGCAGAGAAAGTGACTGACAGTATTGAATATGAAACCGGCTTCTTTTACCAGCCTCTGACTTATCCTGTTATCCACCGTATTACCGGCATCTCCTATCCTATGTCAAAAACAGATGCAGCGCTGCTTTCTTTAGAAGCGCCTCCTAATATCTTATCAGATGAGGAAATGGCATCCCTTGCTATATCCTATGAAGATCTGCGTTATATGAATATTCTGTACTATGATTTCAATGGTGATGTACAGACCGGTGAGCTGATCTGCAATAAAGCGATTGCGGATGATCTGATCGAGATTTTTTATGAGCTGTATAAAAATGAATATCAGATAGAAAGTGTCCGCCTGATAGATGATTATAACGGCGACGATACAGCTTCCATGAAAGCAAACAATACCTCCTGCTTTAATTACAGACCGGTAGACGGGACCTCCTCTTTAAGCAAGCATGCCCTTGGCTGTGCCATTGACATCAATCCCTTCTACAATCCTTATGTCGTCTTTAACAAAGGAAAAGCCGGAGAAACTTACATTTCCCCAGCCGGTAGTGAAATCTATGCTGACCGCTCGAAAGTCTTTGCCTATAAGATCGATGAAAACGATCTCTGCTATAAGCTTTTTAAGGAACACGGCTTCACCTGGGGTGGTAACTGGAATTCCTGCAAAGATTATCAGCATTTTCAGAAGGTGCCGCAGTAAGCGGTACCTTATTCTGCCTGCGCCTTTTTCATCATAAAAAGCAGTCCCGCAAACATCCATATATTTCCTACTGAAATCCATGCACAGTCAATCGCATTGACAAAAGCATGATTGCCAAAGATATTGAACAGCTTTGCGATCAGCATACCTACCGGAAGTGAAAATACAAAACACCACTTCGGATATGGTGTTTTTCCCTTCAGAAAGGCTGAAATCTGTGTTCCCTCCAGGATCAGGAAAAAGATCCAGAACAGAATCAGCGACGGCACGATAAAATAATCAGCAAACTGTTCTACCGTTTCCAGTACATTCTCTGCCCCTGCCTCTGTCAGGCTTCGGTACAGAAACAGCATCATACAGATCGGCACATGAAATCCACATGGTCCAAACACAATATACCCGATAATTCCCGTTCTGAAGTTATGTGCTTGCTTCTGTGACCTTTCTGCCATAAGACGATAAATTCCAAAGTAAGACAGGCCTTCCAGAAATATACCGAACATTCCAAGCAGTGCCGCTGCAAATAATGTGCTGTTCTCTGCGTGCCTGTAGGCAGAAAACATCCTTACCAGCCCCTTCTTCGTTTCATCCTGGATTCCCCATCCGATCATCATATCTCCGATCAGTGTAAGAATTGCTGCAAACAGCCCTATGGAAAGCAGCTTTCTAATTCTTGGCCAGTCAAGCTGGCTGTCTATTCCAATTGGATTAAATTCATTCTGGTTCATACGATTGCAGCTCCTTTACAATTATTATGTCCGCTTATCTGTATATATGTTTTGTATTTTATTTGTTTTTTCTTCTAATTTTGTTTACTCTGTCTTAGTTTTGGTATATGATACAAATATGAGCGTTATCTCAAACGGGTAGCGGTTCGCCTTTCGCCAGAATGTTTTACATTTTGAGAACTTCCAGTATCTGGGAGGTGATACAAATGGAAAATAGGATGAAAGGTACATAATTTGATGATCGAAATACTTCTGAGTGTGATTGGTATTGTGATAACAGTTATCAGCATAATTGTAACTCTGATCAGTATCATTCAGACATGCAGAAAAGATATCCATCAAAAAAGCAACCGCCCTCGCCCAGGGAAATAGGTTGCTTTTTTAATAAGTAACTCATAAACTGGCGAACCGTTGCTTTACGGTAACGCTCTTTTTATGTTTTTAGATTAACACTTATGGAAGGAATCGTCAACGTTGATTTCCGATAATTATTTAATCCGATCATTCTTTTCTCATATCTACAAAAGAAAGTCCACTTTCTTCTGTATGTTCTTTATACTTTTATATCCCATCTTTTCATACAACCTGATATTGATCTGGCTCGAAAAATCCCTTGCGTTTTCTTCTTCCGCTTCCTGCAATGCCGGTACATCACGACTCCCGATCATTTCTGCTTCACTTTCAAATGCCAGAAGCTGCAGCCTGTATAATTCCGGTATGTCGTTTCTGTCTGCCTGTATAATTTTCATGCTTTTTCCTCCTGTAATAATAAAACGGAGCCATAGCACTCCAACCATGACTCCATTGTCTTTACTCTATATTATCAGTTTCCTGCTTTATTTCAGATTCCTGTTCAGCTTCTGCTCCTGAATCTAATTCCGGTTTTGCCTCCTCCACCGTTTCCAGTACAGTCTTCTCTTCTGAGTCTTTCGCTGTTTCTTCTGCCTCCGGTATGGGATCCACGATTGCCTCTGTTGCCCTCGCCGACTCTGTCACTGCTGCTTTCATTTCTACATCTGCTTTGCTCTCCGGCTCAGAGATTTCTGTCTCTTCAACTGCTTCACTTTTCTGCTCTGCAGATTTATATTCAACAAACTCTTCTTCCAGAATCATGCGGATCAGACTGTCATTCTGCTCTTTCTTCCTGATAAAATGAATCCGGGCACAGGATGCCAGAGCTGCCACCAGGATCACAACAGTAAGCGCAAGCCAACTTCCACCGGATATTCCTGTCATTCCCAATAAAAGAATCACGCTTAAGAGCGACAAAAATGCAATCAGAACAATCAGTTCATGTTCCCTGCTGCTGTAAGAAGCTTTGGTGTAAGTCTGGTAATAAGTATCTCTGCTTACGACCTTTCCGGTCAGCCTCTCACGGATCGATTGGATTTTTTCTTCATCCAATCCTTTCCCTGTATTTTTCCCGAATACCTTTTTGTCTTCCATTTCTTCTCCAGAAGTTTTCCGGAAAGAAGAAAACTTAAGACCTTCATTTTCTCTGATCTCATGGAACTGTCTGGATGCACGTGGTCTGATCTTTTCAAATAAGCAGGCAATCCCATTGAAAATTCCTGCCAGAAGATCTAAAAGTGCCACAACCAGATTGATGACTGCCTTACATAACCCCTTGATTGCCTGATATAAATTATCCATGCTTTCCCCCTGTGTATCTGAACTGGCGCTGCAGCCGCTTGTTTTTCTTTGCTCAATTACAGAAAACCTGCCACCGGCAGCTTTTCTGCATGCTAAAGCAAAAATCTCAGTAGAGAGGACTCTACTGAGATTAGTTTACCATTATTTTATGTGTCAGGCAATCGCTTTTAATTAAATGAATTTTAATTAAACAAGCTCAAGTACTACTTCCATAGCACCGTCACCCTTACGCTGGCCGATCTTTACGATTCTTGTATAACCACCGTTACGGTTTGCATACTTAACACCATACTCATCGAAAAGCTTTGCAACAAGGTCAACTTCCTTGGTTGCTTTCTTCTTTCCTGCTGCTGTTGAAGGAACTTCAGTTACAGAATAGAGAACCTTAACCATTTTTCTTCTGGCATTCATTCTGGAAGGAAGATCCTTCTTGATTTCCTTCTCAACGGTCTCATACTTGGTAACCTTCTTACCGTCAACAACTTCTTTTACTCTCTTGCCGTCTTTGTCCTTTACAGCAACCTTAGCTGTAACCTTAACGGTTTCGAAGTTATCCTTCTCTTTTACGCCAAGTGCGATCAGTCCGTCAGCGATCTTCTGAACTTCTTTTGCTCTTGCAAGAGTAGTTACGATCTTGCCGTTAGCGATCAGGGCTGTTACCTGGCTTCTAAGTAATGCTTTTCTTACGTCGGATGTTCTTCCGAGCTTTCTGTATTTTGCCATTTAAGGCTCCTTTCCAAGGAAGACTCTGCTTCCCTTCTCATTGTGGCATTTCCTGCCCATTATGGTACATCCGGCTACGCTCTTTGGACTTACTTACCGAATGCAGTTACCGGTCTGTCTTACGACAGGCTCCATGATGAGAATGCTGCACATACACTTTGGATTCACTGCGCAGCTATTTCTTCTTCGTTAAATTTATTCATCACTGGGATTCAGCTGCAGACCCAGTTCCTTTAACTTGGCAAGTACTTCTTCAAGAGATTTACGTCCAAGATTACGAACCTTCATCATATCTTCAGAAGTCTTGTTTGTTAATTCTTCAACGGTATTAATACCAGCTCTCTTTAAGCAGTTATAGGAACGAACTGACAGCTCTAATTCGTCGATGCTCATTTCCAATACTTTTTCTTTTTCGTCCTCTTCCTTCTCTACCATAACTTCCGCAGTCTTGGCATTCTCAGACAGGTCGATGAAAAGGCTTAAGTGTTCGCTAAGTACTTTAGCAGCCAGGCTGACTGCCTCGTCGGGAACCAGTGTTCCGTTTGTGTAAACGTCCAGTGTTAATTTATCAAAGTCTGTGATCTGACCCACACGGGTATTCTCTACAGTCACATTCACTCTTTCAACAGGTGTATAGATTGAATCAATAGCGATGACACCGATAGGAAGATCAGCACTCTTATTCTTATCAGCACTTACATAGCCTCTACCCTTGGTAATGGTGAGTTCCATATAAAGCTTGGTGTCCTTACCGCTTAAGGTAGCGATCGGGAGATCCGGATTTAAGATCTCAATATCCTGATCGGCCTGAATATCAGATGCTTTAACAACGCCTTCGCCTTCATACTCGATGTATGCGGTCTTTGGCTCATTTGTATCGCTGTTGTTTCTGATAGCAAGACTCTTGATGTTCATGATGATCTCAGTTACATCCTCTTTGACACCGGGAATAGAACTGAACTCATGAAGTACACCTTCGATCTTGACCTGGCTTACTGCAGCACCCGGAAGTGATGAAAGCATAATTCTTCTCAGTGAGTTGCCAAGAGTGATGCCGTATCCTCTTTCAAGGGGTTCTACTACAAATCTGCCATATTTCTTGTCATCAGAGATTTCTGCCACCTCAATATTTGGTCTTTCAAAATCAAACACTGCCAATACCCTCCTTTACGAACAAATGTAAATTCCACCGGCTGCAGAATATGCAGCCAGTGAAACCTTTTATGCTTTTTACTTGGAATATAATTCGACGATAAGCATTTCGTCTACAGGAACATCAATCATTTCTCTTGTAGGAAGGTTCTTAACTGTTCCTTTGAAAGCTTCCTGGTCAACATCCATCCATTCGGGAATCAGTCTTCCTGCTGTTACTTCGAGGATATCTTTGTATCTCTGTAAGGATTTGGACTTCTCTCTGATTTCGATTACGTCGCCAGCCTTTACCAGATAAGAAGGGATATTTACCTGCTTACCATTTACAAGTACATGCTTATGGTCAACAATCTGTCTTGCTTCTCTTCTTGTTCTTGCAAATCCCATTCTGAATACTACGCTGTCAAGTCTGCTCTCAAGCATAACCATAAGGTTTTCACCGGTCATACCTTTCATTCTGTCAGCCTTCTCATAGTAGTTTCTGAAAGGCTTCTCAAGTACACCATAGATGAACTTTGCTTTCTGCTTCTCTCTTAACTGAAGTCCGTACTCACTTACCTTCTTGCCTGCTCTTGCATTTGTTCTGTTAGACTTCTTGTCATAACCAAGATATGCGGGCTCAAGACCAAGTGATCTGCATCTCTTTAATACGGGGACTCTGTTTACTGCCATTTTAAATTTCCTCCTGAAATTATTGTTTACAGCGCACCTGGCGCCTTCTTCCAACTTGATTTACGATTTACTTCTGACTGAATCGCAGACTATACTCTACGACGCTTGGGCGGACGACATCCGTTATGAGGAACAGGAGTTACGTCTCTGATACTGGTTACCTCAATTCCGCATGCATTCAGCGCACGGATTGCGGCTTCACGTCCTGATCCAGGTCCCTTAACCATAACATCTACAGACTTAAGACCATGAATCAGAGCAGCCTTTGCTGCTGTTTCTGCTGCCATCTGAGCTGCATAGGGAGTAGATTTTCTTGAACCTCTGAATCCAAGACCACCAGCACTTGCCCAGCTCAGTGCATTACCTTCGCTATCTGTTAAAGTAACGATGGTATTGTTAAATGAAGCCTGGATATGTGCCTGTCCATGTTCAACGTTTTTCTTGACACGTTTCTTTGTCACCTTTTTTGTAACTTTTTTTGCTGCTGCCATTTTAAACTAACCTACTTTCTCAAAATTGAATTACTTCTTCTTATTTGCAACTGTTCTCTTAGGACCTTTTCTTGTTCTTGCATTGGTCTTTGTCTTCTGACCACGAACAGGAAGTCCCTTTCTGTGACGGATTCCTCTGTAGCATCCGATTTCCTGAAGTCTCTTAATGTTAAGAGCCACTTCTCTTCTCAGATCACCTTCTACCATGTACTCTGCGTCGATTACTTCGCTGATTCTCTTAACTTCATCATCAGTGAGCTCTCTGACACGGGTATCGGGATTTACCTTTGCTTTCTCCAGAATCTTGTTAGCGCTTACTCTGCCGATTCCATAGACATAGGTAAGGCCAATCTCTACACGTTTTTCTCTGGGTAAGTCAACACCTGCAATACGAGCCATTTACGTTTCCTCCATTTTCCTTTTTTGCAGATCACAGCTTTCGTGTCTGCCGGCATCCGTTCATGACAGATACCTGATACTAATTGATTGGGGCAGGTCTATTGCCCAATCGGACGTTCCGATCTTTCCGATGCATCTTTCTCTTTTTATATTAAGAAGAAAGACTGCGCACCAGTATCAACAAGTAATCACCTAAGGCTCCTTGGTACAATTTATTAGAATAATCAGTGTCTTCTGACACTGCAGCCGCTTTCATAATAAATGGACAAGAACCCTTCTGCTGTCGCAGTGGATTATCCTTGTCTCTGTTTGTGTTTCGGATTCTCGCAGATTACTCTGATACGTCCTTTTCTCTTGATGATTTTGCACTTTTCGCAAATCGGTTTTACTGATGATCTAACCTTCATGTTAAACCCTCCTTTCAAAAAAGACCGTTTTACATTATAGCATGTGTTTATAATAAATACAATAGCTTTTTTATTTATCTCTCCAAATAATTCTTCCTTTGGATAAATCATAGGGAGAAAGCTCCAAAGTTACCTTATCTCCGGGAAGAATACGGATAAAATTCTGTCTCAGCTTACCACTGATATGGGCAAGCACCTTGTGTCCATTTTCCAGTTCTACCTGGAACATGGTATTGGGGAGCTTTTCTACTACAGTTCCTTCGATTTCGATTACATCTGACTTAGACATTGTCTACCTCCTTATTTGTTCTGCTTTTGATCGCAAATCTGATTTCTTCATTATATATAGTGCGCATGTCTTTTATTTTTTCTGCAAGCTTCTCCTCAGCACCCGTTTTCACAGGCTGTACATGCTTTTTCTTTTTTTTCTTCGGATTATCCACACCTCTGGTCTTTCCATCCACAAGATAAAGATATTCGCCTTCTTCTTTCAAAATAACATACATCTGGCCTTTATCGTGTCCTGCTTTGGAAATTGCAAACATCTCTGTCATTCTTCACCTCATCCATCAGCCCTTCGCCCCGGCTGGCAGTGTCAGTATCTCCGGATCACCCTCTGTAACTAGGACTGTGTTTTCATAATGTGCTGACGGCAGTCCGTCCGCAGTTACCACGGTCCAGTCATCATCCAGCCATCCGACCTCATAGGTTCCAAGGTTGATCATGGGCTCGATAGCAAGTGTCATGCCCGGCTGAAGCTTAATTCCCTTTCTCCACTGTTTGAAATTGGGAATCTGTGGATCTTCATGCAGATGAGTTCCGATTCCGTGTCCGACAAGGTCACGGACGATCCCATATCCAAATTTGCTTGCATAGGCATCAATAGCTCTTGATATGTCATATAAATGACAGCCCGCCCTTGCAAATTTAATTCCTTCAAAAAAGCTCTGTCTTGTTACATCCATAAGCTGCTGCACATCCGCCGAAACCGTTCCTACCGGATAGGTTCTTGCCGCATCGGAATGATAGCCTTTATAGATCAGTCCAGCATCCAGGCTGACGATATCGCCCTCCTCAAGGATCCGTTCCTTCTTCGGGATGCCATGGACAACCTCATCATTCACAGATACACAGATGGAAGCCGGATATCCGTTATAATTCAGAAAATTCGGCTCACATCCACATTCTCTGATCAGCCCTTCTCCCAGTGCATTGATTTCATAGGTTGAGATCCCCGGTCTGATCGCTTCCTTCAGTCTGTCATGAACCTCTGAAAGCAGCCTGCAGGATTCCCGCATCAGCTCAATTTCTCTTGCAGATTTAATTGTTATCGCCATACACGCCTCCGTTTTCAGTCTGCATCTTCACAAAACGGGGAAGCTTAACCTAAAATAGCAACGATAGCATTGAATACATCCTTCATGTCTACCGTTCCGTCTACAGTTCTGAGTACGCCCTTGCCATTGTAAAAATCGATCAGTGGCTGTGTCTGCTTGTGATAAACAGAAAGACGGTTCTTTACTGTCTCCGGCTTATCATCATCACGAAGGATCAGCTCACTTCCGCAGTTATCGCAGATGCCTTCCTTCTTCGGGGGAACGTGCTCAATATGATAGGTTGCGCCACAGTTTACGCAGGCACGTCTTCCACCCATTCTCTTAACGATGTTCTCATCGGGAACCTCTACATTGATAGCATAATCAATCCTGTCACCAAGCTTTGTCAGAGCCTCTTCCAGTACTTCAGCCTGGGGAATGGTTCTCGGGAAGCCATCCAGAACATAACCGTTCTTGCAGTCATCCTGGGCAACACGGTCAAGAAGGATCTTAACTGTCAGTTCATCAGGAACAAGAAGACCCTGATCCATGTACTTCTTAGCTTCTTTTCCAAGCTCTGTACCATTCTTGATGTTGTATCTGAAAATGTCTCCCGTAGAAATATGGGGAATACTGTACTTCTCTGCTATCATTTTTGCCTGTGTGCCTTTTCCGGCTCCAGGTGCGCCTAACATGATGATCTTCATCTTTACCCTCCATTACGCAATATAGAGGTCAGGGGAATCCCTTCCCCACAACCTCTAAATTTTAATTCATCTTAGTCATTCAAAAAACCTTTGTAATTACGAACCAGCATCTGAGATTCGATCTGCTTCATTGTCTCAAGCACAACGCTGACGATAATGATAAGACTTGTTCCGCCAAAGGATACGGAAGCATTGAAGATACCATTGAAGAAATAAGGAATAATACAAACAATGGTAAGACCAACTGCACCGATGAAAATGATATAATTCAAAATCTTTGACAGATACTCGCTGGTAGGCTTTCCAGGTCTGATACCCGGAATAAAGCCGCCGGACTTTTTCATATTCTCTGCAATCTCAAGAGGATTGAAGGTAATGGATGTATAGAAGTAGGCGAAAAAGATAACCAGTACAACATACACCAGAAGTCCTATGGAATACACCGGTTCCTTGGGATTGCACCAGTAAGAGGAATTCAGTCCTCTTAAGATGTGTGCCCAGACTCCGGTACCATTAATCTTAAAGAAGCTGCAGATAATGATCGGAAGCTGCATCAGTGAAGATGCAAAGATGATCGGGATAACACCAGCAGTGTTGATCTTAAGCGGGATAGAGGATGTCTGTCCGCCGACCATTTTTCTTCCCTGCATTTTCTTCGCATACTGAACGGGGATCTTACGAACGCCGTCATTCAGTATAATAACAAGTACTACCATTCCTATAATGATCGCAAGGATCAGTGCTGCTGCACAGACAGCGGTTGCAATCGGCTTTCCGAAAACAAACTGCTGGAACAGACTTGCCAGATCCTGTGGAATACGGGAAATGATGTTGATTACCAGGACGATGGAAATACCATTTCCAACACCCTTTTCAGTAATTCTTTCACCTACCCACATAAGGAAGGCACTACCTGCTGTTAAGGCTGCAATAACTGTGATCACATTCAGTGCATTGTAATTCTCCAGGAGACCGTTGCCGCCAAATGCGATTGCCATTGCGGTAGATTCAAATAAAGCAAGCCCTACGGTTACATAACGGGTAATGGAAACCATTTTCTTTCTTCCCTCTTCCCCGTCTCTCTGCATTTCCTCCAGCTTCGGAATTGCAATGGTAAGAAGCTGCATGATAATGGAGGATGTAATATAGGGTGTGATATTGAGTGCCAGAATGGACATATTTAGGAATGATCCACCCGTAAAGGCATCAAAAAAGTTGAACGCATCACCTGTCTGCTGTGCAAACCAGTTAGAAAAATAATGTCTGTCTACACCCGGCACAGGCAGCTGTGATCCTAAACGGATCACAACCAGCATGGCAAATGTAAATAATATCTTATTTCTAATTTCCTTGATTTTAAATGCGTTTTTTAAGGTTTCTAACATTAAATCACCTCTGCAGTTCCACCAGCAGCTTCAATCTTCTCCTTTGCGGATGCGCTGAACGCATTTGCTTTGACTGTAAGCTTTTTGGTAATATCTCCATTTCCGAGGATTTTAACGCCATCCTTAGGGTTTCTTACAACTCCGGACTCTACTAATGCGTCTACGTCTACGACTGCGCCATCTTCGAATCTGTCGAGTGCAGATAAGTTAATTCCCACGATTTCCTTGTGGCTGGGGCAATTAAAGCCTCTCTTGGGAATTCTTCTATATAAAGGCATCTGACCGCCTTCAAAGCCAGGTCTCGGTGCTCCTGAACGAGCTTTCTGACCCTTATGACCTTTACCTGCTGTCTTACCGTTTCCTGAACCGTGTCCACGACCTCTTCTAAAATTATCACTCTTTACAGAACCTTCTGCAGGGCTTAAGTTGGATAATTCAATACTCATTATGACACCTCCTTATCTATAATTTATGCTTCTTCTACTTTAACTAAATGTCTGATCTGCTGAATCTGTCCTCTGGTAGCTGCATTGTCGGGCAGTACGATTGTCTTATTCAGCTTACGAAGTCCCATGGATGCTACAGTAGCCTTCTGCTTGGGAACAGCACCGATAGGAGATTTCACTAATGTGATCTTTAACATTTTCTGTTCTGCCATCTTACATTCCCTCCTATGCTAATACTTCGTCTACAGACTTACCGCGGTTCTTTGCTACCTCTTCAGGAGTCTTTAACTGGCTTAATCCCTCGATTGTTGCAAGAACTACGTTCTGCTTGTTGTTGGATCCAAGTGACTTGGTACGGATATTCTTAATACCTGCAAGTTCGCAAACGATACGAGCAGGACCACCAGCGATGATACCGGTACCTTCGGGAGCCTTCTTTAAAAGAACGTTTGCGGAACCGTACTTACCGATGAAGTCATGGGTGATAGAATTGTTCTCATCAAGAGGAATGCTGACGATGTGCTTCATAGCATCTTCTTTTCCCTTACGGATAGCTTCGGGAATTTCTACAGCCTTTCCAAGTCCTGCACCAACATGGCCATTACCGTCACCTACAACTACAAGTGCGGTAAATCTCATGTTACGTCCACCCTTTACGGTCTTTGTTACACGCTTGATGGTAACAACTTTATCATTTAACTCTAACTGGCTTACATCTATGATATTCTTCATGATTACACGTCTTCCTTTCCTAGAATTTTAAGCCAGCTTCTCTGGCTGCATCTGCTAATGCTTCGATCTTACCCTGGTATATAAAGCCGCCTCTGTCAAAGACTACGGTATCAATACCTTTTTCAATTGCTCTCTTAGCAATTACAGTTCCAAGATATGCTGCTGCATCAACGTTATTGGTTTTTTCAAGCTCAGCCTTTACATCCTTCTCAAGAGTAGATGCTGAAACTAAAGTATTGCCAACTGTATCGTCAATAATTTGAGCATACATATGATTATTACTTCTGAACACAGCTAAACGTGGTCTCTGCGCTGTTCCGCTGAAACGGTTACGAATTTTCATGTGCTTCTTAACACGAACTTTCTGTCTTGATTCCTTACTAACCATTTTTACACTCTCCTTATCTCTTATTTCTTACCAGTCTTACCAACTTTACGTCTGATAGTCTCATCAACATACTTGATTCCCTTGCCCTTGTAAGGCTCAGGTCTTCTCTTATCTCTGATTTCAGCTGCGAATTGGCCAACTTTTTCTTTATCAATACCCTTTACGATGATAAGGTTCTGTCCGTCAAGAACTGTCTCGATTCCTTCAGGATCGATCATCTCAACCGGATGAGAATATCCTAAAGATAAGGTCAGCTTATTACCTGACTTTGCTGCCCTGTAACCAACACCGTTTACTTCCAGTTTCTTCTCATAGCCATCAGTAACACCAACAACCATGTTGTGGATCAGTGTTCTTGTCAGACCATGTAAGGACTTCATCTTCTTCAGATCATTGGGTCTCTTAACGATTACTTCTGCGCCTTCAACCGTGATCTCCATTTCTGCCGGAAGCACTCTTTCCAGTGTTCCTTTAGGACCTTTTACAGTCACTTTATTATTTTCTGCAACCTCTACAGTAACTCCTGCAGGAATTGCGATTGGCATTCTTCCTATACGTGACATGCCCGTACCTCCTATAAATTAATGAAACAAACCTTTGAGTTTCTTATTACCAAACGTATGCGAGTACTTCCCCGCCTACCTGAAGCTCTCTTGCTTTCTTATCTGTGATGACACCCTGATTGGTAGAGATGATAGCGATACCGAGTCCGCCAAGTACTCTGGGGAGTTCATCCTTGCCTGCATAAATACGAAGACCAGGCTTGCTGATTCTCTTTAATCCGGAAATGATCTTCTCATTTCTGTCTGCACCATACTTTAATGTGATGCGGATCGTCTTGAAGCTTCCTTCGTCGATCAGGTCATATTTCTTAATGTATCCTTCCTCTACAAGAATATCTGCAATTGCGAGCTTCATTTTGGAAGAGGGAACATCTACTGTATCGTGTTTTGCAGTATTTGCATTACGGATTCTTGTAAGCATATCTGCAATAGGGTCACTCATTGTCATTCTTTTTTCCTCCTTAAATTATTGCCTACCAACTTGCTTTCTTAACACCGGGAATCTGACCCTTATATGCCAGTTCACGGAAGCAAATTCTGCAGATTCCGTACTTTTTCAAAACAGAGTGGGGACGTCCACAAATTTTGCAACGTGTGTATTCTCTTGTAGAGAATTTAGGTTTACGCTGCTGTTTAATCTTCATTGAAGTCTTAGCCATGGATTCTATTTACCTCCTTCTTACTTTGCAAACGGCATATTGAATAATCTCAATAACTCGCGTCCTTCTTCATCAGTCTTTGCTGTTGTAACAAAGATGATGTCCATACCTCTTACCTTGTCAACCTTATCATATTCGATTTCAGGGAAGATCAGCTGCTCCTTGATACCAAGGGAGTAATTTCCTCTTCCATCAAATGAATTGGGGTTAACACCTCTGAAGTCACGTACACGAGGCAGTGCCAGGTTCACAAGACGATCAAGGAACTCATACATTCTCTCGCCGCGGAGTGTAACCTTACATCCGATTGCCAGTCCTTCTCTGATCTTGAAGTTAGCAACAGATTTCTTTGCTCTGGTAAGTACAGCCTTCTGACCGGTAATGGTTTCAAGATCCTTAACAGCGGACTCAAGAAGCTTTGCGTTATCCTTAGCTTCGCCTACGCCCATGTTGATTACGATCTTGTCAAGCTTGGGTACTTCCATCACATTCTTATAACCAAACTTTTTGGTTAAAGCATCTACGATCTCATCATTATATAAATCTTTCAGTCTGCTCACGCTTCCAGTTCTCCTTTCCAAGAATTAGTCAATTACTTCGCCAGTTGACTTTGCAAAACGTACCTTCTTGTCGCCTTCAATCTTGAAGCCTACTCTTGTAGTCTTTCCGTTGTGAACGAGCATTACGTTTGAAATATCAATGGGAGCTTCTTTTTGAATAATTCCACCATTCTGGTTAGCTGCTGAAGGCTTTGTGTGCTTTGTAACAACGCCAACACCCTCTACAACAACCTTATGGTTCTTAGCGTCTACGGAAAGTACCTTGCCTTCTTTTCCGTTATCTTTACCGGCGATAACCTTAACGGTATCGCCCTTTTTAATTTTTAAGCTTGCCATGCCTGTATCCTCCTATAATACTTCGGGAGCCAGGGAAACAATTTTCATGAACTGTTTCTCACGAAGCTCTCTTGCTACCGGTCCAAAAATACGGGTTCCTCTGGGAGTCTTATCATCTTTAATGATAACAGCAGCATTTTCGTCAAATCTAATATAGGAACCGTCCTTACGACGTGCGCCTTTTACAGAGCGGACAACTACAGCCTTTACTACATCACCCTTCTTTACAACGCCGCCTGGTGTTGCATCTTTAACAGTAGCAACGATCACATCGCCGATCTGTGCATATCTTCTTGTAGAACCGCCCATAACTCTGATGCAGAGGATTTCCTTAGCACCTGTGTTATCAGCGACCTTCAGTCTACTTTCCTGTTGAATCATGCTAATCTCCTTCCAAAATTACTATCCATAGCCTTATGCTATTTGGCTTTCTCTACGATCTCAACAAGTCTCCATCTCTTATCCTTGGATAAAGGTCTTGTTTCCATAACTTTAACAGTATCTCCGATATGGCATTCGTTGTTCTCATCATGTGCCTTTAACTTGTAGGTATTCTTAACAACCTTCTTGTAAAGAGGATGCTTAACGTGCTCTTCGATAGCAACAACGATTGTCTTATCCATCTTATCACTGATAACTTTACCGGTACGTGTTTTTCTTAAATTTCTTTCCACGACTTAAGTCTCCTTTCCTTTCTTGAAATTCAGTTTACAACCTTAAGCTTCTTTCTGCTTCTTTGTAATAACGGTCTGAATTCTTGCAATGTTTTTTCTTACTTCTTTAATTCTTGCTGTATTATCCAGCTGGTTGGTTGCATTCTGGAATCTCAAATTGAAAAGTTCTTTCTTAGCAGCTACTAAATCCTGTGCTAATTCTGCAGCTGATCTCGCATTTAAATCTTCTACATACTTGTTAGTCTTCATTTGATACACCGCCTTCCAAGTCTGCCTTAGAAACGATCTTGCACTTGCAGGGAAGCTTGTGAGTTGCAAGTCTTAATGCTTCTCTAGCTGTTTCTTCGGCTACTCCTGAGATTTCAAACATTACACGGCCGGGCTTTACTACTGCTACCCAGTACTCTAATGCACCTTTACCGGAACCCATACGAGTTTCAGCAGGCTTAGCTGTTACCGGCTTGTCAGGGAAAATCTTGATCCAAACCTTACCGCCACGCTTTACATAACGTGTCATAGCAATACGGGCTGCCTCGATCTGGTTTGACTTGATCCAGCAAGGCTCTAATGCTACAATACCGAAATCACCGTAAGAAATTGTGTTGCCACGGGTTGCTTTTCCTCTCATGGTGCCACGGAACTGTTTACGACGTTTAACTCTTTTAGGCATTAACATTATTTATCGCTCCCTTCCTGCACTGTTTTTTCTTCATTCTTCTTAGTAGGAAGTACTTCACCCTTGTAGATCCATACTTTAACGCCTACCTTACCGTAGGTTGTATTTGCTTCTGCGAAACCATACTCGATATCAGCACGTAATGTCTGAAGCGGGATAGTTCCGTCGCTGTAGAACTCTGTACGGGCCATATCAGCTCCGCCAAGACGTCCTGAGCAGGAAGTCTTAATACCAAGAGCGCCAGCCTTCATGGTTCTGCCCATGCAGGACTTCATAGCACGTCTGAAGGATACACGGTTCTCAAGCTGCTGTGCGATATTCTCTGCAACAAGCTGTGCATCTCTGTCAGGTCTCTTGATCTCTTTGATATCAACAAGTACTTTCTTGCCGGTCAGCTTGGAAAGTTCCTTCTTGGTAACTTCGATTTCTGCACCGCCCTTACCGATTACAACACCGGGCTTAGCTGTGTAGATGATAACCTTTACTCTGCCTGCTGCTCTTTCGATCTCAATCTTGGAAATGCCGGCACTGTATAATTTCTTCTTCAGGAATTTTCTGATGTTATAGTCTTCAACAAGGTAATCAGAAAACTCTGCATCTGCATACCATTTAGAATCCCAATCCTTAATAACACCGACTCTCATGCCGTGGGGATTAACTTTCTGTCCCATTTACTCTTCCTCCTATCTTTCATCAAGCACAACTGTGATGTGGCTCATTCTCTTCTCGATTCTGTAAGCCCTTCCCTGTGCTCTCGGTTTTACACGCTTCATAGTAGGTCCCTTATCTGCATAGCATTCTGCAATATAAAGGTTTTCTACATTCATTCCGTTGTTGTTCTCTGCATTTGCGATAGCAGACTCAAGCAACTTCTTGATGATGCTGGAAGCATATCTGGGATTATACTCTAAAATTGCCAGGGCTGTTGTAACATCTTTGCCCCTGATGGCATCTAAAACGAAACATGCTTTCTGTACAGACACTCTTGCATAAGATAACTTAGCTGAAGGTCTTGTATCTTTCTGCGCATTTCTTTCTCTTTTAATCTGGGATCTATGTCCTTTTGCCATTGCCAAAAACCTCCTTATCTTACTTTTGACTTCTTTTCGTCTTTTCCGTGTCCTCTATAGGTTCTGGTTGCCACGAATTCACCTAACTTATGTCCAACCATATCTTCTGTTACATATACAGGCACATGCTTTCTTCCGTCGTGTACTGCAAATGTGTGTCCCACAAAAGAGGGGAAGATTGTAGAACGACGGGACCAGGTCTTGATGACCTGCTTCTGTCCTGCTGCATTCATTGCATCTACTTTTTTCAGTAAACTTGCATCTGCAAAAGGTCCTTTTTTCAGTGATCTAGCCATTTTCTTCTCTCCTCCTTAATTATTTAATAGCCTTACCGTTTCTTCTTCTTACAATCAGCTTGTCAGAAGCTTTTCTCTTACGGGTCTTAAGGCCAAGAGCAGGCTTGCCCCAAGGTGTGCAGGGACCCGGACGTCCGATACCGGTCTTACCTTCACCACCACCATGAGGATGGTCATTCGGGTTCATAACGGAACCGCGGACTGTAGGACGGATACCCATATGACGCTTACGTCCAGCCTTACCGATGTTGATCAGGCTGTGGTCTACATTACCAACAACACCTACGGTTGCTCTGCATTCAAGAGGAACCATTCTCATTTCGCCTGAAGGAAGACGAAGTGTTGCATACTTACCTTCTTTTGCCATCAGCTGTGCGCTGTTACCAGCGGAACGAACCAGCTGACCGCCCTTGCCGGGATGAAGCTCGATGTTGTGTACCTGGGTACCAACCGGGATAGCTGCCAAAGGAAGGCAGTTACCAACTCTTACTTCTGCTTCAGGACCGTTCATGACCTTCATGCCATCTGTCAGTCCTTCGGGAGCAAGGATATAAGCCTTTTCACCGTCTGCATAGCAGATCAGTGCGATGTTTGCTGTTCTGTTGGGATCGTACTCGATTCCGATTACTGTTGCGGGAACGCCGTCCTTAGCGTTTCTCTTAAAGTCTACCAGTCTGTATTTTCTTCTGGAACCGCCTCCGCGGTGTCTTACTGTGATCTTACCCTGATTGTTACGACCAGCGTTCTTGTCAAGGGATACGCAAAGAGCCTTTTCAGGAGTCTTCTTTGTGATCTCTGAGAAATCAGAACCGGTCATATTTCTTCTGGAAGGTGTATATGGGTTATAACTCTTAATTCCCATTTCTTTTTCTCCTTTCGAGTTCTACATTTCTTATCGCACTTGTTTGTGCATATTTAACTGACTTTTACCTGTTACCGGATCTTACAGTCCTGCAAAGATCTCGATGTCCTTGCTATCCTCTGTAAGCCATACGATAGCTTTCTTTGTCTTTGCTGTCTGGCCGAAGGTCATTCCACGTCTCTTGGTCTTTCCATCAAGGTTCATGGTGTTTACTTTCTTAACCTTTGCACCTTCGAACATCTTCTCAACAGCTTCTTTGATCATTGTCTTATTTGCTTCGGGGTGAACAAGAAAAGTATATTTCTTTTCGCTCATGCCAGCCATACTCTTTTCGGTAACAACCGGCTTAAGGATAACGTCATAATACTGAATTGCTGCCATTATGCATACACCTCCTCGATCTTAGCGACTGCGTCCTTTGTAAGAACCAGTGTATCGCCCTTTAAAATGTCATATACATTAATTGTATTGGTGAGTGCTGTCTTTACAGCAGGGATGTTTCTTGCTGACATAACAACCTTCTCATCGTTCTCTGCAAGAACAACCAGAGCCTTGCTTACCTTTAAGTTATCAAGAACTGCCTGGAACTTCTTTGTCTTGATCTCATCGAACTTCAGCTCGTCAACCACGATCAGCTTGCCAGCCTCTACTCTGCTTGTAAGAGCGGACTTAAGAGCTGCTCTCTTTTCCTTCTTGTTTAACTTGAAGGAATAATCTCTCGGTACGGGTGCGAATACTACGCCGCCGCCTGTCCACTGGGGAGATCTTGTTGAACCCTGTCTTGCATGACCGGTTCCTTTCTGTCTCCAGGGTTTTCTTCCGCCACCGGAAACTTCAGAGCGAGTCTTTGCTTTCTGTGTTCCCTGACGATTATTAGCAAGCTGCTGTACAACTGCCATGTGTACCAGGTGCTCATTTACTTTAACACCAAATACCGCATCGTTTAATTCGATTGTGCCAACTTCCTTGCCTTCCATATTATAAACAGATACGTTTGCCATTTCTGAATGGTCCTCCTTTCATCTTTCAGGCTGCTTATGCATTAGCCTTTACAGTTTCTTTGATTGTCACTAAGGCTTTCTTAGGTCCGGGTACTGCACCCTTTACCAGAAGCAGATTGTTCTCTGCATCTACACGTACAACCTCAAGGTTCTGTACGGTAACCTTTACACAGCCCATGTGACCGGGCATCCCTTTGCCTTTGAATACACGGCTCGGTGATGAACATGCACCATTGGAACCCTGATGACGATGGAATTTGGAACCATGAGCCATGGGACCTCTGTGCTGACCGAGTCTCTTGATTGCGCCCTGGAATCCCTTACCTTTGGAAATAGCAGATGCATCAATCTTATCTCCGGCTGCAAACATATCGGCTTTAATTTCGCTTCCGAGTGTATACTCCTCTGCATTTTCAAAGCGGAACTCTCTGATGTATCTCTTGCAGGATACGCCAGCCTTTTCGAAGTGTCCCTTTAATGCTTTGTTAACGCCGTGTCTGTGGATTACTTCCTTCTTTCCAGCCTTGTCTTTGTTAACAGTCTTTTCTTTCTTGTCAACAAATCCAACCTGTACTGCGCTGTAACCGTCGTTCTCTACGGTCTTAACCTGTGTTACTACACAAGGTCCAGCCTGAAGTACTGTAACGGGAACTAAAGTTCCGTCTTCATTGAAGATTTGAGTCATTCCGACTTTGGTAGCTAAAATACCTTTTTTCATTTCTTTTCCTCCATTTGATTCTACAGCGGGCCGCTATCGGGCCATTCTAGTGATTAGAGTTTTCTGCCTGCTTCTTACTTGTTCTTCATCTTGATGTCGATATATACACCGGCAGGCATCTCAAGTCTCTGCAGAGCATCTACAGTCTTGGGTGTAGGTGTAATGATATCGATCAGTCTCTTGTGAGTTCTCTGTTCGAACTGCTCTCTGGAGTCCTTATACTTGTGAACTGCTCTTAAGATTGTAACAACTTCCTTCTTAGTAGGAAGCGGTACAGGGCCGCTCACCTGTGCTCCGTTCTTCTTAACTGTTTCGATGATTTTTTTGGCAGACGCATCAACAAGCTGATGGTCATAAGCCTTGAGTGTGATTCTCATTACTTGACTTGCCATAAAAAAAGTCGCCTCCTTTTCGCACTTTTTATTGATAAGTACGACAAGCGGTGACTGTACACTCTTCCGTGTGTGTCCTGCTCTCCCACGCAAAATGCCGGATCCGAAGGACTCGGCTTCTTAAGGTTCTGCATTCTTAACACACGTGTTTCTGTTTCTTTACAGACTTACGTTTGTACAGTGACTTGCCGTCAGGTTCTTTCGTTCTGCCCCTGGCAGAACTCTTGACATTCGCTCCACGGAAAACCTGCGCTTCCTTTCGGACCCGCAGCAACCTCACGCTTCACAGCTATCATGCCACAGCATCTATTAGTATAAACGATGTGGCATGAGAATGCAATACCCTTTTTAAATTTTTTTCAGCAATTTTTCAGAGGGCTGAACTGTCTGAATTTTTATTCCTGATCAAAATCAATTCTCTTCTTACTGACATCTTCAAACTCTGTAACCATCTCTTCTGTCGGAGGCGGTGTTAAGAGGCTCACTATAATAATGAAGATAAGACTCACAGGGAATCCAACTGCCAGGGAATACAACCCGGTAGCTGCCCCGATAGTCTGTCCATTTATAATAGGAAGATAATCCCACGCGATAACAGTCAGGGCTCCGCTGGCGATACCTGCTACTGCTCCCTGGAAATTGGTTCTCTTCCAGTAAAGAGATAACAGTACAGTAGGACCGAAGGCTGCACCAAGACCTGCCCAGGCATTGGAAACAAGTCCCATAATGGAGTTATTCGGGTTCAGGGCGATGATATAGGCCAATACTGCAATCGCCAGCACAGTATAACGGCTGATCCTGAAGATCTGCTTTTCATCTGCATCCTTCTTGATAATACCCTTCACAATATCCTCAGCCACGCTGGAAGCACTGACAAGGAGCTGTGAATCTGCTGTTGACATGATTGCTGCCAGGATTCCGCAGAGGAAGAATCCGCCGATCAGAGGAAGCTTCACATCTTCACTGAACAGCTTGATAATCATTTTGATAAATACTTTTTCTTCTTCTCCGCCTGTCAGTACCTCCGGGAACAGGTAAGCTCTTCCGAGAATACCGATGACCCACGCGCATGCCAGGGAAATAAATACCCATATAATAGCAATGCCCTTGGATTTCTTCAGTTCCTTTTCATTTCGTACAGCCATAAAGCGGACCAGGATATGGGGCATGCCACAGTAACCAAGTCCCCATGCAAGTCCTGAAATGATATCTACTGCCTTATAGGCTTCTCCGCCATTGGAAAAAAGACTTAAGTACGCTGCACTGCCGCCTGCAACACCACTGGCATCCAGTGTGCTCATGACATTTCCACCGCCTACGATGCTGTATGCCATGATCGGTACAGCAAGCAGTGCGATCAGCATCAGTGTTCCCTGAACAAAGTCAGTAACGCAAACAGCCATAAAACCACCAAGAAAGGTGTAGGTCAGGATAACAACGGCGCCGATCGTCAGCGCCAGTTTATAATCTACATTAAATACGGAAGTAAAAAGCTTGCCTCCCGCTGCCAGCGCTGATGCTGTATAAACCAGGAAGAAGATAACAATTGTCACAGACGAAATGAAAAGAAGTACTTTTTTCTTATCATGAAATCTGTTCTCAAAGTAGGTCGGAAGGGTCAGTGAATTGTTCGCCCTGATCGTATATCTGCGGAGTCTTCCTGAAATAAAGATCCAGTTCAGTACAGTTCCGATAAAAAGTCCGATAGCAATCCATGCCTGCCCCGTTCCAAGTGCATAAATAGAACCTGGCAGTCCCATCAGCAGCCAGCCGCTCATATCAGATGCCTGCGCAGACAGTGCCGCCACAAAGCCGCCAAGGCTTCTGCCTCCTAAAAAATAATCCTCTGTGGTACTGTTCTTCTTCGCATATAATGCGCCGATGATGACCATCATCAGAAGATACAGTACAAATGCCAGAATGACAAATCCAAGTGAATTTCCTGTCATAATGTCCTCCTCATAATCTGTTGTCTTTTGCCCGTATATTTATGCAATATACATGTATACAAATATAAACGAATTAACGGCATGCGTCAAGTATAAGCTTGGATCTTCGACTAAAAAATCCCGGAAACTGAATCATTTCCGGGATCTTCTGTCTAATATATTTTTAAAATAAATGCCTCATGGAAAGCCTGTTTCCTCTCTTCCGGCATCAGAATTACTGCTATGATCATATAGACTGCAAAATAGATGCAGGCCACTATCATATGTCTTCCAGGGGATATTCTTATCAAATTTATTTTTTCCATAAACACCCACAGACCAACTGCAAAAATTGTCACACATCCCCATTCCAGCATAGTATTCACTGTAATTCCCAGAGAAGCTGCATCTCTGACTATCACAGGTATTTCATACAGCATTTCTGTCAGCACTACCGTCATAAAAGCAATAACAGTTGCCATACATCCAATCCAGCATTTTCGATAACCTCTTCTCCAGTATGCTATATATCCAACTGCAAATGAGAACAGAATACTTATTAATATAGAAGAAACAGGATGTGCCGCTATCATGACTGCCACACTTTTCAGGATACACCCTATGCCTATAATCGGAAGAGCTGTCAGAATACCAATGGCAAACCAGCCCCATCCGGTCTCATCGACAACATAAGGTGCTCCCGCTCTTGTCCTGTCAATATCTCTGAAAGGATCAAAAATTTGCATGGTTAATTAGATGCCTTTCCACTTTTCACCTGTAAATACAGATACCTCAAAGTTCCTACAAACAGAAATATCAGTCCTGCTAGATACGATAGTAAAACATAAAACACAAAAATAACAACTCCAAATACCACATTCCCACTGAATATTGCACCTATAGTGGTAATACCAAATAATCCTTTGATCACATTCCAACCCCAGATAAAAAATATGACGATCAGTCCCAGTCCGGTTATACCCGAAATAATATCCACAAAACCACCTTCTATTTTTAACCTACTCAATACCAGAACAATCACTCCTGCTATTAGGAATACTATTGTTGCTATGGCACGTGGTTTCAGATAATTAAGCTGTTCTTCCTCTGTTGATCCATATAATTTTTCAAACATATTTTTATCCTCCATTCATAAGATATTTTTTGATTATTAGTATATAACATTATATAGCAATTTGCAAGGGTATATAT
>ERZ1026864.381-NODE-381-length-28110-cov-16.310675_pt1 | contig 28110 bp, 14 predicted proteins | sample MGYA00380162_ERZ1026864 | MGnify/ENA primary metagenome ERZ1026864 (study PRJEB33269, sample SAMEA4719798) | human gut metagenome | biome: human-associated habitat; feature: organic feature; material: feces | place: Cameroon | collected 2013-10 ... | reverse complement strand
GATGTGTATAAGAGACAGGCTTATACCACGCAATTTTTTCTGTAAAAGTTTTAGGGTTTTTTAAATTTATTTGTCTACCATTGTGTGAAAGACCATAATGATATTGTAATAATTTTTCTCTCGTATAATTAGATAATACCATTTTGGGAATAGGTCCACTCGTTGTCAGTCGATAAAGCCACCCTATTACTGAGTTTTCTTTTTTCACAATTAACTCCTTAGATTGATAATAAATATATATTTAATCAACAATAGGAAAAGAAGCCGAGGTAACTCGGCTTCTTCCCCTTTTAAACTACCAAAGACCGTATCATTCGAGGTCAGGAGTTTCAATAGGGCCTGTTGTTCCACCAGATGTTGTTACAACATCGCATACTGCGAACTTTTCAAGTTCTGCTACTGGCTTTGTGTACTTCACTATGTCTCACCTCACATTATATGTAAATAATTATAATAAATCACAAATGTAATTTATTTTATAATTCACCATAAGCTTTTGCTGAAACGCCATATTTCATAATTGACATCAACAAATTCTTAAAACTTGCACTTGATGAAGACAATCCATATGCCTGTTGTACATAAGATTCTACACTATAAGTACATACAGCACTAATTTGCTTGCCTGATTTATCATAAACAGCAAATTGGATTGTTTCCTTCATTTGGTTAGCAAATACACCAGGGAAATAGAAGTAATATCTATTTTCTTTACCCAATGCACCTGAAACATTTGTCTTATAAACCTTGAATTGAGCAGCATCATCAACAGGATTATATTCAAATGTTTGTCCTGCGACAGTTGCTTTAACAGTAATATCATTAATATTTACATCATTTCTCAAAGCAATTGTCATCTTAGGAACAACAGCATCTTCAAGTGAGAGAGCCGCACCGGCAAAACGTGCTGATGGATTATCAATAGGAACTGCTGCATAATTCTTGACTGTTTCAAATGAAGTAACATCAGGTGTAGCAAGCGCCTTTTGTGCATCTGTCAATCCTGCATTTGCAAGTTCATTTACATTTGTATTTGAATATACCTGAGCAGCTGCTGCATAATTCAAAATATTTACACAAATTGTTGCCAATGCTTTATTCTTTGCTTTAGCATTTGCACCTGTGTAAGTTGCACTGCCAAGAATAGAATCCGTATAAATCTTTACAGATCTTGTATATGTTGGACCCCAAACTTCTACTACTGTACCATCCGAAGCCTTCATTGTACTGTATGCGACAACATCAATATCATCCTTGACATTTTGTGGCCATACACCTACAAGGTATTGATTATATGTTGCATCTTCCTTATCAGGTGCAGTGTATTCAATCTCGCCCTTAAATGCAGTATTTGCTTTAACGACAACATTGCTAAACGAAGCAACATTTTTCTTTGTCATCTTAAAGTTTACTGTAAGTGAGCTGTCAAGTACCAATGCATAAGAATTACATCTAAGCAATGAAGTATTTGTTGCTGCTTCTCTCTTAACATCGCCACATTCACAAGTACCGACTAATTCACCGTCATGTCTGTCAGCAAGTTTATTGTAATAAAGAGCTGAGTCATCATATTTCCATGTGTAGTGGTGAACATGAGATTCTTCCTTCTTAGGGAGTGTTTCTGTCTTAGTTGCACCGCAACCATCGAAAGTACATGTATAAGTCTTGATACCTGTTTCGGTTGTTGTAGGTTCCTTAGTTACAACACCGTCATTCCAAGTATGAACAGCGCCTGTCTTAACTCTTGTGTAAGTTGCATCGGCTGCTGCCGGTGAAACAACTTTCTTATCCCAAGAATAAGTATAGTGCTTTTCATCATCATGAGCTACTGCAGGAAGAGCAGGAGCAATTACATCTGTGCCTTCTTCATACGAACCGGTTTGAAGAACTTTACCATTCTCATCATTAAATGTTATGGTATAAGAAGTACTTGTAGAACCATTATACTCGTTTTTACCCATAAAGTCAAGTTCTGCTTCTGCGCCTTGTGATTTCGGTACATATGTTTTGTACTCATTAACCTTACCGCCGTTAGCAATTGTTTCAAGATAATATGCTTCTTCCGGTGTATCAAGGGTAAATGTAATAGCACCATCAGAAACAATCTTGAACATAAATGTTGCCAAAACTGCTGTATTTGTAAGTTTTTGTTTACCGGCAGTTATACTTGATGTATCAGCATAATCACTGCCTTCTTGAGTAGCAAATTTTGCATGAATAATCTTTTTGTCGGCATCAACATAAGATGTCTCACCAAGTGTGTGAGTTTTATTGTGAATAGCATCACCGCTTTGTTTGGTGATTGCTTCAAGCGGTTGAAAACCCTCAATTGCTGGTTTGCCTTCTGTGTATTCAACAACAGCTGTACCTGAATTTACATTTTTAATATAAGCAGGTGAAATGCTGTCTGAATACTTGATAGCTACTTCGGCAGCAGCAATCTTTGAAACATTTTCAACAAGAACGCTGACTGTAAAGAAATCACCTTTACTATAGCCGGCAATCTTGCCGTTGCTGTAATCCAACTTAGTAGAATTCAATCCGGAATAATTAACGAAGTCATCTATAGAAGCTCCTCTTCTCTCTACATTGTAGTTCTTTGGAGTAGCTTTATTCGAAACATCTCCGAATCGTAAATTAATATTTGTTCTGTTGCTGTCAGCTGCTAAAACTGTCAACGGGAAGGAACAAACAATCATCATTACTGCTAAGAGGACTGCAACTATTCTTTTAAATGATTTTTTCATTTTATATAGTATCCTCCAATTAATTTAATGTCAGTTGAGTATATACAACTGTTTTGCCTAAGAATGATTTAAATATAGCTATATCGTTTTCCTCAAACTGATGGTCGCCGTTTAAATCAGGTTTAAATTTTGAAAATAGTGCCACATCTGTTGAATTGAATTTGCCGTCCTTGTTGAAATCTACAACGCAGACACCTACATTATCAACGGTAATTTGATCGTAGTCGGCATTTTCTCTTGCAACTGTAAGTGTAGCTTCTCTGTCTATGGTATATGCTCCGCTGAAAACGAGGGTATACTCGCCGACACCGAGTCCGCTGAGAGTATAAGAACCGTCGTCCTTTGTAACTGTGCTGATTTCGGTACCCTTTACAGTTACCTTTATTCCGCTTGCCGGTACAGTAGTTGCCGCACCTGAAAGCTCGCTTGCAACAGTCACATTACCCGAAACATCAAACTCTGTAACAAGATAATAAGGAGATGCATCGGCTGTCATTTGATAAGTCTTGCAAGTGGTTTCAACACTTGTGTCAAGAACATAACAGTCTTCATAGCCGTCCTTATACGATGCTTCGATAAAGCATAAATGTGGATTTTTGGAAAATGCAAATACATCTGCGAAATCACAAGAGGATGCGACTGTAACAGAAAGTGAGACCATTACAGTCCCGTTTTTATCGATTGTAGATGCATCATCACTTTCAGCAACTTGAAAAACAGAAAGAGTGTTATTTTCAATCTTTTGACCGCCCTTTTTCATATCAGCATGGTCATCGGCATAAGTACCGAGAACACTGATAGCTGAAATATATTCAGGGTCATAGGTTGCTGTTAACTCAACTATAGAAACCGCCTTCATACCGGAAAGGACTACATCAACATAATAGGTGCCCGCTTGGAGCCTGTTGCCGTCCACCGATTTTCCGTTTGTGTCGGTAAACACACAGGATAATTCCGGCGTTTCTTTTCCGAGGGTTCCCGCCTCGGCATTTGCGCTAATTGGTAGCGCAAACATAGAAATTATTAAAATCAAACAAACGAATGGGGTAGTTAAGAAGCTTTTTAAAGTGTGTTTCATTTTATGAAACCCCCCAAAGTTCTTGTTTTTTTATATGATGTCCTGCACAGAGCACGCCCCATGCAAGACATCATAGGACATAAACTAAATCGTAATTAATTTAGCGGAATTTAATTAAGTGCGGTAAAATCCGTTACTTATGAAAGTGTTGCGTAATTAACGCCCGACTTCAAAATTGACTTGAACTGGTCAACAGTGATCTTTTTACCGATTTCATCAGTCTTTGATGCAAGAGCAACGTCGGTTGAGTTAACCTTGCCGTCGCCGTTGTAATCGATAGCGATAATACCAATCTGAACATTTTCCTTAGCTTCGGTAAATGTTACCTTTCTTGCAATACCGTTTGCAGCCTTAACTGTTACGGTTGCTGTTTCGCCGATAGGAAGTTCGATTGTGAATTTACCGTTTTGATCTGCCCTGCCAAGTTCCTGAGAACCGTTGTAAAGGGTTGCTCTAAGACCATATGTACCTGCTGTACCTGTGCCGTCAACAGCTTCTGTAATAACACCTGTTACAGTGTAAGTTGTTACAGCCTTAGGCTCTTCAAGTGCATTTTCTGCAATTACAAGGTTCTTCTTAGCCTCATATGTACCGGAGATATTTTCCGGTTTAGCATCTTTAGCGACCTTTACAGCCTTTGCAAGAGCATTTACATAATTTGTCCAAGTAACGTCTGAGTAAACTGTGCTGCCGCTGTTAACGAGCTTACCGTTTACAATCTTACCATACTTAGGAGTACCTGCTGTCATCTTTACGACGCCATTAGTTACTTCATTAGTTGTTGGATTTTCATCAAATGTTGCAGTAATGTTTGCTTTTGTTGTTCCTGTAAGGTGAGCAAGCTCTGCTTCAAGCTTTTCACCTTCATAACCACGAGGAACTACACGAGCGTTGTAATCCTTATAGGATTGTACAGCTTCCTTGAGCTGTGCGGATGTTGCGGTTGTGCTATAGATATACTTGCCGTTTTCATCCATCTCACCTGTGTTAGTTACAAGTGCTTCTGCCTCTTTGGCAACCTGAACCATCTTTTCGTATGATTCAACATTGTAGTTAATGCTTTCCTTACCGCTGCGTTCTTCCATAAGTCCGCCTTCACCGGTAATACCTGCCATTGAAGATGTATCAATCTTTGTCAATGTCTGGTTGATATTATAAGTCATATAATCTTGGAATTGAGCATATACGCTACGATATTCTTTGCCGTCATTTGGCTTTGTAATTGTTTGGGTATTTACATAAGTATATTCCCAAGTATCGGAAGCATTTACCTTCGTACCAAGTGAATTGTAATACGAATGTTCTTCCTTTGAATAATAATTGCTCATAATAGGATTGCCGTCTGCGTCCTTGCCGGATTCATACTGAGCAATCTTATTTGTTGTGCCATAATACGGATAAGTATAAGTTGTTGTATCCCAGGCTTTTTCGTATACATAATCATTTACAAGGTAGTATACATCACCTTGCTTCTCAACCTTACGGCCAAGAACGTCCTTACCGTTTGTTACATCAGAATCAGTGATAAGTTGGTTGCTGAATACAGGGAATTTGTAGTTCTCATCAAGATAGTAATAATTACCCTTCTTGTAGAACTTGCCTTCTACCTTATCTGAAACTGTTGTTGCAGGTTTGTAAGCAGGATCACCTGTTGTACTCTTAACTGTTGATGTTGCTGCAACTGTTTCTGTTGTAGCAGAGAGTGTCTTAGCATTTTCCTCTGTAGGAGCAAGAGCAATTGTGTTAAGTACATTTGTAAATACATCCTGAATAGCAGTGTATGTTACAGATGAATTGTTAGCACTGCTGTAATCCTTATAATCCTTTGGCTGATAAGCATTAATCTGAGCCGAAGCATTTTGATAAGCTCTCTGAAGTGTATCGGCACCGCTTGTATCTGCAACTGTAACAGATACAGGAGCACCAAGATCAATATTTGTTGTAGTTTCATAATAGCCCTTAAGATTAATTGTATAATCGCCGGCAGCAATTGATGAAACTTGATCTTGTACCTTCATCCACTTTTTAAATTCAGCTTCTACACCCTTGAATGATACAAAGTTGATACCGTTGATAGGAGATGCTGCTGTTGCACAATCGTTAACAATTGCGTTAGGTGCAATACCTACACTCTCAACATTGCCGTTTGAATCATAGATAGGCTTAAGTGCAGCGTTTGACTCACCTTTTTTAACAGAAGCTGCAACGTGAGTTCTTGTAACGGCACCTGCGACAGGCTTACCGTTAGGCTGTGTATACTGCTTAACTTCATCAAGAGTATAACCCTTGTATACTGTTACGCCGTCAACATTTACAGCATCACCGCATACCCATTCACCCTTCTTAAGGATGTTGCCGTCTGCATCAACTGTATCCAAACGATAGTCGTACTTGTCAACATTTGTTGCTTCAACATATTCTACATCATTGATAGTTTCTGTTGTGTATGTTGAGCGTGCCATATTGTTCTTATCTGCATCATATACGCCGTCGATATCAAACAAGTTAATACCGATTGTTTCAGCCTGTGCAGGGTTTGTGCTTGAAAGAACCATCTTGTCAAGCTTTTGACCGTAATCACCTGCCGGCTGAGAACCTTCATTTGAGAATACTGTACTTGCAACTGTATCAGCGTCTGTAAGCGTACCGTACCAACCCTTATCTGATGAAAGGTTCAAGTAACAAACAGCTGTTTGGTTTGAATACTTGAGTTGCTTCTTAGGATTTTTTGTTGTACCCTTATAAATGTTATAATTAAGAGTAAACTTAACTATTTGTGATTCTTCAGGATATTTACCCTGAACTTGTACTCTTACGCTCTTTTCAGGAGCAATAATGCCCTTAGGAGCATTAACTCTGATTGAGCTTGAATCCGAAGTCAAGTCTGTTACTTCAACGAAATATCTGTCATCAACAGTAACATTGCGATTTGCATCCTTATAGAATCTGTTAAGACCTACCGATTCGTTCTTAACTGTTACATATGTATTTGTGATATCATCACCATATGAGAAGTTTGAACGCGAAGGGTCATTTACAGAGATTGAAGCAGCACCGAACTTATGGTCTCCGAGTTGTGGAAGGAAGCCTTTTACAAAGTAGCTTACAGCCTTAACTGCAAACATAGCACCCTGCCAGCAACCGTCACCGCGTGTCTTATTTGTTACTGCGGTTACACCGCCGAATGCGCAATAAATATTGCTTATCAAAATACCAAGTACACCGTTTTCGTTTGAACCGTCACCTTTGTATCTTGCGAATACAGCCTCATTAACCAAACTATCGAAAGGAGTGGTTGTTTTACCCATTTCTGTTGATGTAGGAATTACTTCCTTGTAAGCCTGACCCGAAACTTTTGCACCAAAGATGCTGTTTACAAGTGAAGCTACAACATCATCATAAATAAGAACATCAATGCCCTTATTCATAATAGGTTCAGCTGTAAAGATTGTAAGCAACTGCTTAACAATTGTTGTGAGGCCTCTTGTCTTTTCTGTACCGTGAGTATCAGAAATGTTGATAAGTGACTTAACTACTGTATCATAAACAAGCTCATAAGCATCGGCATGACCTGCCTTAGATGCAGTACCATATTGCAATGTACCGATTGTAGGCCAAATCTTATTAGCGATTTCGCTGAGGTTCTGCCAAAGTGAATTGCTCATCTTAACAAGACATTCACCGTTTTCATCAACTACACCGAGAAGAGCGGCTACGCCCTTACCGTATGTTTCCGAACTGATCTTATTATAGCTTGGTTCTGTGAATTTTTCTGTCGAAGCATAGTAGCAAACTACAGAATTCAAAAGGTCAAACAATGTAGTCTTATCCGATACAGGGTCTGACTTTTCAAAATCCCAAACATTGCCGTTCTTATCACGGCAAGGAACGATTGAGCTGAGGAGATAACCTACTGCATCACGGCACATAGGAAGAATAGCATCCTCAAACATAGACTTGTTTCCGTCGCCGTTAACATCATAAGCAGCTGCATATGAACCGCTTGCTGTTGTTACAAGCTGATCGTAATCCTTTTTAGGCTGTGAATATGAGAGGTGTTCTCTCAATGCCAAATAAGCAACATCTTCAGCTGACTTAGCCATATCAAAGTCTTCGTTATGAATACTCTTTGTAGCGTCAACAATCTTGATGCAGCCAACAAGGAGAGGAATCATAGCCTCTTCAAAGTTTGCTTCTGTCAAGTGTGTGCTTGATGTCTTGTCCGTAATATTATTATTATGATAGAAAGCACTGAGAATGTTTTCATCGGCAGCGTTAGCAGCATACTCAAATATCTTCATTGTGTTTGATACAAGTGTGCTTGCAATTTCGCTGATACCAGGATTTGTGCCTGTTTCTGCCAAAACCGGACGGGTAAGGTTTGTATCAACATGATTATTTCTGCCCAAACCGATGTTTGTTGAGTTAGGGAACAAGTCCTTAACTGCTGCTACAAGACCGTTGTTAAGAGCTGCAACGATGTTTGGATAGCTTGTCTTACCGTCAACATAGTTGTCGATAAATGTTTCCAAGTTATCAAAACCTGTTTGCATGAAGTAAAGGTTGATAGGACCTGTCTGCATTTTGAACACTTTATCAGCAAGAGGGCTGTAACGAAGCTTACCGAAAAGAATGCTTTCCTTTCTGCCTTCAGCTGTAATGTAGTCATTGCTTGCTGCTACATCTCTCCAATTATACTTAGGATTTTCAACTTCAGCTCTGTCATAATCGAAAGTAGCTTCAATCAAATCTCTAAATTCTTGAGCGTCCGAGCAGTTATAATCTGCATACTTAGCTTCCAAGAACTTGTTGAACTTTTCAGGTGTGTAGTTATTTTCCCATTTGTCGTGGTCAATCATATTGTTTTGGCTTGCCAACCAATAATAATATACATTATCAAAGTTACCGCCGTGACCCTTGTACCAATCCATGCTGTTGTTAACACGCATTGTTCTGAGTGTCGGCTTAAGTGTTGTCTTCCAAACAATCTTGAGAGCCTTGTTTAGGATATCGTAGAACTTATCGGTAGGGCTGAGGGTAAGAGTATCCTCACCGCCGTTTGCATTACCGTATCTGAAGAGGTAAATCATACCGTTACCGTTCTTATCGTATCTGAGGTTAGGGTCATAACCAAGAGCCTCTGAAGCTTTTGCGATATTTTTATCGTTTTCGCTCAAATTATTATTAGAAAGATATTTTAAAATCTTTGAATAACGGGTTTTTGATGAGTCGGTAGGCTCGTATGTAACCGTACCGTCTGTATTTTCTTTTCTTTCAAGAGCATAAGTCATTTCAACAGAAATTTTGCTGATGAATTCGCTTGTAAGCTTTGTAAGAAGCTGCTCATCAAAATTCCACTTTGTTCCCTTGCTGTTATCCTGAAGATAAGCTTGGAAATCGGCAACTTCGGCTTCTGTGAACCAGCTTGTCTTTGTAAGGATTGCCTGAGCAAGCATATTGTATACGAGGTTTGACTCGTATCCGTCCCACATATTGAGAAGATTACCGATGAGGCCATATACATCAACAGCACCGTTAACAAGACCTAAGCTAAGTTTGCCTTTAATGAACTGACCGATTACATTCTTATTACTTCTCTTTGATGTCTTATCATCATTAGAGTTCCAATAAATTGTTTCTGCCAATGCCATAACAATATCTTTGGCATCGTTTACTGCGCGATATGACGAGCCGCATTTTGATGTAACCACACTTGGATCATTTGTAGATTTCAAATCAGCAATCGGATTGAGATAGAGATTTGCAACGTCGCCACCTACAAGGCCCTTATAGCTATCCAAGAGACCGTTAACCTGGCCAACGAGGTTAAGTGCACCGTCAACGCTGTCAAGATAACCGTTAAGGTTAATGTTAACAACAACATAGTTAAGGTTAACCTTAATAGGAGCAATGTTTGCTTTGTTAAGAGTATCATCAACCCAATCAAGAAGAGCTTCACAAGTTTGATTATCTGTTGTTTCTGCCCATGTCATAAAGTTTGCTGCAAGTTCGTTGTCATGGCCGCTATCAGTAGATTTTGCATATACTGTAAGCACACCTGTAAAGGTGGACATTGCCATAAGCACAGCCAAAACTATTGCAACAATTTTACGCGCAAAGGTTTTAGATTTTTTCACTTTATTAAATTTCCTCCATTTATAATTACGATAATGAATCATCGACTATGTATCTGTCACTTTCTCTGACCGAATTGCAAGACTTCGCAACAGAAAGAATGGAACAAATCCCGATAACATAATTCTGTCTGCAACGATGATACATTTCACGCATTATTATTAAAGCACATTTAACAAATAAAATCAAGACTGTTAGCATATTAATAACATTGTATTAATTCGGTGAATTTTGTTAATTTTTTCGTAACATTTGCACAAACAACCCATATTCACCTTTGTGAATGTTGCAAGAATTTTTTGCAAAAACCTTGATTTTTTATTAAATAAGGTGTAGTATCCTATTGAAAAGTTCACAAATTGTTTACAATGTTTTTACATTTTGTCAAAAGATTCGCAAAGTTTTTTGAAGAAAAAATGTACATACAACAACTTGTGGATAAAAGATTGTTTGTTGCAAAATATACACAAAATCGGCTGTAAGACAAACAAAAAATGCAGTGATTTTTACCCGAAAATCGGTTGTTTGTATTATATGTTTGTTAAAATATAGTTATAATTCAGTAAAAACTTATTGACTTTGTGTTCTTAATTTGTTATAAATAATCTTGGATATTGTTCGTGCATAGGGGTATTCTGCGCCAAAATACCAAAAAAGGCGGTGCAAAATGCTTCTGTGATTCCGGTCACAGCTGTAAAGTGAGTTGCTTTACACACTTTCGCTGTGAAAATCATTAAAAGAAAAGGAGAGATGATTATGAAAAAAGCGAGCAAAAAGTTACTCAGCTTCTTCTTAGCTGTAGTAATGATTGTTACATCGTGTTCTGTCGGATTCACTGCTTTTGCAGATGAAAAAACAGGCACAACCGAAAAATATTGGAACGATGTAACAAGTGCCGACGGTGCATTTGACGCTATCGGTGAAATCGTTAACACTGCACTCCCTACTATTTTGGGAATTCAGATTAACGGTCAAACAATCGGTCAGTTACTCAAAATGAGCGACGCCGAAGTAAAGAACGCTACACTCCAGGAAGTTGTAGCAAAAGCAAGCCCATTGTTGGGCAATGCCTTAGGTGCATCAACAAGTGTCGATGAAAAGACATTTTTGATTAAGCATTCCGCAGACACAGGCATTACAAACGACACAGATTATGCAAAATACGGCAAATATTTCGCATATCTCAAAGATGTAAACGCACAAAGCAGTGATGTTAACTTCTATGATTTGTACACATTTTGTGAAAACAATCAGGACAGTAGCAACAAAGATGTGGCAGCGTATTGCAAAAAAACATTTCCTAAACTTCAGGCAATGCTTAAAATTGAAAAGGCTGTGTACGATGATTATAGCCAAAAAATCGCAACAGCTGTTACAGCTATGCAGAATATTGCCAAAGTTGCAGAAGTAAAAAATGCAATCAAAGCAGGCGCTAAGTCTATTGAGGAAATCAATAACATAAATGTATCAGGTGTTACAATCGGCAGCACTACATACACCGGAACAGTTAACGATGCTAAAAACCTTCCTGAAGTAGAGGCAGGCATTAAACTTGCTCAAGAGCAAATTGCAGCAACAGGCTCAGACCTCAAGATTAACACTGTTGCCGAAGCAATCGTTTACTACTATGTATATCCTGTTAACGGCAACAATGTTCGTCTGACTAATATTACAGCGGCCGCAGCTAACTCAACACGATATGGTGTCAGCTTCCAGGGTGCATTGCTTTACATCAAGCTTGCACAAGACGGCGGCACACCGATTACCACAAAGAAGATCGGCGGCAGTGAAGACGAAAAGCTTACATTAAGCAATTATAAAGACCTTCTTAAACCGTATATTACAGACACCAAATATGTAGAAGGCGAGAACGACTATTACTACATTACAAAAGCTGTCTATGAATGTCTCGGCGATTTGCTCCCTAACGGCACATCAATGAGCATGAACAAAACCTATTACAAGCAAATGGATGCATTTGCTTCCACTTCATACGAAGCTATCAATAAGGCTATCCTTATGCAAAGCGGTATGACTGCCGAGCAGGCTGAAAAGAAAATTGCAGACGCAAAATTCACTGATGATCAACTTGCGGCTCTTTACAACAAAGTTGTAGAACTCAAGAAAAAGACTTCTGCAGTAGCCGATTTAAGAGACGGCATCAAGGCGTACATTAAATCAAGCGAATGTAAAATGTCTGACGAAGCAAAAAATTATCTCACAAGAGGTCAGGCACTCGCTAATAATGACTTTAACAATTTTGCCGACACACTCGTATCTGTTGTAGGTAAAGACGCAGTAGACTTAAACAACAAAGATGCAGTTAAAGAAGCTGCAACAAAAGTCAAAGGAATTCAAAACTCAAAAAGTACAGCTTCCGGTTATAATCTTAAAAGATTTGTCGGATACAGACACAGCGACACATGCAGTGTAATTGAATTCTTTAATGAAATTGCTTCGGGTTATGTTACAAAAGCCGAAATCGGTTCTGTTGCAAGTGGTATTATCACGAACGATATATCATCACCTTATTATGATTATATTGAAAATAATACTGATAAGGCAATCGCAGAAGGCACAAGCGACTACAAGTACAGCTATTCAAACTACACAATGCCGAGTGCAGTTGCTACCTATTATAATAAGCAACTTGCAGCAAACTCAATTGATGCGGTTAACACAGCACTTAACAATACTATCGGCGGTCTTTTGGACCCATCAACCGAAACAGGTGCAATGGTTGTTCCTATCATCAACGGCTTGATGGAATCAAAGATTACCTTGTATAAGGATGACGGTACCGGCGTTCTCAACGATTTGTGGAAGAACCTCTACAATCAACCAATGGAAACCGTATTTAACCTTCTTCCGACACTTGTAATTCTTGTTGAAGAAGTTGTATTGCCAATGGTTGTTAATGCCGAGGGCGACGAAAAATATCAAGCTCTTGACGCAATTTTTGAAAATCTTGGCATAACTCTTACAAAAAAGGACAATAATAGCGGTGCAATCACAATTCAGAATACTGATATAGGTATTACGGATTCATCATTTGACCTTAACACAATCATTCCGGGTATACTTGCATATCTCACAGGTAACAAGGAAAAAGCTCTCAACTATTGCGGAACATACAGCGACTTCCTCAAGAGCAAGGGCTTTGAAAAAGTTGACGGCATAAACGGCGACACAATTATGTTCACAGGTGTTTATGCAGCCGACAAGGCTATCTACGGTCTTGACCTCAAGGCACTTCTTGCAAAGAAAATGGATGCACAACTTGCAACAGGTCTCAACGAACTTATTGTCGAAGTTGCAAACTTCGCTCTCGAAGCATCGGAAGAGTACATCAACGAGTGTGCAGCTGACTCTTCGCACGAAGATTACAGATACAATGCCAACACCACGGATGACGCTAAGATAACTCAAAGAGGTCTTAACAATATCGCCGTTTCACTTCCGAAACTTCTTGACAAAATCGGTCAAAAGTTCATTAAAAAGTACGGTGTAAATTCCGATTGGACTCTCCTCTATTCCGGTAAGTTCACAACTAAAGACAAGGCTTACAGAGATAAGACAGTTACACAGACTTACAATGCAGGTCTTGAAGACTTCAAGGCATTAGCTACCGAAAACAATCCTACTGCCGTTCTTGATCAATTTACAAATGCATTTATCGGCACATGGATTAACGGTCTTCTTGACTTAGTTAATGACACGATTTCAACAAACAACAAGCTTACAAACAACATTCCTCTTGTTGCAGGTCTTCTTAACTCTCTCGGCGGAATCGGTGAAAAGAGCATCCTCACAGATGCACTCAACGGATTCTTCGACCTTACAAGAAAAGATGACGCATCATTTACCTTTGGTGTACAAAACAGCAAAAAAGGCTTTGTAGGTTTGTCAAATGAATCGGGTTACTACCTCATTTCAAACATCACATTTAACAAAAACGGTGAAGCAAGAGGTATCATTCCTCTCGTAAAGAATATTCAGGAATCAAACAAAAAGAATCCTAAATATTCAACATCTTCATCATCAAGCACATCAACGAGTACTTCAACAAGTACAACATCTGCTTCAAAGAAGCCTACACTTGTTAATTCATCAAAGGCTAATAAGAAGTATGATAAGAGCAAAGTATTAACAAGCAAAAACATTAAAAATGCAAATAGTTTGCTTACAAAGCTCGACAAGATTCTTGCATCTCTCCTTGATAATTCATCACTCAATGATTTCGCATTGAATTCAAATGAGAACATTCTTGCAGGTGTGCTTACAACTGCATCAAATTACATTGGTGAAAAGAATACAAACTATTTACTTACATTATTAGACGAATATCTCAAGGTATTTGATACAACCGCAAAAGACGGCAAGGTTGATGCTGACAAGGTATATTCAAACAGCAACCTCTCTAACCTCGTAACAAGCACATATCGTTTGCTTGAAAACATTATTGATTATGTATTCTACGATGCTAAGACAGGACTTATCAGAGGCGGCGACAGATATCATTCCGTAACATCGGCTATCAACGGTATCTACTCACCTGACTCTCTTGCCGTTCGTATGACTTCGGTATCGGCAGCAAATGACCTTAAGTACAAGAAGCACTGGACTGATGTCAAGAGTGTAAACTTCGGCGTTTCAAGCGGTGATAAGTCAGAATTTTACAGCGCACTCGGTGATGCACTTTCACCTATTGCAGCTGTTTTGGGTGCAGTATTTACATACACCTACACAGACTCATCACAAAAGGATAATCTCTACTCTGCTGTTGTGGCACCGGTATTTACGGCAATCGCAAAGCACACAGGTGCAGAGGGTGTAATTTCGGCAGATACATGGAATTCACTCAACGGCAGTCAGCAGCTTATTCAGGGTATTCTTACTCCGCTTTCAAGCATTCTTACACAATTCTACAAGGCTCCTGCTACATTCCTTGTAAATCTTGTAAGTGCTCTCGGAGATATACTCAACGACTCATCTGTAGTAAGCATTATCAACGGCGCTCTCGGTGCAGTTAATAATGTATTCGGCGGAATTAAAATAATAATCGGTAACAGTAATTATTTGAATGCTCCGTCACTTGTTAATTATCTTGCTTCGCTTATCAGCTCAAAAGTAAGCATATTTGACTCAAATCTCACAATTAATGTTAAACTCCCTGAGAAAAACATTATTGTTTCTCTTATCAAGAACATCAAGATCAGCAGCATCAATATGACAGTCGGTCAGCTTGTTGCTCTCAAGAACATTGATTGGAACGCTCTTGCAAATGCAAGCACACCTGGTGAATCACTTCTCCTCATCTTCTCATATCTTGTAGATGTATTATTGAGTTCACCTGTAATCCTCGGATTGGTTAAGACTGCGGCTCCTGAAATTGTTAAGTTGCTTGAATCACTTGACCCTGCTCAAATTCTTGCAATCATCAATGCAATCCTTGATGTAACTCAAAGTCCTACAGAAATTTATTGGACATTTAAAGAATATGCCGGCAAGATTACAAGAACATTTGTATATCCTAAGGGCATTACAGCTAAGGAAGCTGACAAGGCAGTAGAAAACCTCGACAAGCTTGTACAAAATGTATTCCCTCTCCTCAAGGATTTGGGTGTACTTGATGCAGAAGACTTGCCTACAGTTGTAAACGGCTTGCTCTTCACAAATGCAAATCTTACAAAACTTACAACAACAGTTTACGGCGGTATTTACAGCGCTGCAAAGAAAGCTGATGTTACAGCTCTTCTTAAATCACTCGGTCTTGACTTCTCCCCTAAGGGCGTAGCAAATATCCTTATGGATTCAACCTACGGCAAAACATATTCTTCAGCAGCAAAGAGCTTGAAGAAGGCTAAGAGCTGGAGCAAGGTTAAGAAGCTCAACTGGGGCTTCAAGGACGGCTCTTCAAAGGCTCAAACAGGATTTGTAAATGCTCTTGCAGCACTTCTTCGTCCTGTAAACGATGTACTTTCTGTATTCCTTGCAGAAGGCAAAGGTCTTGACATCAACCTTGATGCAAAATCAAAGGCTGAACTCCTCAAGATGGTTAAGAATATCAATGTTAAGAAGTCGGAAATCGGCGGTATCAAAGATAAAGACCCATACGGTTGCAAGATTTATCTTGAAATCAAGAACGGCGTTCTTGTTCTTACAGTAGACAGCAAAGCAAGCGATAAGAATTCAACATTCAAGCTTGACATCAACGGCGTTGCAGCAACAGCACTTGATGTACTTGCAGACACAAGCGTAGGCTTTGGCACAAACGGTTACGAAAATGCTGTTATCCCGCTTCTTGAAGCATTCCTTTGCGATGATGTTGTAACATATGACGAATACATTTCGGATTATGAAGACGCTAAGGATAACCTCATTATCGATGTTCTCAACCCAATCGTTGGTTTGGTTAACAAGGTTCTTGAGGCACCGGGCAGCACATTGACAGCTATTCTTCCAAACCTTGCTTACTTCATTGACAGCAACGGCTTAGCTCAGGCTGTAAGCAACTTGCTTGCTCCTATCACTTCAAAGAAGGGTGTTATCGGCATCCTCAAGAAGAACGGTATTGATGTTGATAAACTCATCAAACAAATCACCGGAAAGTCACTCGGCAAGGTTGTTACAGATGCACTCGGTGTAAATGTTAAACTTAACCTTAAACTGACAGACCTTTCAAAGTGCAACATTCAAGACATTGTTCTTCCTCTTGTTAAGTCAATCCTTAAGAAGAACAAGATTAACATTAAGATTCCTTCATTCACATTTAAAGACATTGCTTCTCACGGTAAGATTGTTACTGCAAGCAGTGCCGCAAAGAATGCTAAGGGCAAGTACAAGAGATTGATGGTTAAGGCTGACAAGGGCGAAATGTTCGTTGCTCTTCTCAGATATGTAGGCGATGTACTTATTAAGAATGCAACAACTCTTAACAAGATGCTCGCAAGCATTGACGCTATCAAGAAAAATCAAACAATTAAAGACATCCTCAACTGTGTATTCTCTTCACTCAGAGTTGCATCAAAGGATGACATTGTAAGAGCTGTATTCTACTTCCTCACTCAAAACGGTGCTCAGGATTCATTCTTCGATTACAGCAACTTCAAGACAAAGAAGTATGACTTCTCATTCGGTAACATGGATGAAGAATTCTGCAGAAAGCTTGCTCCTATGCTTGACGGCTTGGTTGGCGGACTTCTTGCAGACAAGGGCGGTCTCCTCGGCCTTATCGGCGGTATGGCTTACAAAGATGATGTTATCAGCTCAATTGCCTGCGGCCTTTACGGTGCGGTAGACGGAGTTGACCTTGGCGATATGGGCTCACTTTCAGCTCTCCTCGCAAAGACAGGTATCGACTTCTCAACAACAAACGTTGCAAATCTTCTTACAGATAAGAGATACGGCAAGAAATTCTCTAAGGCTGCAAATGTTATCTCTAAGGCAGGCAGCTGGAAGAATGTTAAGAAAGAAGACCTCAAGTGGGGCGTTAAGGACAGAGATACATTCCTCAATGCACTCGTAGCAGTTCTTCGTCCGGTTTACGGTGTAGTTGATGTTCTCCTTAACAACGGCAACCTCAACCTCTTCAACATCGTAAGCATTCCGGGTTCAAACGGATACACATCATTTATCGTTCCTCTTCTTGAGGCATTCGGTGTATACAACATCAAGACCCAGTATGATTACAGAATGGATATGGAAAAGGCATATGACGCACTTCTCCTTGACATCATCAATCCTCTTTGGGATAAGGTAGAAGATATTCTCAACGCTCCTATCGAAATGCTTGCAGACATTCTTCCAAACCTTTCACTCTTCTTTGCAAACAACGGTTTGCTTCAGTTGATTGACAATCTTTTGACTCCTGTATCAGCTCTCCTTGATGCAGTTAAGCCAATCATCAATGTAAATGTTGTACTCGATGTACTCAATGTTGATGTAAATGCCCTCCTCGGCAAGATTGGTATCAAGTCAAATGTTAAGGTTGATGTATATGACCTTAAGGCAACACTTGAACCTGTAATCGGTTCTGAAAATGTTGTATCACTTCTCAACGGCATTCTCAGCACAATCAAGATTAAGGGTCAGCCACTCGGCATAGTTCTCCCTGAAATCGATTGGTTCCAGCTTGCAAGCCACGGTAAAGTTATTTCAACAACTTCACAGGTTGCAACATTCGGCACAAGAATTGCTGTTCAATCAGACCAGGATGAAACACTCATCGCTGTTCTCAGATACCTCATCAACACAATTAACTACAAAGATAACTACGACATAATCGTTAACCTCCTCGGCGGACTCCTTGGCGGTATGAGCGACAGTATCGCAGGCGTAGTAGACCAAGTACTCGGTATGCTTAAGGGCGATGCAGATACAGTTATCGAAAGCCTTGTAGATTTGCTTCAGTCAATCGCAGGCTAATAACAAATAAAAAAGTCATTCCTTCGGGAATGGCTTTTTTGTTTTAATAAGTTGATAAATCTTATACATTTAAATCAATATTTTTATGTTTAAACTCTTGTATATTATATTAAAATTATGTATAATAAAGCCATATATACTTTTATACTCGGTGGTGAAAAAATGCTCGGAAAATATGTTAGAGTCAAGATAGAACATCCTATCGGCTCAACGGACGAAGCGGGCTACACCTATCCATTAAATTTCGGCACTGTATACAATACAGAAAATCAGGATGCGTTTGTTATGGGCATCCATCATCCCGTTCGCAATTTTGACGGCAGAGTTATTGCCATATTAAGCGACAGAAAGAAAAATCATTACATTTGGGTTGTTGCGCCGAAAAGTACCCGCTTCATAATCAACGACATCAAAGAATACATTGATGTTGAAAAAGACTTCCCTACTTACAGACTTGACTGCCTTTACGAATGCAGTTGCGGAGCAGTCGTTTTTAGGGACATAAAAGGCGAAGTGCGATACCTTTTAATCAAAAACAATCGCTCGGCTCATTGGGGCTTTCCAAAAGGCCATATCGAACCGGGAGAAACTCCCGAAGAAACCGCTTACCGTGAAGTGCTTGAAGAAACAGGACTTCACATCAATTTGATTGACGGCTTCAGCTGCGTGTCAAAGTACAAAATCCGTGACAAGATTGACAAAATGGTTACCATCTTTGTCGGCACAACGCAAGACACTTCAACCGTTATTCAAAAAGAAGAAATCGAAGATTATATTTGGCTGACCTACGACAAGGCAATGAACCTGCTTAAGTTTGAAAATGACAAAAACATTCTTTCGGGTGCATATAATTTTCTTAATGAACACAATATAATTTAAAGGTGATTTTATGCATGAGTTTGTTACAACTTTTCAAGAATTCTTAACCTCACACGGTATCCCTGATTGGCTTGTTGTTTTCATCATATCCGTCTGCCCTGTTTTGGAATGCAGACTCGGTATGTTCACTGCAATCAGCCTGCTTCAGATGAACATCTTCAAAGGCTTCATAATCAGCTTTTTAGGTAACATATTACCTATTCCGTTCATTCTGCTCCTCATAAACAAGATTTTTGAGTGGCTCAAGAAAGTTCCGGGAATAAACAAGCCGATTTATTGGCTCGAAGAAAAGACTTTGAAAAAAAGAGATAAAATTGACAAATACGGCATTTGGGGATTGCTCATTTTTGTTGCCATTCCGTTGCCGGGAACAGGTGCTTGGACGGGTTCGCTCCTTGCCTCCCTCCTCCATCTTGACAGAAAAAAGAGCTTCGGCGTAATCTGCTTGGGTGTTTTCTGTGCCGGATTGATAATGACGGTTTTGTCAAAAGTATTTAACATGGCAGTATTTTGATGACTAAAGAACAGGATTTTATGCTTCGGTGCCTCAGGGCATATTTTGAAAATAACAAAGTAAATACCGAAATCAATGTTGACCTCAACAGCTTTTACGAGCTTTGTAACGCTCACAATTTGGCTCCTGTCGTCTTTTCTGTGATTAAGGACAATAATTCCTTAAAAGAGAACAAAACGGCATATGAGGCTTTTAAAGACGCCTTTTACGACGGAATTGTCAACTACGATATGCAAAAGGCGATTATTGATGAGATTGACGAACTGCTGACAGCAAACGAAATTGAACACATCTTTTTCAAAGGTGCTCAACTGAAAGAACTTTATCCCACTCCTGAACTTCGGCTTATGGGCGACATCGATGTGCTGATTAGGCTTGAGGACAGACCAAAGACAAAACAGCTTTTTGTCGGCAACGGCTTTGAACTGACCGAGGACAACGGACCTGTTTACAATTATCACAAGGGTGATGTTTTGGTTGAATGTCACACAAAAATTGTCAGCGGTAAGGTCGGCAATGCAGATGCCGAAACCTACTTCGAGGACGCAATCAATCACGCAAATTTTGACGGATTTTGCGGTGAACTTGAACCTGAGTACAACCTGCTGTATCTGCTGACCCATATTGCCCACCACTTTTGGTTTTACGGTGCAGGGGTTAAGATGATACTTGACCTGGCAGTGTTCATCAAACATTTTTCTCCCGATACTGACAGAGTTGTAAGCAAAGCGGACGAGCTTAACTTAAAACGCTTTTCGCAAATCATTTTTTCAATCTGTTATGATTGGTTCGGTGTCGGCAAAAAATACATCGATGATACCGACGGTACAAAGGAATTTTTGCTCGGCTTCGGTGCATTTGGCAATATCAACCGCAACAAGGCAGTTGTGGTTAAGCGTAAAGCAATCGAGGACGGCCACAACAGCAATTTTATGACAAAGCTGGCTCTTCTCTTTCCGTCATACAAAAAAATGAAAAACATACCGTATGTCAAGTTCATAGACGGCAGACCGTATCTGTTGCCGTTTTGCTGGATATACAGAATTATATACAACTTTAAAAACAAAAAAGACTTTGTAAAAGAAGCAACCTTTGACCTTGCAAGTGATGAAACAAGGGCAGAGGCACAAAAGGAATTTGAATACTTTGAGGAGATAGGACTGTTATGATATTCCTTATTATTTTAATCGTATTAATCGCAATAGCCGTTGTATTGTTTGTTACATGGTTTTTGTCAACAAAGGCAGACGGCAACTGTCCGCTTTGTGCAATGAAGGCTTTTCCGCCGTCAAAAATAACCATTGACTACAAAAAGGACGAGGACTACAACGGCGGCAGCAAAACCCCGATTATGGGTTGGTCAAGCTGGAACTCATTGCGTAATCATATTGATGAGGACACTATTCTTGATATGGCAAAGGCTATGGTTGACACGGGTCTTGCCGACGCAGGATACAAATATGTCAACATTGACGACTGCTGGCAAAGCTCTATGAGAGATGAAAACGGAATGCTTCAGGGCGACCTTGAGTCTTTTCCGAGCGGTATGGCTCAGGTTGGCAGAAAAATCAATCAGCTTGGTCTTAAGATGGGTCTTTACACATCAAACGGCACCCTCACCTGTGAGGATTTGCCGGCTTCTCTCGGCAATGAAGAAATCGACGCAAAAACATTTGCTTCCTGGGGAGTTGAATTTTTCAAATATGATTTTTGCCACCACAAATATATCAGCGGTAAAACTCCGATTATCGAATATGTCGGAATCAGCCGCAAGGGCGAAAGAAAATTTGTTAAGCTTACGCCCGACCGTGCAAAATATACGGGCAGAGCAAAGGCAATCAAGGTTGACGAATTGGCTACCAAAAAGGGCATTGCATTTTTAAATCACGGTGCAGGCACCGCTCAATTCAAAGTTGATGTTGCACAGGGCGGAGAATATGTTTTCACCATCCACTACAAAAAACTTGCAAGCAAAAAAGAAACTTATCTTCAAATCAATGTCAACGGCAACACAAACGAAGTGTTCTTCCCGCCAAGCGTGGCATTCACTCCCGATGCAAGACTTCAAACAATCATCAAACTTTCAGCAGGCGAAAACATCATTACTCTTCAAAACCCTGTTGTCACTCGTGCCGACTCGTCATACATTCAATACAGACGAATGGGCAAAGCACTTGAGGACGCTTCGCACGCTTGGTCAATGTATTCGGGTGAACCGCAAAAACCTATCACCTATTCCTTGTGCGAATGGGGCACAAATCACCCGTGGACTTGGGGTGCAAAGGCAGGCAATATGTGGCGTACAACCCACGATATTATGCCAAAATGGTTCAGCATTGTTTGGATATACAACCGTACCGTCAATATGTACAAAAGCGCTTCTCCGGGGCATATAAACGACCCCGATATGCTTGAAGTCGGCAACGGCAAGCTCACTATTGAGGAAAACCGTGCTCACTTTACACTTTGGTGTATGATGGCTGCTCCGCTTGTTTTGGGCAATGATTTGAGAGAACTCCAAAACGGCTCAAAAAAGAGCGATGCCATTCTCAAAATCATTACAAACGAAAATCTTATCCGTGTTGACCAAGACACTCTTGTTAAACCGGCAAAGCGTATCGGCAAAAAAGGCAGTATCGATATTCTTGCCCGTCCGCTTTCAAACGGCGATGTTGCCATTTGCTTCTTCAACAAAGGCGGCAGCAAAAAAGAGATTGAATTTGACCTTGCAACGCTCAAGGATGAAAAGTATCTCGGTATTTCCCGCACAAGCAACGCACAAATCAAGAATTTGTGGAGCGAGGAAATCTTCCATTCCGACACAATCAAAACAGCCGTTGCATCGCACGATGTAAAAGTTTTCAGAATATCAAATCTCTAAAATTAACGACAAAAAAAGCGACCCTCGAATTATTCGAGAGTCGCTTTTTTGCTTATAACAAGCATTTGGAGTAAATTTATATAAAATCTAAAAGGGGCTATATTAAAAAGGTTGACGAAATTAATCGAAAGCCTTTGTTGCGAAGTTAATTTTTTATATCTTTTATCTCTCCCTCGGTAATAACCAAACAATCGGGAGAATCTATGTTAAGCTCTGCCGGATTGTAATCGGCAGGAACTCTGTTTTTAGCCATTGCACCTTTTATCATAAAAAATGCAATATCACGACTTATTCCGGCATAATCAACATCCAAAATCTTGGATGTGATATGCTTAGAAAAGAAATTAACAAGCGGACCCATCATAAAGGCTGTGATAATTGTACCTATTCCGATATTTTTAACACCCGAAATGTCGCCTTTAAGCAGCGAAGTCAAACCCCCGCTTACCACGAGTCCTATAATAATAACGGTAATATCGGTCATGACCCTCAGCCATTTGTAATGTATATGAGTAAATTGGCTAAGCATAAAGCTGAGTGAATCATACGGACCGACGCCGATATTTGAAACAAAAAACAGAGAGCAGGAAAAGCACAGAACAATAATACCTGCCGCAAGTAGGCATATGCGAACCGCAAGACTGTTGCTGATATGAGGAGCAATAAGACCGCTGAAAAATTCGCAAGTGTAACCGACGCCAACCATATTTATCACCGTACCCACGCCGATAAGTCCTCTGTGAGCAACTATCACGACAAATACAATGATAACGGCATTGACAATCAGCTGATATGTTCCGTAACCGATTCCCAAGGTGGAGGAAATATTCATGTTCATTGATGTAAAGGGGTCAACACCAAATCCCGAAACATTGAAAAGTGCAATTCCAAAGCCCATCACGATAATGGAAATTACCGTCATAACTACTCGCTTCACCATATTATGCTGAGCGAACATATCTTTGATGTAGCCATATGCTTCCTTTTCAAATTTCTTCATAGAATACGCCTCGTAATCTTGACAAATCTAATTCATTTGCCTTACTTTCCTCTCTCTTGCACCCTATTATAAACACCTTTTCAAAAAATGCAAGGGTATTTTGCTATATTCTATATGTTGGATAGTATACACAAAGTTTGCAAAAGATTTTTGTGCAAATTGTACAAAACTATTCCATCTGTTTTCCGAGAAAAGAAGCAGCCACCTGAACAAGCTTGATGTCTGCCTCGCTCGGCAAAGTGCCTTTTCCGTCATCAAACACAGCCACGGCACCGCTGACATCACCACCGTAAATGATAGGATAAACTATCTGTGCCTGACGGTCAAAGCCCTCAATGGCATTCATAGACGGCACCTTGTCGGTTTTGATGTGGATTTGACGGTTTTCCATAAGCTCCTCAAGACTTTTGCTGACCCTGCGTTCAAGCACCTCACGCTTGCTGATACCCGAAGCCGCAACAACATGATCGTTGTCCGTAATTGCAACAGGCATACCTGCGTCCTTGTGCAAAACTTCCGCATACTGCTCTGCAAAGTTTGAAAGTTCCCCAATCGGCGAATATTTCTTAAATATAACCTCGCCCTCACTGTCCGTGTAAATCTCCAGCGGGTCACCCTCTTTAATTCTGAACGAACGGCGGATTTCCTTTGGGATGACAATCCTGCCCAAATCGTCAATTCTTCTGACAATGCCTGTTGCTTTCATTTTGTATCTCTCCAATTCTTTTTCATTTGTTACTGTAATATTTTGCACAGCAAATCGGAATTAATACCAAATAAAATTTCAATTTTTCTGCTTTTCATTTTTCATGATTAAACCAACAAGGCTCATCATGTGAATCAAATTCATAGTATGAATCAAACAATTCTTTTGCCGATTGATTCAATTCGCTTAATACAGCATTCTGTTCATTTACTTTTTGATTCTTTGACTAACATCGGCACTGTTTATATCGAGCGTCGGAGTTTCTTCTGAATAAAACGGCTCTGCATTTTCGGCAACATACCTGTCGTCAATATAATTTTCAATGTCATCAAAAAGGGTTTCGCAGATTTTGAACGATGCGGGGTCAAAAATCACAAGATAGACCATCATATCATTGTGCTGCAAAAACTTGGCAATAGCCTTTGTTGCAACCTTGAGTGCTTCCGCCTTTGGATAACCGTACACACCCGATGAAATCAACGGGAACGCAATGGTTTTAACACCTAATTTTTTTGCCAAATGCAGAGAATTGATATATGCCAAATTCAATTTTTGTTGTTCCTGATTGTTTCCGCCATGCCAAATCGGACCGACAGTATGAATTACATATTTTGCGGGAAGATTGTACCCGGCTGTTGCCTTTGCCTCGCCGACATCACAGCCGTGCAGAGTTTTGCATTCCTCAAGCAATTCGGGTCCTGCGGCACTGTGAATAGCACCGTCCACACCGCCTCCGCCCAACAAGGTTGGATTTGCCGCATTGACAATGGCATCAACTTTCATTTTTGTTATATCATTTCGTACTATCTGAAAAGGCATATCAATTCTCCAAACTTAACTGTATTACATTTTAATTATACCAAACAAACGGAATAATTCAACAAAAACAGGAATAAAGTCCGTTTTTTCAGACATCGGCAAGAACATACAAAAAAGACCGTGACGAATTGCTAAAATGCCCTGCGTCACAGCCTTTTAAAACTTTATTAATTGCGAATTAATTTGATGATTGCGTAGGAATATACGGTGCGATAGCCTCTGCAAGTTTAACGGTAGGTATCGTTTGAAGAACAACCTTGCCCGGACCCGTTACAACCGTATTGAAAAGACCCTCGCTGCCGAAAAGAATGTTTTTTGCACCCTTAACGGTTTGAATATCCATTGAGCACGAGCCGGACATCATAACAACATGCCCCGTATCAACAACAATCTGCTGACCCGCTGCAAGTTCATATTCAACAGCCGAGCCGTCAATCTCAATAAATGCAATGCCGTTGCCCGAAAGTTTTTGCATAATAAAACCTTCGCCGCCGAAAAATCCCGAGCCTAATTTCTTTTGAAAAAAGACAGAAAGGTCAACACCCGTCGTTGAAGCAAGAAACGCACTTTTTTGCACAATATAGTCGTTGCTTGGTGAAACTTCCAATGCCAAAATATCACCGGGGAAAGAACTTGCAAACGCAATTTCGCCGTTGCCGCCCTCTGCCGTATATTTGTTTTGGAATATTCTTTCGCCGGAGAACATTCTGCCGAGAATTTTGCTCATTCCGCCACCTATGGTTTCCATCTTCATATTAGGCGACATCCAGCTCATTCCGCCGCCCTCGGTAATCATTGTTTCGCCTGCGTCAAGTTGACAAACAGCAACCGGAAAGCTTCCGCCCTTAATTTCGTATTTCATATAGGACCTCCTTTTTATTTTTATATTCTATACAATTATACATTATCATATAATCACACAAAAAACAATTATCGTTATTTCTATATTTACCTATTGATTTTTGTGCAAAACATAAAAAGACTTCCCATATCATATGGGAAGTCTTAATAAATTTATTGCTTGTTTTCTTCAGCTTCTGTTTTTTTCTTTTCTTCGTACTTTGCGGCTTCCTCTTCTTCAAGAACACGGTAAGCAACCTTGCCGACCAAAGTTTTCGGAAGTTCGGTGCGGAACTCGATTTCTCTCGGAACGCCGTAGCGTGAAACATTCTTTTTGCAATTTTCAATAATTTCTTCTTTAATCTTATCCGACGGTTCAACGCCCTGACGAAGAACAACAAATGCCTTTACAACATGCATTTTGTATGGGTCGGGAATACCGACAGCACAAGAAAGAAGAACATCGGGATGAGCGTCAATTGCATTTTCAACCTGTGACGGATATACATTGATGCCCGAAACAATAATAAGTCGTTTCATTCTCTGCTTATAGTACACAAAGCCGTCCTCATCCATATAGCCGAGGTCGCCTGTATGGAGCCACAAATTGCCGTCCTCGTGTCTGCGGAGAGTTGAAGCGGTTTCCTCTGCGTTGTTGAGATAGCCTTTCATAACCGTAGGACCGCAAATGCAAATTTCGCCCTCTTCGCCGTATGGAAGTTCGGCATCGTTATTTGGATTTACAATAGAATAATATGTATCCGAAAGCGGAATACCGATACTGCCCTCACGGTAAGTATCATATGGAGTAAGGCAGGAAGCCGTTACGCACTCTGTTGTGCCGTAGCCCTCTCTGACCTGAATTGTTGCATTGTGGTCTTTAAGGAATTTGTCAACTTTCTTTTTAAGTTCAACGGAAAGTGAGTCGCCGCCGCAGAACATACCACGGAGGAACGAAAGGTCAAAATCAAATCCCTCACTGCGAAGGAGTGCCTCATAAAGAGTAGGAACACCTACAATAACATTAGGCTTATATTTCTTTACATCTCTTGCATATGTTTTGATTGTAAACTGCGGAATAATGATACATGTTCCGCTTGCCATAAGTGCGGTGTGAATACCAACGCCCAAGCCGAAGCCGTGGAAAAGCGGCATAACGGAGAACATACGGAGCCCTTCCATTGTAAAGCCGGCATTTGCCGCAACCTGAGCCGCAAGAGCATTCATATTAAGGTTTGTAAGTTTGATACCTTTTGAAGTGCCTGTTGTGCCGCCCGAGAACAAAATAACGGCTGTGTCCTCTGCCTTAGGGAATTTATCCGAAAGTTTAACCTTTTTGCCGCCCGAAATAAAATCGGACCAATCGATAACATTCTTGTTATCCTTTGGAAGCGGAGCAGGCTTTTTCTTGACAGTAAGAGGATAAAGCATATTAAGCGGAAACGGAAGCTCATCCTTGATATGAGCAACAACAACCTTAACGGGATGCTTAACCTGCTTGAGTGCCTCAAGCACCTTTTCGTAAAACAAATCAACAACCAAAACAGCCTTGCTTTGAGTTGAGTTGATATAGAATGCAATTTCACCCACAGCTGAAAGCGGATGAATCATTGCCGGAACGGCACCTATTCTGTTAAGAGCATAAAAAGTATCTACGCCCTGCGGAGTGTTAGGCATACAAACGGTGACCATATCGCCCTCGTCAATGCCGATACTTTTATAAGCCTTGCCGAGAACCTCGATTTTGTTCAAAAACTGCTTATAATTTGTCTTTTTGCCCTGGAACTCATACGCAACGCTGTTCATCTTCTTTTTGGTAATTGCGGACTCTCTTACCGCCTCATACATTGAACCCTTAGGATAATCAAGATGAGCAGGCATATCGCCGAAATACTTGAGCCACGGTGCTTTAGGTGTATTCATAACAAATCTCCTTAATCTTTCGATGTATCGGTATTATAACTAATAAAAAAATAAAAATCTACCTTTTTCAAAATTATTAATAGATTTTTTATAATAATTTTATAATTCTATAATTCTTTATTTTTCGTTCGGTTGAAAAAATGTTGAATAACTGCTATAAT
>ERZ1026864.379-NODE-379-length-28154-cov-11.083241_pt1 | contig 28154 bp, 27 predicted proteins | sample MGYA00380162_ERZ1026864 | MGnify/ENA primary metagenome ERZ1026864 (study PRJEB33269, sample SAMEA4719798) | human gut metagenome | biome: human-associated habitat; feature: organic feature; material: feces | place: Cameroon | collected 2013-10 ... | reverse complement strand
ACTCCGTTTTCATCCGGAACAGGGTGCCCCGCTTCATAGCATTCCATTCCGGGGATTTCTCCTCTTACGTGCTCGTACTTCGTAATCACAATGCCGGTACATGTATCTCCCAGAACGCTCCTGGCTGCATTTGCCATCTGCCAGGCCGCCTTCCCGACTGCAATCAGGATGGACTTTCCTTCTCCAACATCATAATTCTTCAACGCTCGTTTCACTGCCTGGTCGGGCAAAACCGCGCGCAGGCTTTCTTCAATGATCTTATCCGCATCGGATCGAAGTGACATTGAGTTTTGACTCCCCCGCAAAGATATATACGTAAAATCCACTTTTCGCAATTCTTTTCACATGGATACATGTTATCACATTTGCGCCCTTTCCGAATCCGGCCTGTTCCTTTACCTCACTAGAGAAGAGCTCCTGATCTGCATTCTCCTCCATGAACAGCTCCATGATCTTCTTCTGCCCGTGGCTTGCCAGTTCATCATCCCAGCACATCATCGTCCCGCTTGACAGTCAGGAGCAAGAGAAATAATATGTAGATATCATACATATATGTATCAAAGATACATCGTGGGAGGTGAACATGGCTTCTGGTAAATCATTATTTCTGGGGAATACGGAGATGCTTGTTTTGAAACTATTGTCTGAAAAGGACCGGTACGGATATGAAATTATTTCTGAGTTGAAACGCAGGTCAGAAAATGTGTTTGAGATGAAGTCCGGCACTTTGTATCCGATTTTACATTCGCTGACGCAAAAGGGGTTCCTGAACAGCTATGAGAAAACTTCCTTTGGAACAACAAGAGTGTTTTATGGGATTACAGAGGAAGGAAGAAAAATGTTGGAAGAAAAAAGGGAGGATTGGAAGACATATTCTTCTGCCATCAATGCGATTCTTTTTTCCGGGGTATCGGTATGACAAGTGAAGAGTACATCAAAAATGTAACGGATCAAATACGAATCAGGCGGATTCGTCCTCAGATTGCGAAGGAACTGAGCGACCATATCATGGATCAGGTGGCTGAATATTGTGGGGAGGGAATGTCTGAAGAAGAGGCAAACCAATGCGCTGTTCGAGAGATGGGAGAGCCTATCAGCGTGGGAGAAGAATTAAACAAAATTCATAGAGTCCATTTCCCATGGAAGAGCTGGCTGTTTATCACATGTTTGTTTCTGATGACCATACCAATGATGAGCACAATGGCTTCTCTTACGGAAAGGATTTCTTTTCAGGATGTTTTTCATTTTCAAATGAGAAATGTCATCTTGAGCGTTTTGATCAGCTTTCTCTTCTGTTGGATAGACTATAAGAAATTTCTGCGTGCTTCTACTGCACTTCTTGCCTTCATCGATGTTCTTTTATTATTGGCGGTTATTCAGAATTTCTATGGATATGTGCATATCGGACCATTTGCAATGCAGGCGGTATCTCTGATTCCTTTTTACCTGCCGCTTATGGGATGTGAAATCTATCAGTTTCACACGGGAAATACCAATATCCGTTGGTTTTCACTGTTGAATATTATCCTTCCATTTTTGTTTTTGATTTTGCTTCAAGCGTTTCCAACAGCCCTTTCTTTACTGCTGGGTCTGCTACTTCTTGTGGAGACAGGTAAAACTTCATTTGCACATAGGTATGGCTCTTTCTCATTAAAAGGATCCATACTGATCGTCGCAGCGGGACTGTGTGCCAGTCTTATCTTTTACAAGAAGCCATCAACCATTCCGCCAACGATTCTTATGGGCATTACAAAACCCGCTGATATGCAAAAGGCGTGGCTACTGAGTCATTGGATGGGAAGGAGTGAACGCGCTGTTGCTGTGCTGAAAAGCGGAGTGGAGAATGCTCTGACGGACAGCACCTTCCTTGGAATGGCTGCAATATACGGGAAACTGCCGGCACTCATTGTCGTGTTCATTCTGCTGCTTCTTTCTGCGATGGTACTGTGGCTTTCCAGTCATCAAAGCAATTATCTGGCAAGACTGATCGGAACAGGAGTGGGGCTTGCAATTTTGCTGCAAACCGTACGGAGCGTTCTTTCGTCCTTCTTTTCGGAATACACGTTAGGGAACGGTCTGCCGATCTTTTCATATGGCGGAACCGGAATGCTGATGAATGCGATGATTCTGGGAATGCTCTTGAGCATAGCCGCTTATAAAGATGTTACTCCGTTAGAACTATTCACAGCTATTTCAAAGAGAACGATCTCCAATACCTCATCCTCAGGGAACTGATATTCCCCAATGGCAATCAGTGGGAAAGCTCACTTTTTATCTGTTTTTCAGCCCCGTTTTTTGTGTCATGAAGCACTGTCAGTGACTGTTAAATTCCTGAAACAATTCCGGCTCTGTCTCAAAGAGCAGTCTTGTCAGCACTCTGTAATCGAGATATTGCACACCTTCCTTACCCTCGTATATTTTCTGAGCCAATTTACTTCGATAATAAGCATCCATGGCTTCTTCAAGGGAGATAGCCTTCTCTTTTGCAATATTACTGATCAGCCTTTCTTCCAGTCCTTCCTGATAAAACTTTTCGAGGATATCTTCACTCATTCCTTCATCTCCTCTGACTTCACAAATTTCAGAAGCTGGTTAATCGCATCCTGCGTAACAAAAGCAATTTGATCATAAGTAGGATAAACCCGTATTTCCTTCAAAGCCCGATCCTTGTCCCAGATTCCCTGATGATACATATCTACAACACGGAATACCTTATCATTGGCCACCTTTCCTATAATCACGTCATACTGCAGGTACTGTTCTCCACCATCGCGACAATCACAGACAAAATCAATCCAGGAATCCAGATCCTCGCCAAATTTTTTTGAGCTAAGACCCACCAGATCTGTATTCCACTCATAACAATTTACAACAGGCGTACCACCTGCAAAATCGGCCTTTCGCTTTGCCCATCGTTCTGCCTGCTCTCTTACAGTTGTGACATAAAATCCTTTGCCAAAATCGAGATTCCGACATGTATGAATCACGTCCGGATGCTGCACAACCGTATTAGAGCCATGATAAACAATCATTCTGTCCCCCATGTTTCTGAAGATATTCCGTAATATCGTCTACTATGTAATCTGTACTTTGCGTGTGCAGAATTTCATAATGTGGCACCAGATAATCTTCCAAGCAACCACTCTTTTTGAGTTCTCTGTAAACTCTGGCCGGACTCACATGCCACCGTTCTGCACAGGCATGAATCATATATATCGTAAATGAAAAAATCTCTTGATTCATATCGGATCATCCTTCTATGTATTTAACCTTCTGTTCTGTTACTCCAATCTTATCACTTTCCCGCATATTCTGCTAAAAGAGGCAGTGCATTCGAACCCCATCGTTTTTATTGTTCGCTATCGCACCGCGGATGATCAGAAAAAAAGAACCCGGAAAACGTTGAAAACTCAACATTTCCGGGAACCACTCAGAGGTGCCAACCAGATTTGAAGGCAAAATTTTGTTGAAAATAGGAGGTTTGAGGCACTCGGTTTACCCACTTTTACCTGTTTTTTTCATCCTATCGTTTTTGTATTGAGAAGCACGCGACCAGTTGTTCTGAATAGTCTTTCTGATAAAGAAAATTGCCTTCTCCGGATCATCTTTGCATCGGTCTATGATCAATCTGTGATGCCCCATGGAACTGAGAATAATTCATCCGGTTTCAAATCTCCCACAAGTTGTGGGAAGTATCCATTGAAATCTCCTTCATTCATTGGTTGTAACAAAAACACTACTCATATTTCGGAATCCGCAAAATTTGCTCGTTCCAAACAATGTGGACATCTTCTCTGCAGAGTTTGCCGGAATCAACATTTGGTACTTCGACCCTTGGTATTTATAATTCACCACCATATTGACATCCGACCGTACTGCCAGCTCATCTTTAACCATCTCATGAAAGGAAACAAAAACAGGTGTGTCTATGAATATCGTAGCTCCTTGCTGTGCATTCTTAATTTTGTCGACAGTATTGGCGTTGAACTGATAATATGCAGAAATCGGCACCGTGTACCTTATATTTCCACATATCTTGCACTGATAACGCATTTCGCCATCCGTGATCTCAGTAGCACTCTTCACGGTATCCCATACGTAATCCGAATCCGAGCAAATATGCTGATCTGCTGCAGTCGCGTTCTTTCTTGTATTTTCTGTTGTTCCCTGTTCTGTTCTCTTGATAGGGTCAAGATTACTGATAGAAAACTCTCCCCACGTTCCACTTGTGTCTCGTATATCCCATGATGGAATACGCCCATTGATATACACATCTGGATTGTTCCCTTTTACAGAAAAAACAATATGAAGGCTGTAATTTTTCCCTTCTTCAAACACTTCATTTTCGTCCAGAGCATAACCATCTCCAGTTTCAGGATCGGTTCCATACCATCGATAATTGTTAACGCGATACGATGCCGTATAAGCAGTATTATTGTCCCAATCGCAAAGTGTTGAATCCGTTTGCGGCCTGTACTTGGGATCCCCTGCCCGATCTCCAGGTACCGGCTTCTCAACAGTGAAATCAATCCTATCTGCTGAAGGTTCATCCACATAAGTCACGTCATACCACACATTAGAAAAATCTGTTTCAAACGTAATTGACTCATTGCCCCGTCCAAGCTCAACAATATTACCAGAAGAATCCTTCACAAGTAATATAAACAGACGATTCGGCCTGCATCGTAAATACTCCGGAATAGTCAATGTCAACTCCACGGGCTCCTTCGTCACTACATTTGAATAATTATAACTATCTCCTTGTGAATCCATTCCCTCAATGGATATCACAGTTTTATAAAATAGAGCATTTCCCCAATTATTGCTCTCTGCCACTTGTCTAAACTGTGAATAATACTCGCAAAATAATGAATTGGTCAAACGACTTGAAATAGTCGCAGAAAAATTCCCTGCCTCCTTTCCCTCAGGAAGAATTGATTTGTATGTATCCGTCAAAGTTGCCATAGCTTCCGTTTGATTGCTGATAATGATGTTTGATGAACCTATGGCCGTAAGTTTTGATGCCTCCGCCTGAAATGGAAAGAATAAAAAGAGAAATGTCAGTGTAATTACTGAAAGCAGGACATTCATTGCTTTTTTCATAAAATGCTCCCATCTGAAATACATCTTATTTGTAAATTCGTCGCCGTGCTCTTCGTGAACTCCAGGATGAAAAAGCCAACTCATTCTCAAAAATTATTTTTCAAGAAAGCCCCAATTACTTTCCATAGTGCGGAGTCCCTTCTGCTACTTTGCTCAGTTCATGTCTGGAACGGAATGTGTAAACCTTCTCTCCTGAAACATCCGCATTATCGGTCCAAAGTTCGCACTGACTGATCACCGTGTTGATTGCATAATCATAATCTTCCGGCGGGTATTTATACTTTTTAAGCAGGTGCTTCACCATTTTACGCATCTGCGCCCGGGCCGTTTCTTTCTTTTGCCAATCAATCGTACGATTCTTACGAAGCATTTCTGTCAATTCTCTTGTCAACGCAATCAGCTGATCATTCGTGTAAAAATCCTTGATATGTTCCGGCTTCGTAAGCGCATCATAGAAAGCCAGTTCTTCCTGAGAGAGCCCCAGCTTCTTCCCGTTCTTGTAAAGATTAGTGATTTCCTCCGCAGTCTTTAACAGCTCCTTGATAACCTCTTCATTCGTGATGAGGCCATTATAATAAGAGTTCATCAGCTGTGTGATCTTCTCCGAAAACTTCTGCGACTGTACCACATTGGTTCTCTTATATACCGACACCTGTTCCGCCATCAGCTTCTTCAAAATCTCAACGGCAATGTTCTTCTCCTTCATTTTAGAGATTTCATCCAAAACCGCCGGATCAAACAGGCTGAAATTCTCCCCGCCGGTCTTGCTGCTGTCAAAAAGATTAATGACTCCTTCACTCTGCACGGCAGATTTTAACAGCTCATTGATCTGAGCATTGATCTCATTCAGAGACAGGCTCTTTCCACCAATGCCCCCATAGGTGACCTTAATGACCGTGGAACGCAGTGCTTCCATATAGGCAGCTTCATGACGCTCCTGCTCCGTTGTCATACTGGAACAAAGGGAGTGTGACTGCTTCAGAAGCATCGCTTCCTTCAGGAACAGTTCTTTCCGCTCCGGATCATGAGGATCCAGAATAAAATTCACACCTCCGGTAATCAGCTTTGCCATGGTAAGCGGCGAACCACCTACAAATCCGCTGAAATCAAAACCATGCAGGAGATCCTTACAAACCTGAAGTTTCTCCTGAAATTTCGGATATGCTACCTTGGCGATATTCATATCCCCATACTTCGACTGGTCCCGCTTCGTATATTCCTTCATCGCCATCTTCAAAGCCGATGCGATTCCAACATAATCTACAATCAGTCCGCCTTCTTTATCCTTGAATACACGATTTACCCGGGCAATCGCCTGCATCAGATTATATCCATGCATCGGCTTATAGACGTACATTGTAGCCAGTGACGGCACATCAAATCCGGTGAGCCACATATCCACAACTATGGCAATCTTAAGCTGATCATTATTATCCTTAAACTTCCGGGCCAGTTCTTCTTTATGCGCTTTAGTTCCTATGATCTCCTTCCAATCTTCCGGATCATTGTTGCCGCTGGTCATAACCACGGCAATTTTATCCTTCCAGGAAGGGCGTATCTCCAGAATCCGTCGATAAATTTTGATCGCAATCGGGCGGGAATATGCCACGATCATAGCCTTTCCAGTCAGAAGATTTGCCCGGTACTTCTCATAATGCTCCACAATGTCATCGCAGAGGGATGCAATCGTAGAATCCGCTCCCAGAACACTTTCCATCTGCCCCAGCATCTTCTTGCTCTTCTCGATGGTTTTCGGATCTGACTGATGCTCCAGAATATCATAGGTGGAATCTATCAGTGCCAGCGTATTTTCATCCAGCTTCAAATGAACGACACGGCTCTCATAATAAACAGGCCTTGTTGCTCCATCCTCTACGGCCTGTGTCATATCATAGACGTCAATATAGTCGCCGAACACTTCGCGCGTATTCCTATCCCTGGTTGAAATCGGAGTGCCCGTAAATCCGATGAATGTGGCATTCGGCAATGCATCATGAATAATTCTGGCATTTCCTACGACAGTATGTGCTTCCTTCTCCCCCGATTCATTTTCAGACATGACAATCTTCTCATCGAAGCCATACTGGCCGCGATGTGCCTCATCTGCCATGACAACAATATTTCTGCGTTCCGACAGTGGCTTTTCTCCACGTTCAAACTTAAACATGGTCGTAAAGATGATCCCGTTCGCACTTCTTCCCTCAAGCAGAGATTTCAAATGCTCCTTGCTCTCTGCCTGCACCGGTGCCTGACGCAAGAAATCCGCACACTGCGAAAACTGAGTATAGAGCTGATCATCCAGATCAATCCGGTCCGTCATAACCACGATCGTCGGACTATCCAGTGCATCCTGCAGCAAGTGTGCATAGAAAACCATCGACAGCGATTTCCCCGAGCCCTGCGTATGCCAGAACACACCGCCTTTACCGTCCGTCCTGGTTGCCACCTTCGCTTTCTCAATTGCCTTACGCACGGCAAAATACTGATGATATGCCGCCAGCACTTTGAATCTGCTGTTGCTGGCACCGGAAAACAGAATAAAGTTCTTTAGAATATCCAGCAAACGGGCTTTCTGAAACATTCCTTCATAAAATGTTTCAAAGGATGCGTATGTCGTATCCTCGTAATTCCCGTCCTTCGTTTTCCACTCCATGAAACGATCCAAGCCAGACGTAATGGTTCCGGCCCTGTTTGCAGACAAATCGCTGATCACGCAGATCGCGTTATAGTAAAACATGGAAGGAATATCCTGCATATAGTTCCGGATCTGATGGTACGCGTTCTCTGCACCGACCTCATCCTTGGCCGGACTTTTCAGTTCCATGAGCACAAGCGGCATCCCGTTGATAAACAGGATTACGTCTGGTCTGCGATTGTTCCCATTTTCCACGAAGGTGAACTGGTTGACCACATAGAAAGAGTTATTCTCAACGCGCCGATAATCAATCAGGCGCACGATGGAAGATTGCTCCTCTCCCTTTTCAAAAAACTTCACCGTAATTCCATTCTGCAGATAATCCATGAAAATCATGTTCTTCTGCAGCAAACTTCCGGTGTCAAAGTTCTTAAGTTTCGTCAGTGCCTCATCAATGGCATCCAAGGGCAGGCCACGGTTAATCCGCATCAGGCTGTCTCGCAATATCGAATCCAGCAGCGGACTACCATAATCTCTGTCCATATCCGGAGCATAGAGGTGATCATAGCCCATACTCTTGAACAGTTCTATGATGGCCTGTTCATATGTATCTTCTGTAAACAAACTTGGCATGATGGCCTCCTTTTATGTATGCCATGGTAAATGAGAATTTAGCGGCTTAAAATTGGACTTTAGAGATGTCAAGCTGGCCAGACATTAATTTAGGAAGAAGCGTATCTCGTAATTCTGCCAGTTTATGTGACTGAGTCTCATTTTCTTGCGTCATTTCATACATTGGAGCTACAGAGCTTTCAAAAGATTCTAGTGTTTCTGGTGAAGGAATGCGAAGTTCCATTGCATTTAATATTGATGTCGTCATGCTAGGAACTGCCGATCCTGCGTTCATAGAAGCCAGATCCTTAGATTTCATGAAATGATACACGAACTTTGCTATATTAGGTTGCTTCATCTCTGTATAAAACATAGTATCAACAGACCAGAAAGGTTGATTGACATATATTACATTATTGAGTGTGCCTTTCCGAGGAATGAGAACTGATTCTTTTTCATATAATGGGCGTTCTACATACCTCATAATTCCACCAGAACCATACACAGGGTAAATGCCGTCAGCTAGTTTTTTATGGTCCTTGCCATACTTGACATCAATTAAATCCGCAAGATGTCCAATAGGCCAGTCAGAATCAGCCTTTGTTACGAAATATTGCTGATAAAGAGCTTGTGCTTGCTGCTCTAAATTCTCATTTATCTTTCTATTGTCATTAATCCTTGATTCTATCGGTTTTACGATCGATACTATTTTTTTCTGCACCTCAAGTGATGGAATGGTGATTTGAAACTTGTTAAGTGTTTCTATTGTCAATGCCTTCTGCGTAGAACCTATACACTTAGCGTCTATCTGATTTTGTGCCTCAGCCGAATTAAGCCATAGATACAAATACCCAGAAAGGATTTTGTCATTACACCTCAACCATGTAAGATTTCCATCTTTAAAATAAAATCTCTCCTCATCAACTAACCAGGGAACACCTAATGTGCCAACGGATGTCAAAAGTATATCGCCCTTTCGTGGTACAGGAAATTTACTTTTTATCTCCTCATAGCGTTCTGGGGAAATAAAAAGTTCGGTGGAAACGCAGTTACCATTATGCTTTTCTATAACTTCTTTACCCCTATAAAATGGTATTCCTTCTGTCTTGTATTCCTCCGCAAAGATTCTTTTGCTTGATGAAATTGTACACACATCCCTCAAGCTAACTGTCTGCCACATTTACTTGTCACCTTCCAATCTAACCTATATATTTCCTATGAGCCTGTTTCACATTGCTCTGCTTGACCATTGCATACTGTAGTGTTGTGTCTATTCGTTTATGCCCTAAGAGCTGCTGAAGTTGCTCTATCGGCATTCCTTTATCAATTGCCATTGTTGCAAGCGTTCTTCTAAACTTATGCGGATGGACTTTTTCTATTTCTAAGGTTTTCCCCGTTTCTCTCAAACGAGATTCTATTCCACCAATCGTGATTCTTGTATATGGTGCTCTCAGCGTTACAAAAAGCGCAGGATCTTCATCTGATCTGTTATCAATATAATTCTGCAGATGAATCTTCGTCCTGGCATCGAAGTAAACTACTCGTTCCTTATCACCCTTACCGAAAACAACGCACTCTCGCTCATTGAAATTGATATCCACCTTATTCAGCAGCACCATCTCCCCGATACGCATTCCCGTGGAGGCCAGCATATCAACAATTGCCAAATCGCGAAGTTCTGTGCAATTGTCACGCATCTTTTCCAGTTCTTCGTCGGTATAGGTTTCCTTGATATTGGTGGCTGTTTTCACTTTATGAATTCTGCGCACCGGACTTTTCAAAATATGATCTTCATCCTCTAACCAAGAGAAGAAGCTGGATAGAATTCTTCGAATATTATCTATCGTTACCCGGCTTGACCCATGCTTCTCTTGATATTTTGTGAGATATGCTCTGAGATCATCCGTCTGCATATGACGAACACCTTTATCTATAGCCTTCGACATCGCTTCTATCGTTGTCCGATAATATTTCAGTGTTTTCTCTGAGCATCCCTCAATTCTTTTTGCATACACAAAGGAGTCAATCAACTTTTGGCTGTCATCCTCTGCCTCGGTAACTTTGCCGGAAATCTCATAGTTATAGAGTGAATGCTCCAAGACCTCCTGCAATTTTTGTAATTGTGCATTGTCGAGATGTGGCAGCATCCGCTGCATAATTTCTTCCATAATTCTTTGTTTCATAATTCGTTCTCCTTATCTTTTTCCAGAGAACGAATCAACGGCAGTTCCGTTGGATTTTCCTTCCGCCGTTGATAGAAGGTACTCCTCCGTCATTTTTTCAAAATTCACTCACCATAATATCCGGTATCTGCAATTTCCTGCCATTTAAGATACATTTCTCTATAATGCTGTTTTATAAACTCCCTTATTTTCCGAATCTCACGATCATTCAATTGTCCCCGCTTTTCTATCGTTGTATCTCCATTTCCTTTAACGAAGAACTTGGCCGATCCTGCTTCTGTAAGTTTTCGATCACTCGCATGCACATGCATTGCTTCAACGACACAGCTGGCAGTGTAATAAAGATAATACCCACATACCTTGAATTCATAATATTTAGGCATTGTCGTCCTCCATGAATTGCTTGTTCGCTTTGTAATAATCCAAGGCAATTTGGGTTTCTATATCATCCATATTGGTTTCAACGATATTATCATTCAGAATCACTGCGGCATGATTCAAATGATTCAGATTTAATACGCGAATATAGTCGCCACTCTTTGTGAAAGCATATCCATTAATAATCATATCTGCTTTATCAGCGATTTCTTGAACGTTAAGCAGCATTTCCAATTTTCACCTCCTTAATTGGTTTCAAAAATTCATCTACATCGTAATAAAGATTATCCAATATAGGTATGAGATCGATGTATTCTTCTACTTCACCTATGTTTTTATATTTTGCAGTCACCACCAAATAGCCATGATCCCATTCTCGGACATTTGTATAGCATACTAAACGTGCTGATGTTCTGAACCGGATCACCTGATTGTTAAAACTAAATATCGTATATTCTCCCTTATTGTTTAGAAATGCGCATTCATTCATGACGTATATTAGGTTCTCCTTTCTAATCTGAACTATCCTGTGGTAAATGAGAATTTAGAGCAGCAAGCACAGTTATTATTTAAAGCCTGGTTTATCGACAACCCTGAAAACAGAAATTGGAAACGAGGCACCTTTGCTGAACTTGTTATCTCAACTCTTAACGGTGATTGGGGTAAAGAAGCTCCTTCTGGTAATAATATTAAAAAGGTATACTGCGTTAGAGGTGCCGATATTCCAGACGTAAAAGCTGGCAATAAAGGCAAAATGCCGATCCGGTATATTCTTCCTAAAAATTATGCGAACAAACAGCTATCTGATGGAGATATTGTTGTGGAAATCTCCGGTGGAAGTCCTACACAATCTACAGGAAGATGTACAGCTATCACTCAGTCGTTGCTTGATCGCTACGACAGTGGCATGGTCTGCACTAATTTCTGTAAAGCTATAAAGCCCCTTGAGGGATATAGCATGTTCGTTTATTACTACTGGCAATATCTATATGATCGAAAAGTATTCTTCTCCTATGAGAATGGGACCACTGGAATAAAAAATCTTGATTTCTCAGGATTTCTGGAGTCCGAGGCAATTATTATCCCCCCGGTTGATAAAGTTCAGAAATTCAATGACTATTGCAGGGCTATATTCGATCAAGTATTTGCTAATGGAAAACAAACAGAGCAGCTTGCAACATTGAGAGATACTTTATTGCCTAAACTTATGTCCAGCGAAATCGATGTTTCAACGCTAGATGTCTAAGCCACTAAATTCTCATTTATCTTATCATTTATGCGTATTTTTTCATCTAAAACACTTAAAATACCTGCTATCTTTTTTTGAATACCCAATTCTGGAATTGGAATTTCATATTCACCTACAATTGCTGGTGAAATATTGGCTTGTCCTCCAGAACTATTAGCTCGTTTTATAAAGTATAACTGTGTAGCCCATGAGGATAAATAGTATGACAAATATTCTACATCCACCTCATCGGACTTCGGTCGTATAATAGCCACACGTTGATTCAACAAATATCTGCCGCCATCCTTAAAAATAGCAGATTTTCCAACCCAACTATCTGGACTACCATCTGCTCGATTTCCCGTCATCGTAAGTAATATATCATTAACTTTAATCAGGTAATCAGAACGCTTTTCCGCTATCTCTTTTGGCACATAAGTAAGCCCATCCAATATAATCTTATTGGGTTTTACGTTTTTTATTTTTATAACAGGTATGCCTGCATCTGTGAAATCTTTGCTCTTAAATGCATATCCATTCACTATTTCACAAATATCTTTAAGTACCTTATATTTCATACCCAATCGCCCCCAGCTTCTTCCTGATCTCATCTTCCAGTTCATGGCTCTTGGTAAACAGATCCGAAAGCTCCTCTGTCAGACGATCCATCTTTTCTTCAAACGGTTCATCATCGTCTTCCTGCTCTTCAATGCCGACATATCTTCCCGGGGTAAGGATGTAATCCTGCTTCTCAATCTCCGCAGTATCCGCTACCACGCAATAGCCTTTCATATCCTCCAGTGTTCCATCTACAAAGGCTGCATAGGTATCTGCAATCTTCTGAATATCGGTCTCTGTCAGTTCGCGCAGTTTGCGACTGACCATTGTTCCCATCTTGCGAGCATCAATGAACAATGTCTTCCCCGTCTGTTTCTTCTGCTTATTGAGAAACCAGAGTGAAACTGGAATAGCGGTTGTATAAAATAGCTGCGACGGCATCGCTACAATACATTCAACTAAATCCGCATTAATAATATTCTTACGAATTTCCCCCTCTCCGCCTGACTGAGAGGACAGGGAGCCATTCGCAAGCACCATGCCAATTCTTCCTGCCGGGGCAAGGTGATAGATCATATGCTGCAGCCAGGCAAAGTTGGCATTTCCAGCAGGCGGCATTCCATACTTCCAACGCGCATCATCTTTTAGTTTATCCGCTCCCCAGTCAGACAAGTTGAACGGCGGATTCGCCATGATATAATCCGCCCGCAGAGTCGGATGGCGATCATCCAGAAACGTATCCGCCGCATATGCACCAAGATCCGGTTCAATCCCACGGATGGCCAGATTCATCTGTGCCATCTTCCATGTCGTCGGATTGGAATCCTGCCCGTAAATCGAGATGTTACTGATATTCCCACTGTGTTGCTCCACAAACCGTGCGGACTGCACAAACATACCGCCGGATCCGCAGCAGGGATCGTATACTCTTCCCTTGAAGGGCTTCAGAACCTCTACCAAAGTGCGAACAACACAAGAGGGTGTAAAGAATTCACCGCCGCGCTTTCCTTCCTGTTCAGCAAACATGGACAAGCAATATTCATAGGTGCGGCCCAGGATATCCTTTTCGCTGCCATGCTCAATCATCTGGATATTGGTAAAAAGATCTACAACTTCTCCAAGCCTGCGCTTATCCAACTCCGGACGTGCGAAGTTCTTGGGAAGAATATCCTTCAGACGTTTATTCTCCTTCTCGATAGCACGCATGGCATCATCAATAACGGTACCGATTTCCGGCGAATGTGCCTTTGCCGCAATCTCGCTCCACCTGGCTCCCGCCGGTACAAAGAAGATTCCTTCGGAGGTGTATTCATCGATATCTTCCTCAAATCCATCTCCGTCTTCCACGAGTTCCTTATGTTTCTCTTCGAATCGGTCAGAGATATACTTCAGAAAGATCAGACCTAACACAACGTTTTTGTATTCGGAAGCATCCATATTTCCCCGCAATACACACGCAGCATCCCATATCTGTTTTTCAAAGCCGATATTTGCTGTATTCTTATCTGCCATTATCATTTTCCTTCCCTGCCGCGATCTGGCAGTAATTACTGCCCCAATTTATGCCGCATTTTTCACAAAATCATGCATCATTTCTGTCATCCTATCTGCAATTATAGCTCATTTGCAGCCTGTTCAAGGATCATTTGTGCTCAAAAGCTCTATCTATAATCCAAAAAGCGGAGGTGCATTCTATCCTCCGCCCAACAAACTGTCACGCAGCAAATTAATCTCTCCACCTGCAGCACAAATTTTCTGCAAATTCCACTGATATTGTCATTTATATGTCTTTGTTAGTCATATCTTGTTTATTCTCTTATAAAGAAGCACTGATATGAAAAAGGGAGACGATTTCTCGTCTCCCCTCTCCAATACTTCCTTTATGCCTGTTCTCTTTCGGGCTTATCAGGATCTTTCTTTACCGGAAGTACCACATTGTCCTGCCGGACCAGAACAGAAAACCGGACTCCTTCTGCAACACGCGACTCGCAGATAAAGACATTCATGATCTCCTGCAGTGTCGATGCATTACTCCGGAACCAGCCAGCTACGTTCTTTGCTCCCCCGAGATTCCCGATTCCCAGCTTCTCTGCATATCTGGCAAACTCTGAGGGCTGGAAGTGGACACTCTTCCCGCCATTTTCTTCCAACATCTTCTTCAAACAGAAGTAATGCGGCGTTTCCCTGACCCGCTTCATCAGTGAATCATTGGGCGATCCGTCTTCCAGAAGAGACCAATGCATCAATCCCAGCTGCAATTTCTCATTGACCGGCTCGATATCATTACCGGTAATCGAAAGGTCAAAGACATCACTGCTCCGATCATCTGTTGTCAGCAGCATCAACGTGTCCACATTTGCATACATCGCATTGGTTCCGTACAGGCGCTGGCTGGGATCATCTTTATGTTTGGCCTTGCTCAGATGATGGATCAGCATCAGTGTAATCCCAAGTTTTGTTGTCAGTTCGCGCATCTCATGGAACATCGTGCTGTCCTTAAGGTAGCTAAGGGCCCTCTCCGGAGCAATCTTCTGCCAGGTGTCTACCACCACAAGTCTCAGGTCTGGGTAAGCGTGCTTGTATGCTTCCAGCTGCTCTTTAAATCCATCGTCAAGGGAATTGATTCCTTCATTGACAATGATGAGGTTATCCACATTCTCAATGTCCATTCCCATCTTGACAATCCGGTCCCGTGATCTTCGGGGACTCGACTCGAGATCCATGTAGACAACGGTTCCCTTGGTGACATCCTTCTCCAGAAACGGAGTTCCTGTTGCAATCGAATATGCCAGCTGCATGGCAAAAATTGTTTTGCCACTCTTCGGTCCTGCCCCCAGTACACATAATCCGGAGGGAACCCAGTCTGGAATCAGCCAGTCCGGTTCCATAATCTTCGCTTTCATCAGATCTTTTGCAGAAATGCCATCCGGGGAGGAGATGGTAACAGCTTTGTTCCCCTTAAAAATTGTGTTTCGCATGGAAAAATCTCCTTTCTTCCATCGGTGTGATTGGTGTGACGGCGACACCTGTCACCGCCTGTAGTCTCTCTTAGGAGAATGATTCCTGTGCAGATAGTTCTGTCACTATATTAGATAGTAGGCTCTTTTCCCGGCTGCCTGTGACTTTCTGATTATTCAGTTGTCAATGAGATCATCAAGCCTGGCGGAGGCCGCCCGGCTGGTCCTCAGCTCCTGTGTGATTCCCATCGCCGCTTGCTGATGATGATAAGATACCAGATAGGAAACTTCTGATTTTTATGAAACCTGATTTTCCACTACTTTTTTCAAAGGAATTTTCACGGGCCACAACGATGCCCTGCGCATTCTGTCAGATCATGGTCTTCCCCTGTAAAATCTCCTGCATTTCCTACACCTCCTACATGATCCCAGCCCCGGTGTAGAAAATGTAGCTCATGCACGAAATGCAGCACGTTTAGTCCTCACTTTACCGTTTCAGCAGATTGAGTGCTAAGAAAGCCAAGAGCGCAGCCACTCCCAAGAGGCACCAGTTCATGCAGCGAAGCGTCTTCAGATGCTCGATCTCCCTCTCATACTCCGATTTCCTGCAGGCCTGACAGGCCATTGCCCGGACGATGCGGTCCCGGTAAATGGTCTTCTGGCCCGTCTTTGCTTCTTCGAGTTTCTTCATGAGTGAGGCGTGTTCTCTTTCGAGGTCCTCCTGCACTTTCCGGAATCTTTGGTTCTCTTCTCGTAGTTTAGCGGTGTCTTGAAGTTCCCTTTCTGCGCTCTCGCTCTGCTTCAGCAGCTTCTCGTTCTCGTCTTGCAGCATCAAGAGCTTCTTCGCGTCCTCTTCGATTGTCATACGCTGCTTCGATATCGTCTTTTCCAGCTCCGCCAGCCGTTTCTGCAAATCTGCTTCTGTCTCCGGCTGCCGATACTGCGGCATTTCGTTCAAATTCATGAGTCAAACCCTCCTTTGTGATGTCCATGTGAAACACTGTACTGATCCTGCTGTCACGAATCCGGTGACCATCACCATCTATAAAAGTAATGTGCTTTTTGGTATCCCTCCACATCACCTGCCATCCATATGTCCGCATCTGACTCACAAAATCCGACTGTGATTCTGCTCTTCTGGCAGCATCCTGAACACAGGATGCACATTCCGCAAGGTGGCTTTTCCTTCCAGATTCCAGCAGCTTCCAAAGATTGCGGCTTCCCGTACTCACTTCCCCTGTTTCCATAAGGGATCCATCCGCATGATGTCCCTTCTGTACAACGCTCAAACCATTCTCCTCGCACAGCTCATCGCAAGCCTTCTTCATTACCTTTAGATCCTGCTTCGTCGTGTGAAGTTTATGTCCGTCCGTATAGGCAACGCTGTTGATAATGAAATGATCGTGCAGATGTTCCTTATCGATGTGAGTAGCCACGAGAACCTGATGATCCGGCCACAGCTTCTCTGCAAGGGCAAGCCCCAGTTCATGTGCCTGTGCAGCCGAAACCTCCCCCGGTGGGAAGGACAGGATGTAGTGAGCGGCAAGCCTCCCGCCTTTCTTCCCATACTCTTCCTGTACTCTTTCGTACTCCCGGAGCACCCGGTCCGGATCATAGTGATATCCGTACTCGAAATCATGGAAATCCCCGATTCCGTCCACGAGCCTTTCTTCTGTCTTCTCTTCCTGCAGGACATAGTGAAGAAGGTTTCTCAATCCCCCTTTGGTCTTCGGCGGTTTTGCAGCCGCTTTAAAGATTGCCATATGTCATCCGCCTCTCTTCCGTAATAATCCAGATCCTCCTGGAGCCGTTCAAGTTCCTGCATCGCTTCGACGTTTCCGGTCACGTTTGCCGTCCGCGCCAACTGGTTGATATTGTTTCCTATCCTTCTCAGCTGCAGCTTGATCTCTTTCGTCTCTTCCAGCATCTCATCCAGTACGACTCTGTCTTCCCTCGTCAGCATGGTCCTGTGAAACAGGGCCTGCTCCCCGTACTCCTGACAGGTCATGCCCAGTTGTTTCACTTCTTTCTTTAGTTTCCGATACTCTTCTTCCGTAACCCGGGTTTTCCATTCCTTCGGTCTTTTCCGGGATACCGTCCTCTTTGGTCTTTCTTCTGGCTGTGTCATATCCATTCCTCCCTGCGGTTTTCGATTCATGTCCGATTAAATATGTCTGTCCTTGAATACCGATAGCAAAAGAGGCGTCCTTTTCAGCTTCTGCGCTCTCTGGAATCCCTCTGTTGTCCTGTTTCCGGACACGGAAGATGCTTTTCACGGGTTCCAAGGGCAGCGCCCTGGCAAGATTGCCGGATGGGGAACCATCAGGCGAATCTTGCCTTCCTGTTTCTATGGAAATTCCTCCTGTGTTTCTACTTATCATAGAAGGAATCTGTTGGGGATCGGACTTGCTTCTTACGAGACAGGGTATATCGGCTGCAGGAAAAGCAGCACTGGGTAACAGCGTGGAATATTTCCATGACACAGTAACACCGTGCTGAATTTTCCATGACAATCCTTCCGGATCTCCGTCTTCATTTCCTCTTCGGAGTGTTCTTTCTTCTGTTTCTCCTGCCCGATCTTTCGCTCTTTTGGTAAAAGCCCGGCTCCCGGATAAAGTTTTTTCGATTTTTCACGAAAAAAGGGCACCGTTTTTTTTATCCTATAACTCCGTCTGACATATTTGTTATAGAACGGATGGACGTTCAAATATTTGACAGCGCCGGAAGCGCAGAAAGGTGGTTTTATGCAGAATCAAAATGTTATTGCATTTTTGAATCAGGTTGCAGAGGAACAGACAGCAGTTTTTCGTGATTATCAGGAGGCCGGTCTTTGGAAAGCGGCTCAGGCTTCTCCCACTTCCGCAGTTTCACTGATGGACATTTCCATCGTGATATTTCATCAGGTCTACACCGTACTCCTACATCAGGATCTCGAGAATCCGGTCACTCAGGAGTTTGTCTGCTGGTACCTTGCCCTGCAGCAGCGGCTCATCGTCCAGGCAGCCTTCGAAAGAGCGTTTCGCTGCTTTCCTGCCGGGGACTGAGAAATGAAGCTGCAGGAAATTCTTTCCCTGCTGAAGGATTTCTGGCCTCTTGTTCTGATTGGTGGTCTGTATGCCGTTTCCGAGTACCAGCGGTATACGGATCTTACCCATTATCACGAAACCTCTCAGCACCGGAAAGCAAAACATCCGCCCATTCCGGAGAAATGGCTCAGGAAAGTTCCCGAAGGCCTGGTTCTCGGAAAATCAGGAAAGAAATATTTCTGCATCCCGGAGGGCGGCCCTCACGCCGACTGCATGTCTGCCCTGATCTGGGGCGGAACCGGATCTGGTAAAACTTCTGGTCCCATCGGCTGCAGCGTGCTGCAGCTCCAGAATGACCTCATCGACAAACCCGATCAGGCATGGACGGCAATGATCTGCGACCTGAAAGGGGAGATTCACGAGCTGGCAGGAGGTATTTCCCGTGCCTGCGTGATTCCTCAGGACGAAGACCCTTCCACGTTCTTTCTGATTGATCCGGCACCAGAAAAGAGATCTTATACCGTCGGATGGGATCCCTACTGGCGGCTTCATCAGGAAACTGCTCCATCCAATGACCTGAAAATCGAAGTGTTCACAGGCATCGCCCGGTGCTTTATTCCGGAGGATAAGAACCAGCCCTATTTCTCCGAAAACGCGACGGCAATGCTGTGCGGATGCCTTTCTTACGGCTATGACCACGGGGAAAATCTGGTGGACACCGTCCTGAAAATCCTGACAAGCGACATTCCCAAAGAGATCGAAAAGGAACTCTCGGATACAGACTATGGCTCCGTCACAGAATTCTTTCTCGGAAAGTTCCGAGGCAAGAAGTCGGAAGGGTTCGAGGATATCTGCTCCACTCTGACCTCGAAGCTCAGCTGCTTTTCTCTGGACAGTGTCGCCTATCTTCTCCGGGACAACCCCAATCAGATCGGTCCGGATGCCGTAAGAAGGAAGAACGTCTTCCTGTCGGTCCCGGACCATATGCTGACCGAAACGCAGCTGGCTCCAGTCTTCCGCATGATTCTCAGTCAGGAGATGCAATACCTCACTCTGAAACTTCCTCCGAAGGACACACGCCCCGTCGTGCTTTTAGTCGACGAGGCCTACGCCATCGGCGGCCCTTCCGGAATCCCGGGACTGGAAAAGACTCTTTCCATCTGCCGCGGCTACCGATTCAGTGTGATCCTCGCCTTTCAGGGACAGGCCCAGATCGATGCCGTGTACGGCTTGGGGAACGGGGCAGGCTCCCGGATCATTCTGGACAACACAAGGTGCCGCTGCATCCTCGAAGTTTCCGACAAGAAATCCGCAGACACCTGTGTCTCATGGACCGGAAAATATATGGAACGTAAGACCAACACACAAACATCGAGGAAAATGTCCGGCTCCATCAGCTGGCAGGACAGGGATATTTTCACGCCGTCCGATTTCACAAGCCTCGCAGAACAAAAAAGAGTCATTGTGGTCACTCCCACCGGATTCAGCAGCATCCAGAAGCTCCAGTGGTTCCGCGATCCGCACTTCCGGAAAATCTACGAAAGCCTTCACAAAGAAAGGGAGTCTTCTCCCGAAAACTCTCGCTCTTCTTCCGGCAGCCCCAAAGCCGAATCTCCCATTGACACAAACCAGCCCGGAAAGGGCAGAAAGGAATCCTTATGACTACGAATCAAACACTTGCAAAGACTGCTTCTCCCGAAGAGACTGCAGCATTTTTAAGAACCATTCGTCCGGCTCTTATTACAGAAGCGGCGCATCCGGATCTGGCAGCGGCCTGCCCTTCCATCCCGGTTCCCGGTACCGATCTTCTGGAAGTCACGGTCACAGACGATGCCTATGTGACTCGTCAGGCAATGCAGCAGCACTGCTGCACACAAGGCGAGCTGTTCTCTGCCGCAAACAGGAATCAGCAGGCGGACAGTTATCATCTATCCACGGTATATGCCGCCCTCGCCATCCCCTCCCCGGATTCAGAGGAAGTTCCCCTGTACGTACTGACCACAGCCACTGCGAAATTTGGTTCTTCCGTTCTTTTGAATAAGGAAGCTCTCCGGGAGGCGGCTGAAACCATCGGAGGAGATCTTCTTATCATTCCCTCCTCCATCCATGAGGTCCTTCTCGTTTCTTCTTCTCAGATAGAACCGGAAGAGCTGGAAATCATTGTCCGAATGGTCAATAAGGAAGAAGTCCGTCCCGAAGACATCCTCTCGAATCACGTATACCGCTATGACTGCCAGACAAAACAGCTGTCCATGGCAGTCACGGAACATCTCTATGAAAATCGACAGCCAGAAGTTTGCACAGATCCGTCGGAAAGGAGGGTAAGACGATGACACATCTTGAAAAGCTGGATTCGATTCTTCTCTGGTATCGCATCTATACCCAGATGAAACATCCCAAAGATGACGTCGGCGACTCTGATCTTAAAACAGCTACGTCTCAAAGAGGGACGTCCATGGAGGCAGACAATGACAGATAAATTCGATCATGACAAAAAAGGAGCAGGCATCGCGCCTGCTCCTTCTTCCCATCCGGCTGCAATCAGCCACTCCCACGCAAAGCCAGGCGGCATCGCTCCGGCGTCAGTTGCCGCTTTATCCAAGCAACTTCAGGAAGGGATTCATGCATACCTGAACTCCGAAGCGTACAAAGAACTCCTGAGGGTAATGTCACGGTTTCACCGCTACAGCCTGAACAACAGCATTCTGATTGGTCTGCAGACAGGCGGAAAAGCTTCTCAGGTTGCTTCCTTTACGACATGGAAAGCACTCGGGCGGAGCGTAAACAAGGGAGAAAAGGGAATCAAGATTTTCTCTCCTCTCCCTTACAAAAGGCAGTTGGAGGCCATTAGGACAGATAGCACCGGCAGTCCGGTTCTTGATGCGGATGGCAATCCTGTCATCGAACCTGCTGAAACCGTTCGGATAGGATTCAAGGTTTCCTACGTTTTCGATATCTCTCAAACGAGCGGAAAGGCTCTTCCGGAAGTTGTCCACGAATTAGACGACTCCGTGAATAACTACAGCGACCTGCAGACCGCGATCCGTGAGGCCTGTCCCGTCTCTGTCGTCTTCGGCCCTATCGAAGGACCGGCTCTCGGATACTATTCCTCAAAGGAACGGGAAGTACGGATCCGGGAAGGAATGAGTGAGCTGCAGAGCCTGAAAACAATGATTCACGAAACCGCTCATGCAAGGCTCCACGCTGCCGGAACAGCAGGGGCAGCTTTTTCCCGTGAAGACAAGGAAATCCAGGCAGAATCCGTTGCCTTTATTGTAAGTTCGCACTACGGGCTGGATACCTCGGAATACAGCTTCCCCTATGTTGCGTCATGGTCCTCAGGAGATGAAAAGCAGCTCATGACGAATCTGCAGGTCATCAAAGATGCCTCTGATGGAATCATCCATTCCATGGACCAGTCGCTTGAACGAATCTCACTTGAGCGTCAGGAACAAGCAGTCTACAAGTACCCGGAAGGTTTTCTCTCCTTTCAGCGCATATCTGATGGCACCTGGCAGTACGAACGCTTTGGCACCGACTATCTGCCTAAACTCTCCGGAAGCATCCCGCAGGCGGGACTTCGCATCGATCAGGCTGCTACGAAAGCGGCCTTTCAGCTCGGATATACCGGTACGATGCAGCAGACGGACCCGTACGACTTTCTATACCGTAAGGAAATCGCTCAAATTGAGCATAATTTCTGCCACATCCGCCGCTGAAATTTCACACTTCATTATCCCCTGTTTCATTTTCATTTTTTCAGACATATTTTCTGTGAAATGAATCGAATGTCTGTTCTACGTTTTGGGGGATAGTTCATGAAAATGTCAACCGTAACTACTCCGCAGTCGGACAAGGGCTATATGAATAACACAAAAATAGTCAACTGCCTACCTATCTGCGGTGCAATTTCATCCAATACTTCATACCAGATCGAAAGCCTTCCAAAGAAGGGCATCTGCGTCACGATCAGCTTTGCATTTAACGTTTCGCTCATTGGTTCCGGGGTCAAAATTACGGCATTTGACATCGCCGTGATGGATTCCGTCTACACGCTGCAGCTCGCCGGTGCAGACTGTTTCACTCCGGAAATGGTAGCACGAGTTATGTCCGGAAAAATGGATAAGGATGTTACTCCGGAAACCGCTGCATGCATCAGCCAGAGTCTGAATAAGTTATCTCTCATCAAAATCAGTATTGACTGCACGAAGGAATTTCAACAGAGAAAACTTCTCGCCAAGGGACAGCAGGCCAGGTACTCCACCTACCTGCTTCCCCTGGAATGTATTCAAGTCATCTCTGCCAACCATAAAGCCGTTATGGATGGATACCACCTGATCCAGAAGCCTGCCATCTTTGAATACGCAGAGCAGATCCATCAGATCATTTCCTTCCCTCTTACGGTACTGCAATCCGGAAAGCTGTCAGATACCCCGGAAGCCCTTCTCCTGAAACGTGCACTTTTGCGGCGTATCGAGTGTATGAAGAACAACCGAAACCGCTACCAAACAAGAGATATCTGCTATGAGCGTTATGATACCGGTCTGCATCGTGAAAAGGGCCTGTTCGCAGAGATTGGTCTTACGAAAGAAAACTTCCAGACAGATTCCGGCAGCTGGTGGCGCAAGAAACGTTCTTCTCTGCATAAGAAGGTTCTGGCAATACTGGATGGATTTCAGGATGTGAATTACATCAAGGGCTACAGCATTACCCGGGACAGTAACTCCAGAATCACCGGCATCCATATCCAACTCTACGAGGACAGCAGTTAATCCATCTGGCCTTAAGCCATGCGTTTTATGTCATAGAGGACTCCACCGATTTTGAGTTACGCCTCCACAGATTTTCCGGGACGCTTCCACTGATTTTTGGTTACGGCTCCACCGATTTCCGGTGACAGTGCTTTTCTCGTAAATACGCATAAACGTTGATATTACTGCGTTTCCTAAGATACCCCAGACCCCGTATGTAACATAAGTCATTATGTTACGTACCCTGCAGAACGCATTTCCCTTACGGAATGCGTTGCTGCCGGTAAGGAAAAATCGCCCCGCCCGCCTGATACCTGCGGGCACCCCCCGGGGATCACGGAGAGGGAAGAAAAATTTTCTTTCCCTTTCCGTAAAAGCTTTTTTTCGTGTATAGGAGAAAATAAAATGTCTAATTACGTTACAAAAGATCAATATAACCTGGCCTGTGCCGTTGATTTATCTTTATGGCTGCTGGAACATCATCCCGATGATGTTGCTTTACAATATGGCAGTGTTTTGCTGCTCGCCGATACGCATATTTCCGTAAAAGTGGGTTACCACGGATACATTAACTTTCAAACAGGCGCTACCGGCAACAACGTTGACTATCTCATGTATTTTCTTGGGTATACATTCCCGGAAGCGGTTCTTGCTTTGCTGGATCAGAATTCCGGTACTGATACAGATGATATTGACCATCAGGCGCATCACAAATTTTACACTGCCGAGGACAAGCCGGCCATCCTCCATTATATGGTCAGCTCTCTTGAATACTCCTTCCCGCAAGCTCTCACAAGTCTTACGGATGAGAATCTGAACAAGATTCTCACGTACCTAAATGAATATGGGGTAAGCCTGGAATCCGCCATCTACTATATATGTGGCCTTCCCAGGCACGATTCTGAAATAAAGTCTGCTCAGATAAGTTGTCCACCAAAGGGAAATACGAATAAGAATCTGTTCGCGTATCTACAGAGTCGTTCCATACCTGCACATATCATTCGTAATCTTCTGGATATGGGAATCCTGTATCAGGACGGCCACCGCAATGTCGTATTTATCACGCCGCAAAAGGATTACTGCGAAATTCGCGGAACCAATACCTACGCAGACACCCGATGCAAGCAACGTGGCAAATGTCCTGACTATCATCCGGGCGAACACGATTGGTGTACATGGATGAACGATTGTTCCAGTTATCGCAAGGATAGTTTCCATGGCTGCAGAAGAGCCAGTCCCAACCGGTTCTGGTATTTCAGCAATCATCCTGAATCTAGCGCCCCTGCTTCTGCCATCTACGTCTGTGAAGCCGCCATTGATGCCATCAGTCTTTTCGTCATCCACTGGCAGCACGGCATAACAGCACCTGCAATCTATGCCAGCATCGGCGGAGTTTCCAACCAACAGGCAATCGACCGCCTGAAAAAACATGATGGCGTTGTCATCGCGACCGACAGAGACGAGGCAGGAAATTCCTGCCGGGAACGCAACTCAGAACTTGCATCCATCGTTCCGGTATACAAGGACTGGAACGAAGATCTCCAGAAAGGAGCATTTTATGAATACGAAGAATAAGGTCAATCCCTCCGAGGACTATCAGACGATAATCAGGAACCGCTACATGGCAATTCATCCTGTATCTGATTACGCCAAATCTTTTGAACAGAATTGTACGCAGGATCCAGTTCGGATTAGTACCGGATATGAATCTTTAGACATCGCCCTGAATGGCGGAGTAACCAACGAATTGTACATTATCGCAGCGGAGACCAGTACCGGAAAGTCGGCCCTCACGATGTCTATGGCCCAGCATATAGCGGCCTGCGGGACATATGTTTTATACTTTGCCCTCGAAATGAGTCAGGATGAATTCATTGCACGTGGAATTTCCTCCCTTTCCTATCAGGCGTTTTGTTCCGGTCAGTCCACGTGCTGTTATACCTCTGCAGATATCCTGTATCATTCCTATGATCCGGCCACCCAGCAGTTTTCGAAGGTTCCTTTCAACGAATATAAACCTTTTTACGATCAGTATTTTCAACTGTACGGGGAACATTTATACATTATCGAGAGCGGCATGGACGGCTGGATTGCCAGGGATATCGCCAATGCGGTTGTGCTGTGGAAAAGAGATCATCCTGATACACCGGTCGTAGTCTTTATCGACTATCTCCAGAATATCAAGGCCGATCCGTCCGACCGTTCACAACAGGATCGAAAAACCAAGACAGATGTATGTGTCAACACATTAAAGACACTGTCTTCTCAGGTTGGGGTTCCGGTTATTACGATTTCAAGTGTTTCACGTTCCAATTATCACGGCAGAATCGGAACATCCTGCTTCAAGGAATCCGGTGATACAGAATACACCGCAGGGATCCTTCTTGGCTGGAATTGGCTCGGCATCACAGACAGCAGCTACGAAGATGACATTATTGAAGAAAAAAGACAATGCGCCGAGCGTGGTTACCGCCGCATGGAGCTGGATATTCTCAAGTACCGCAACGCTCAGAGAGATCAATCCGTATATTTATACTACTACCCCGCATACAACTATTTTGTGGAGGCAAATAAGGATTTTTCGGATGTGTTCGTTCCGCAACAGTCCGTACACAAATTCTGATACAGGCATTTCTATCAATATGTTTTCAGGAGTTGAGCACCGAGATTCATCTCGGGCTCAACTTTTTTGTCCGCAAGGCAAACTTTTTCAGAAATTCAAAATTTTCCAGACATTTTTCTATTGGAACATTCGTTCTGCTTTCAACGACATCCGCAATCGGAATGGGGGACAATGCTATGGGTAGAAAAATTCCGGATTCAAAACAAATTGACCAATTGAACACTCTTGTCGATGCCTTGCGTGGTATCATGGGATCAGGTGAACCGAGTGCCGAATTTGAAACAGCTATGAAGGCACAGATAAGAAAACAAATTGATATCATTCACGCCAAGCCGATATATGCATCCCACAAGACGCATATCGTCGACGGAAAGGAGGTTCCCACTTACTGGTATACTCCCAAACCTGATGACTATTCCAAAAAGCTGACAGCTCCAACTAAAGAAAAGCTGTATGACAAGCTGATGGATTATTACACTGGCCGTGGATACCAGATTGGCAAGAAGGGAACGAAAGACAATTCGGAGTATTCGCTTCGCAAAATCTTTGAAACCTACATGGAAAGAGATATATCTATCACTGCAGGTTCAAAAAAATCACGACTTGAAGTGTGGAACCTTTACCTTGAGGGATCTCCGCTGGCAGATATGGATATACGGGACATCACAGCTGCCAATATTATGAACACGTATCGGGATATTTTTGCGCAGGGTCCAGTAAAGGGCTCTACATTTACAAAGCGATATTTTGCAGACATCCATGGATGTGTCCATGCCGTATACAAATATGCGATCACGTACATGGATCTGAATTTGATGGATATCCCCAAGACCCTGAATTACACGATATTTCCCTTCCGTCCGACCAACAAGGGAAATGATGACATCATGGCAGAATCATTAACCAGAGACGAATTTGCACGAGCGATTACATGGTGCAGGCAGAACAGCGATGATGGTCCATCTCTCGCCATATGGTTTAACCTCTATCTGGGTCTGCGTTATGCCGAATTAGTTGCATTACGTTGGTGTGATGTAGATATCTGGAAGAAACAGGTACATGTCTGCGGTCACATTGATGAAGATCGGAATCGACAACCCTATACCAAGAAGAAAACTGCAGAAGGTTTTCGTTATCTTCCATTGATTGACGATGCTTCCAAAGTATTCATGCTGATTATGAGCCGTAGACCCAAGGATGCCGCAGATGATTCGTTAATCTTTCCATTGAATGGCTATAGCACCTATCTGCGCCGTTGTAAGGACTGTTTCCGCTTTGCACTTCAAACGGATAAACTTCCGGAGCACTATACTCCGCACAGTCTGCGTGCAACGGCAGCATCCATGTGGTATGTCAACGGTGTTTCGGAAAAGACGATTCAGTCCCTTCTCGGACATACCACAATACAGATGACCATGCGCTATTGCCACGATCTGACCACGATGGATGAGAAGCGAAACGCGATGGCTCTTGCAATGGCGGTAAACAGCTGATAATTTCATGCTTTGAGTGGTTATTTTATGGTTATGATGTGTTGTTTACAGATTTTACCCATTTTTACCTGTTTTGAATCTGACAAGGCAAAAAAGAAATCCCAGAAACGTTGATTTCTCAACATTCCTGAGATCCTCTGGCGAGGTGCCAACCAGATTTGAACTGGTGATCAGGGTTTTGCAGACCCACGCCTTACCACTTGGCTATGGCACCATCATATAAAACATGCATTTATTAAGTTGCATCCGTGACTCCGACGGGAATTGAACCCGTGTTACCGCCGTGAAAGGGCGATGTCTTAACCTCTTGACCACGGAGCCTTAAAGCGCCCCAAACAGGGCTCGAACCTGTAACACCACGGTTAACAGCCGTGTGCTCTACCATTGAGCTATTAGGGCATTTTGATAAGTAAAAGCACGGCGCTTCTTTCAAGCTCCGCGCTCACACCTTCCGGTGCCTTCAAAACCGAACACAGCAGGCCGACTTGCGGCCCTGCTCCGAGCTTCACTTCGTTCAGCTCCGCTGAACTCCCACCCGGATTACAAGCAAATACAATGACTTCTAAGGATAAGCTTCCGACCGATTAGTACCTGTCAGCTGAGTGGA